>Ga0070740_10002525_pt1 | contig 21255 bp, 17 predicted proteins | sample Coa_R2_FD_67286 | JGI IMG/M metagenome (GOLD analysis project Ga0070740, IMG submission 67286) | Surface soil microbial communities from Centralia Pennsylvania, which are recovering from an underground coalmine fire - Coalmine... | ecosystem: Environmental > Terrestrial > Soil > Unclassified ...
GGGGGTCCGGTTGGGGGTCCAGTTTTTTCACCAACCGCGGCCTTCGGTAGGCTCTCTGGGCGTGCGGCAATCAGAGGTCCGAGGAAGTCCTTGCGGATGTATCTGCCGTAGCTCTGTTCGATCATTTGCACGGAGGTTCCGCATTTGGAGTCCTCCCGGTTTTTTGGTCCGGCAATGAAGTGAGGAATTCGGCATATGACCTGCCCCGTGGAAGTAGACCGATCTCCGAGTTGAGTTTTCGGCCTCGGGTGATCGGTTTTTGGCCGGACTGACCGGCAGCTGTCGACCTCATGTAGCTCAAGTGAGAACCTCCAGCAAAGGCCTCGAGGTTCCGCCTTCTTCGCCTGTTGCTGACAGCTTTTCGGCCCCGCCCTTCACATCTGATGAGGGCGGGCCGAAAAGCTGTTCAGATCCCTGCTCGAAGCCGGAGCGCACTGCGCCGCGCCGGCTGCCGCTTGGTTCGGCGGCCCAGCGGTGCGCGCGAGGGCTTAGCTCCGCCAGTACTGTTTGAACTGTTGCGGCGGGTAGTCACCCAGCGCGCTGTGCGGCCGGACCTGGTTGTAGTCCTGCCGCCACCGCTCGAGCTTCTCGCGCACGTCGGCCAGGGTGAGGAGCACGTGTACGTTCAAGCACTCATCGCGCAAGCGCCCGTTGAACGATTCGATGTAGCCATTCTCCACCGGCCGCCCCGGCCGGATGAAGCCGAGCTGCACACGGTACTGATAGGACCAGACGTCCATCGCCGTGCTCGCGAACTCGGTGCCGTTGTCGACCGTGATCGCGGCTGGCGCTCCGCGTTCGGCGATCACCTGGGACAGCGCCTTGGCGACCTTCTGCCCGGTGAGCGAGCGCGCTGGCGCCGCGCAATCTTCCGGCGCACCTTTGGTCCGCACCGTCAACCCGTCTTCCTTGCACAAGCGATAGATCCGTTCCGCATTCACCGCCCAGCCCTCGCGTCTCAACAGCACCGTCAGTCGCCGATAGCCGAACCGCACCCGACTCGCGGCCAGTTCCCGCAGCCGCATCCGAAGCGCGGTCTGGGGATCGCGCCGGCTCTGATTCCGCAGCGTTACCCGTTGGACCGGCAACAGCCTCGCCACCCTGCGCTCGCTCACCACGAAGGCGCTTGCGCCCAGCGCGCCAACTCGCGCCGGTGGCGAGGCCTCACAGGTTTTTTCGGACGATCCCGCCGTTCTCCTCGCGCAACTGCCTGAGCTCGCTCAGCCCCAGCCCGCTGTACTTCTTCTTCCAGATGTAAAAGGTCTACTCGCTGATCCCGTGCTCGCGGCAGATGTCGCTGACCTTCGTCCCGCTCTCCGCCTGCCGCAGCGCCCTGAGAATCTGCTCCTCGCTGTGACCCCGCCTCGGCATCTTCGTCGCCCTCCGTGCCCAGAGGACCACACCGAAGCCCGTCTTCTCAACTTATCCCCGGTTTACTTCCAGGGTTTTGGGTCACCAACCCTTCATCCAGTCTCGAGAGCTCAGCATTAAAATACTCCTCGGCAGAACGCGCGTTGGAAACGGAAGGCGATGCATGCTCATAATTGGCTTGGCCTGGCACGGGCAAGAAACGAGTCACTACAGGTAAACACTCAATTCGTTTCGATTTTGCCTATCAACACGGCGGACTGAGCGGCAGTGGGCTCGGCTGACTCTTTATCGACGACCGACAAGTAGTGGAAAGACGGATAGACAAAACCATTCACCTGATCATCTTCTCCGATGACGGCGCCGACGCCGGGCACCGAAGATTAAAATACGATCGACAATGGGTTTACCGGCAGCATATTAAAGGTGATTCTGCATCTGAAAACCGCTGAGCCCGATTTACAAAGACAGCAGAAAACGCGGCCGCGCGGCAGCCCATCCTTAATGAAAATGCTGAAGAGTAGTCGCCCCGCCGCATCGGCACTCCATAGCCATCGGCTCAGGCGTCGAGTACGATGAGCTTTGCGGATCGATCGACAGGCGCCCGAACCGACTGTGTCATAACGTCAGGAGGAGAAGGATGAAGAAGCAATTCGCGTCGCTGCTCGCGCCGACGTATCTTCGCGGCTTCTGCTTGCGCGCCGGGGTCCTGGGGCTGATTACGATTTTTCCCACTCTATTGCTCGCGCAAACTCAACCGGAATTGTACATCTACCCGCTCAAAAGACAGAGTAACGAACAGCAGGACAGGGACCGGTACGAATGCCATCGCTGGGCAGTTCAGCAGACGGGGTTTGATCCGAGCAGATCATATCCAAACGATCCTACGCATCTCGACCCGCAGCCGTACCGGCCATCGCAGCCGCACGTTCTGCGGGGAGCGGCGCGCGGCGCTACTTTAGGAGCCGTCGGCGGTGCGATTGCCGGCAATGCTGGCACGGGAGCGGCGGCAGGAGCCGCGATGGGCGGTGTGGCCGGCGGCTTTCAGAGGAGACAGGAGAGACAGCAACAGGCGGCGCAACGACAGGCTAATGCCGCCGCGGCTGCCTCCTCGCGACAAATGAATTATAGCCGGGCTATGGCCGCTTGTCTCGAAGGCCGCGGATACAGCGTCAAATGAATTCGGCGCTGCTCGGTGAGCGGACGCCTTGCGGTTCAACTCGATGCTCGTTAGCTCGAAGCAAGAGCGTCAAAGCGAAATCGGTTCCGGGTGCCTCGCCCGGAGAGCCCCGGCCATCGAGAGTAATCAGCTTAGCTTTCCAAACCGAGCCAATTACTATTCGCTTTATTTCACGTTTCAGTCGCATTTGTCAGACAACGTAACGTCGCTGCGGACACCGCGGTCGGATCGGAGGTATCGCGAAAGGCATTATTCATACGAGGACAGTTTACATACATAGTGCTGTGCATGTAAGTATTCGGGGTCTTGATAAACTGTTCTCGGCGCGCGTGTGTCCGGGGGAACCCGGATTAAGAGCCGAGTCTTAAGGGAGCCGGCAAATGCCCTATGCGGAGTATTTCAGATCCGCAACCGAAGGCTTGATCATCGTCGACCGCAGCGGACGCATCGTCGAGGCCAATTCGGAGGCCGAGCGATTATTTGGTTACTCCGAGGCGGAACTCCAGGGGCGGCCGGTCGAGCTGCTCGTTCCCGAGCATCTCCGTCAGTCTCACGCCGGTTACGTCCAGAGCTACTTTGCCGCGCCGCGCACGCGCGCGATGGGCCGCGGGCTGAGTCTGGCAGGCCGTCGCAAAGACGGCAGTGAATTCCCACTGGAGATCAGCCTCACGTATGCGGCGGATACCAATCGCGGGGATCTCGTCGTGGCCGCGGTCGTGGACATCACCGCGCGCCTGGCTCTCGAGCAGGAGGTGCGCAAGGCCGAGACGCTGACGTCGTTGGGAATCCTGGTGGCCGGCATCGCGCACGATCTCAACAATCCACTGCAGGTGATCCGTTCTAGAGCCGAGCTTCTGCTGGATTCACCGGAGCCTCCGCCTGCTGAGATTCTCGCGGACGTAGGGACGATTCATCGTCAAGCCCAGCGGGCAAGCGCCATCGTTGAACAGTTCCTGGAGTTGTCGCGCAATCGCGAAAGGGTGCTGGCGCCCGTGGACGTCAACGCGCTGATTGACCGCACGTTGCTGCTGATCGGCGACGAACTGAGAAAGAGCGGTATCAGCCTGGAGACACATCTTGCCGCGGATCTACCCAAGGTAAACGGCGATGCGATCGCTCTTGAGCGGGTGCTGATTAACCTGCTGACCAACGCGCGCGAGGCGATGCCGCAGGGCGGCGCCATCACCATTGCGAGCCGTTTGCTGCAGGTCGACGAACAGGCGTCGCTCCACATTACGGTGACGGACAACGGACCGGGAATCCCTGCCGACGTGCTCGGCAAAATCTTCGATCTGCTTTATACCACCAAATCCGACGGCAGCGGGCTCGGTCTGTGGTTGAGCCGACGCATCGTACAAGAGCACCATGGCAGAATGGACGTAACCTCGCGGCCCGGTGAGGGCACAACCTTCAACATTCGGCTGCCTGCTTCCGCCTGAAGCACCCTCCTCGGTTGTCTTTGCCCCCGCTCCCGGGCATGAGCGGGGACGGTTTCAACGGTTCGCGGCAACGTCGGATTCGGTAACGCTTAGCCGGGCGGGTTCAGACGCTCAGCAGACAAGTTCTCATCCTCGCCTACAAGGTCTGACAGGCGAGCGGACCGATATGCGGCAATGCCGGCCGGAACTGCGCCGGCGAGTGCGCGCCACCGAGATCTGCTGCGCCATCATTTGCTAACGAAGCCCGTGCTTGCTGAGGATGCGATGGAGCGTCTTGCGATCGACGCCGGCCTTGCGCGCGGCCCCTGATACGTTGCCGCCCTCGCGTTTGAGCAACTCCGCGACGTAAGTCGACTCGAGCTCACCGATCCAACGCTCCTTGGCTTCCTTCAAGGTCAGCTTGCCCGCCGATTCCGCGCTGATCGACGGGGCGGGGGCCGGCGGAGCCGGCGCTCTCAGGTGCTGCGGCAGCTCGGCCAGCGTGATCATTTCGCCGTCGGCGAGAGCGCAGGCGCGTTCAATCACGTTCTGCAGCTCGCGCACGTTGCCGGGCCACGAATACAACTCGAGCGCCGCGACCACTTCCGGCTCGAGTCCGTTGACCGAGGCGCCGCCGATCTTTCCATATCTGCGCACAAAACTGGTCGCGAGCAGTTCGACATCGCCCGTCCGTTCGCGCAGCGGCGGCAGCGCCACATCGATCACATTGACTCGGAAATACAAATCCTCGCGAAACTTGCCGGCGGCGACCAGCGCGCGCAGATCGCGATTCGTCGCGGAGACGATGCGCACGTCGATGTCGATGTGCCGCGTACCTCCGATGTGGCGGATCTGCCGCTCCTGGAGCGCGCGCAGCAGCTTCGCCTGCAGTCCGATTGGAAGCTCGCCCAGCTCGTCGAGGAACAGCGTGCCGCGATGCGCCGATTCCATCAGCCCTTGCTTCGAGCTGACGGCGCCGGTGAACGCGCCCTTCTCGTGCCCGAACAGTTCGGACTCGAGCAGATTTTCCGGCAGCGATGCGCAGTCAACCGGTACAAACGGCTGGGCGGCGCGCGGACTGTTGGCGTGAATCGCGCGCGCGATCAGTTCCTTTCCGGTGCCGGATTCGCCGAGGATCAGAATGTTGGCCTCGCTGCGCGCCGCCTTGCGCACCAGCTCGAGCACCTGTTGCAGGACGTCGCTCTGGCCGACGATGTTCTCGAACCCGAACATGCCCTGCAGCTGCTCGCGGAGGTGCAGGTTTTCGAGTTCAAGACGGCGCCTGGTGAGTGCTCGGGCAACCGTCAGCTTCAACTGATCGTTGCTGAAGGTCTTGGACAGGAAATCGAACGCCCCTGCCTTTACAGCCGCGACCGCCGATTCGAGCGAGGCGTACCCGGTCAGTACCACCACCGGAATGTGGGGATCGATCTTTCGCGCCCGCTTGAGCATCTCCATCCCGTCCAGTTGCGGCATGCGCAGGTCGGTCAAAAGCAGATCGGGATGCTCGGATTCGAGCAGCCGCAGGGCTTCCTCGGGCTCGCTGCAGGAGAGACATTGATAGCCCGCGCTCTCCAGGATGCGCACCCAGCTCCGGGCAATATCCGGCTCGTCGTCGAGGATAAGAATACGCTCGGTCGCCATCGCGGTCGTTCCGCTCAATTATCGCTCCCGCGGACTGAATTCATCAATTCGCCCACGGCGAGTCACGGACGTAGGCGGGACTCAGCCCATTGTTTGGCCTTGGCGATCGCCACGCGGATAGCCTTGCCTTCATCGTAACCCTGCTCGAGCAGCGCGTTCGCGATTTCGATCGCCTTCAGCCGCACCTCCGGGGACAGGTTCTGCATCGATCGCGGGTAATAGGTTTCATCCCACGGCACGATGCTCCGATTCTACGGCGGGAAGCGCCGCCCTACCAGACGGATCGGCTGGTGGCCGCGAGCGACAGCAGCAGGCGTTCAAAGCCGCGATCGTTCGCCTCCCTCATCGTCGTATGTACGCACACGCCGGTGGTGATCCCGGTGAAGACGAGGTTCCGGAGTCCCGCGCGGCGCAGGATCAATTCGAGATCGGTCGCGTGGCAAGCGCCCTTTTCAGGTCGATCGTCTCGCCGGGAAGCGGCGACAGTCGGGGAATGATTTGCCATCCCGCTTCGCGCGCACTCGGGATGCGGCCGTTCGGACCGGGGTCGCCAACGCCTGCGCCGATGCAACGGCTTCGCCGCTGCCTGTTGGCGGGCAAATCCGCGAAGTGCGCGCGATGGTCTTCGCGGGTATGCAGAATGAGGCATCCCCGACGATCTCGCGGCCATCAGAGTTTTGCGTATCGGCTCGGTCGCGGCGCGCGTGAGCGCGATGTCGTAGCCCATCCGGTCGAGTTATCCGCCTTGACCGCAAAAATCGAACTGCATATCGATTACGAGCAGTGCCGTGTTTGCCGGGCCGCATGTCGCCGTCGAAGGGAAAGTGTCGGATCGCTTTTGATTACCAGGCGCGAGTACCTTGTGGAAAAGCTGCCGCGGCCACGCTCGCCATCCGCGAGCGCATGGTCAGTCGCGTACAAAAATCGCTGACTACGAATGCAAACGGATTTGTAACACACCCTAAGAGAAAAAGCGCACCGAACCCGACTCAACCGCTCAACCAGGCGAGCGCCGCCCGGATAGCGATGAACCAGAGCGCAAGCGTCGAACCCAGGTAAAGATAGAAGCGCAGCATCACGCGGTTGAAGGTGCAATGCACGGCGCTGTGCAACAAGCGGAAGAAAAAGAAAACCCACGCGGCATCCACGTATACGATGTCGACGCGCCGGGCGGCGAACAGGTAGAGCGCCAGCGCATAGAACAGCACCGGGATCTCGAACAGGTTCTTCAGATTATCCGACGGATTTGACACGGCGGGCGGGGAATGCCGCGCGAGCGCACCGGGCACCGCAAGTTCGTCAACGGTGAGCCCGCTGTGGGTGATGAAGCCGATGCGGCGCACGTACATGTAAACCCACACCGCCAAAGTCAGGAGCATCATGGCGAAAAACGGACCGAAAATTCTTTCCTGTTCCAACGCTGTCCTCCCTGATCTCGGCATCTACGCAGGGTCTTAGCCCCCTATATCGCGTCGCCGGCGCACCATCCGCTCGACCACGCCCACTGAAAATTGTACCCGCCGAGCCATCCGGTGACGTCCACCGCCTCGCCGACGAAATACAAGCCCGGGACTTCTTTCACCGTCATGGTCTTCGACGACAGCGCCGCCGTATCCACACCGCCCACTGTGACCTCGGCCTTGGACCAGCCTTCGGAAGCCGCCGGAACAACGGACCATCGTTTGAGCCGCGCGGCGAGCCGCGCGAGCGCTCGGTCCGGCAGGTTCGCCATCGCGCCCGGGGCGATGCTCTCGGTTCCGTCGCGCTCGACGATCGCCTGCGCCAGGCGCGCCGGCATCAGTTCGGCCAATATGGTGCGCAAATCCGCGCGCGGACGGATGCGCTTGCGTTCGTACAGGAATGCCTCGAGCTCGACTCCCGGCGCGAGATCGATCGCAAGCGTATCGCCTGTGCGCCAGTATGAAGAAATCTGCAGAATCGCCGGACCAGAGAGTCCCCGGTGCGTGAACAGGATGCTCTCGCGGAAATCGTGCTTCCCGCAGGATACTCGCGCTTCGACCGACACGCCGGCCAGGAGCCGGCAGAGCGCGAGCATCGCTCCGTCGAACTTGAACGGCACCAGGCCGGGACGCGGCTCGACCACGCCCAATCCGAAGCGGCGCGCCAGGTCGTAGGCGAAGCCGCTCGCTCCCAGTTTCGGGATCGACAGGGCGCCGGTTGCAACTACCAGGGCCGGCGCGCTGAAGCTGCCGCGCTCGGTATCGACGCGGAACCGATCGGCACGCGTGACCGATGCGATGCGCTGAGCGAGGCGCAGATCGACGTGCGCGGCCGCGCATTCATCGAGCAGCATTGCCAGGACCTCGCGCGCGGAACCGTCGCAAAAGAGCTGGCCCGAGGTTTTTTCGTGATAACCGATCCGATGCCGCTCAACCATCGCGATGAAGTCGCGCTCGGTATAGCGGCTCAGCGCTGACTTGCAGAAGTGCAGGTTTTCGGAGAGAAACCGCGCGGGCGTCATCGTCAGGTTGGTGAAGTTGCATCGTCCGCCGCCGGAGATGAGGATTTTTTCGCCCGCGCGCGGGTTGCGCTCGAGCAGCAGCACGCGCCGGCCCCGCTGCCCGGCGCGCATCGCGCACATCAGGCCGGCCGCGCCGGCGCCCAGCACGATTATGTCGAACGTCTGGTTCATTGCGGCGCTTCGCTCATCGGCACGTTTCGCTCATCGGCCGCGAACCGTTGCGCCGCCGCGGCATCGCTCGCGCCCGCCGCGGCCTGGCTTCGCTTGACAAACGGACCGGACGCGCGATGCTATCGGGCAAATTCGCGCGTGGGCCGCGCCCGAGCGCTCGCGCAAGAGAGGACCACGATGGAATTCGCAATCGCGTATCCCGCCCGCCCCGACGCCTGGAAAGACCTGGCTATCGCTGAAGACAACGGCTTCACACATGCGTGGTTTTACGACTCGCAGATGATCTACAGCGACGTGTACGTGTGCCTGGCGCTGGCGGCGGAGCACACCAAGCGAATCAAGCTCGGCACCGGCGTGGCGATTCCGTCGAACCGCATCGAGCCGGTGACCGCGCATTCGATCGCGACCATCAACCTGCTCGCGCCGGGACGCGCGATGCTGGGAATCGGCACCGGCTTTACCGGGCGCAACACGATGGGTCTGCCGCCGGTAAAGCTGCAGCGGATGCGCGAGTACATCGAGATGTGCCGCAAGCTGCTGCGCGGAGAAGAGGTGATGTACCGCGACGGCAACCGCGAGCGCGCGATCCGTTTCCTGCATCCCGACCACGGCTATATCAATCTCAAGAATCCGATTCCGATTCACGTCGCCGCCAACGGCCCCAAGGCGCTCGAACTCACGGGCGAGGTCGGCGACGGATGGATCACCGCGCTTTCCGATCCCGACCGCATCCGCGCCGACTTCAAGCATATCGAGGCGGGCGCGGCGCGCGCGCGCCGCACGCTCGGCAATTTTCCGGCGCTGCTGCTGACGTCGGCCTGCGTGCTCAAGCCGGGCGAGTCGGCGGTCTCGCCGCGGGCGATCAAGCGCGTCGGCCCGTTCGCGGTGGTGCTGCTGCATGCGATGTGGGAGGCGTCCGCGATCACCGCGTCGGATTCATCGCCGTACCAGAAGCAGTGGGAGCGCTACCGCGATGAGTACGTGGCTAAAATGAAGACCCCGGCCGATCGCCGCTACCTCGAAGTCCACGAAGGCCATCTGATCTATCTCAAGCCGGGCGAGGAAAAATATCTCGACGACGCGGTGGTGCGCGCGACCACGCTGACCGGCACGGCCGAGGAGATCATCGCCCGCCTCAAGGCCCTGGAAGCCGCGGGCCTGACCCAGGTTGCAATCCAGGTCGTGTATCCGCAGGGCCGCGAGATGATCGAAGAATTCAGCCGCGAGGTCATCGCCAAATATTAGAGCGACATCAGGGCTCGGCGTCGACCCCGGTCGGCGCGACAGCGCCGAGGGCCCACCTCACTCGTACGTCGTGCGCACGATCAGATGCGCGGAACCGCCGTCGATCGTCAGGATCGCGCCGGTGGTGAAGCTTGCCGCCGCGCTCGCCAGATAGAGCGCCGCGCCGACGACTTCCTCGGGTTCGCCCGCGCGCTGCAGCGGAAACATCGCCTTCGCGCGCCGCGCGAAATCCTCCGTCCGCGACCAGCCCTTGCTGATGTCGGTGTGAAACGGACCGCACATGATGCAATTAACACGCACCCTGGGGCCGTACTCCTTGGCCAGCGCGACGGTCAGGATATTCAGGCCGGCCTTGGCCGAGGCGTAGGGCGCGGTCTCGGGGTCGGGACGAATCGCGGCGGTGGATGAAATGTTGATGATCGAACCGCCCTCGCCCGCCGCCATCCGCGAGCCGAACAGCGCCGACAGGCGAAACGGGCCCTTGAGATTCACGCCGATGATCTTGTCGAACAGATCCTCGCTGGTTTCGACCGACGAGGGCGCGAGCGGCGAAATGCCCGCGTTGTTGACCAGCACGTCGGCGCGTCCCCAGCGAGCGTAGACCTCTTCGGCGAGCCGGTCGCAATCCTGCCATTTGCCGACGTGCGCGGCGTGAGCCGAGGCGTCGGAGCCGAGCGCGCGAATTTCGCTCACCGTGGCCTCGCAGCTATCGAGCTTGCGGCTGGCGATCGCGAGCCGGGCGCCGGCCGCGGCGAATCCGAGCGCCATCGCGTGACCGATACCCCGGCTGCCGCCGGTGATCACGACCACCTTGCCGCTGAAGTCGAATTGCACCGGTCCCCTGGTCATTGCGCGGCCACCTCGAGCTCGATGCGATCGGCGAATTTTTTGATTGCGGCTTCGCGCAGCGCCGGAATATGGCCGCTCGGGAAGAGGCCCTGCGTGCCCTTGTAGTCGCGGAGCACCTGGCGCGCCAGCGTGATCTTGTGCACCTCGGTCGGCCCGTCAGCAAGCCCCATCACGAAGCTCTCCATCACCTGTTCGGCGAACGGCATTTCGGGCGTGACACCGAGCGAGCCGTGGATCTGCAGCGCGCGCACCACGACGTCGTGGAACACCTTGGGCATCGCCGCCTTAACCGCGGCGATGTCCTTGCGCACCTTGAGGTAGTCCTTGTACTTGTCGATGCGCCACGCGGTTTGCAGCACGAGCAGGCGGAACTGCTCGATGTCGATCCACGAATCCGCGATCTTCTCCTGCACCATCTGTTTGTCGGCGAGCAGCGAGCCCTGGGTGGTCCGCGAGAGCGCGCGCTCGCACATCTGGTCGAAGGATTTTTTCACCTGCCCGATGGTGCGCATCGCGTGATGAATCCGGCCGCCGCCGAGCCGCGTCTGCGCGACCACGAAACCGCCGCCGCGCGGCCCCAGCAGATGGTCCTTGGGCACGCGCACGTCGTGGTAGCGCACGTAAGCGTGCGTCCCGTTGGCCTCCTGGCCGACGCCGACGCGCCGCACGATGCTCACCCCGGGAGCGTCGGTGGGCACGATAAAGGTCGAAAGCCGCTGGTACGGCGGCGCATCCGGGTCGGTCACCACCATCGCGATCAGGAACGACGAGTAGTGCGCGTTCGAGGAAAACCATTTCTCGCCGTTGATTACCCAGTCGTCGCCGTGCAGCTCGGCATGAGTGGTGAACACCTTGGGGTCGGCGCCGCCCTGCGGCTCGGTCATCGAGAAGCACGAGACAATCTCGTTGGCGAGCAGCGGTTCGAGATAGCGCTTCTTCTGCTCGGGAGTGCCGTACTTGGCGAGAATCTCGCCGTTGCCGGAATCCGGCGCCTGGCATCCGAAAACCGTCGGCGCGAAGCGCGAGCGGCCGAGGATCTCGTTCATCAGCGCGAGCTTGACCTGTCCGTAACCCTGACCGCCGAGTTCGGGTTCGAGATGGCACGCCCACAGTCGGCGTTTGCGCACCTCGGCCTGTAACGGACGCACCAGCTGGTTGCGGTTGGCGTCGCGCACGTCGTACGGCGATTCCAGCACGTAGTCGAGCGGCTCGACTTCCTCGCGGACGAACTTGTCGATCCAGTCGAGTTCCTTCTGAAACGCCGGTTCGGTCTCGAAATCCCAACTCATGATTGATCCTCCATGCAAGTGGTCGGCGGCGGCGGCGCCGCTCGCTGCGCCGATCGCGAGAGTGCCTCAGCCGGCGCGCTTTCTCAAGGGTTGCGCGCGGCGATGGCCCGGCGCGCGAAGTTTTGTTAGTCCTCGATGCGCCGCACGTGCGAGCGTTTTCGGAGGTTGCCATGCTGCACACGCCGATTTGCGACTATTTCGGCATCGAGTACCCGATTCTCCTCGCCGGGATGGGCGGGGTCGCGATGCACCGGCTGGTCGCCGCAGTTTCCAACGCCGGAGGCCTCGGCGTCATCGGCGCGGCCGGATGCTCCCCGGAACAACTGCGCGAGGAGATCCGGCGCACGCGCGAACTCACCGACCGGCCTTTTGCCGTCGATCTGCTCGCGCCGATTCCGGACATGATGCGCCCGCACATGCCGGTGCTGATCGAAGAGCGAATCAAAATTTTCGTCGCGGGTCTCGCCGTTCCCGCTGAATTCATCCGCACGATGCACGAGCACGGGATGAAGGTGGTCGTGATGTGCGGCAAGGTCCATCATGGCGAAAAGGCCGAGCAGGCCGGCGCCGACGTGGTCGTCGCGCAGGGCACCGAGGCCGGCGGCCATACGGGTGAGATCGGGATGATGTCGCTGGTCCCGCAGATGCTGCGCGCGGTTCGCCTGCCGGTGCTCGCAGCCGGAGGGATTGCGCACGGCAGCCAGATCGCGGCGGCGCTGACGCTGGGCGCCCAGGGCGTGGTAATCGGCACCCGATTTATCGCCACGCCCGAGGCCCAGGCGGCCGCCGTCTATCGCGATGCGATTGTCAAGGCGCGCGACGATTCCACCCTGCGCACGCGATCGTACACGGGCAAGCCGTGCCGCGTCGTGCGTACGTCCTATGCGCTCGAATGGGAGCGCGACCCGTCGAGGATCAGGCCCTTTCCGGAACAGGCGCGTGTGTCCTATCGCAACGGCGTGATGGGCTTTACGGGACGCCCGGGTGAAACCGCCGATCCCGATCGCACCTTCATGCCGACGGGACAAGGTGCGGGCCTTATCGATCGCGTCAAGCCGGCCGCCGAGGTCTTCACCGATCTGCTGCGCGAGACCGAGCAGAGCCTGCGCGGCGCACAATCGCTGCTGGCGGGCGACTCAATACCGACTTAATCCCCGGCGCGCCGAAGGTCTTGGCGTCGGCCGCCCTTCCGGTGCATCAGCGCCGGGACTTTCCTCGGGCGCCTGCCGTTCGCTTGCGGGCCGCCTTGGCGCGGGCGGGCTTCGGTCGCGCCGCAGGTTTGGACGGACGAGGCCTGGACGGGCGCTCGGCCGATTCGAGCCGAATGGCGGTGAAATAGCGCGAGGCAAATTTCCAGCTATCGCCGACCTTCACGTACTCGTCGTCGTAATGGCCGGCGCCGATCCACTCCATGTCGCGCTTCTCGCTGCGCAAATCGAGATAGCATCGGCCGGTCGCGCGCCCGTAGTAGCCAAGCTCAACCACGTGATTATGGATATAAGGCCGTGGCTGAAGATCGCGCAGACCCTCGGTGTAGGTCTTAATCAGAGCCTCCCGGCCCTTGTGCACGGTTTCGCCATCGGCGGTTTTGACCGTGAACGATCCGTCGGCGGTAAAGAGATCGACGATACCGGCGACGTCGTTGCGCCACACGCAATCGCAGTAACGCACCGGCAGGTCGCGAATCGCTTCGCGGTCAGCAAGTTCGGCAAGCGTCTCTTCGACGGTTTTCATCGCGCGGGTCCTCCGGTGAGATGCCGGCCAGCCGGCCGCTTTCACGGCGCATCATAGCCGCTCGCTGCCGCTTTGCAAGAAATGCAAAGCCGTCAATCCCGCGGCACTTCGAACCACAGTACGCCGAGCGGCGGCAAAGTGATCGAAATCGAATGCGGCATTCCGTTGTACGGCGTCGGCTCCGCATTGACGCCGCCCGCATTGCCGACGTTGCCGCCGCTCCAGATCGCCGCGTCGGTGTTGAGTATCTCGCGATAATAGCCGGGGCGCGGCGCTCCGATACGATAATGTTCGCGCGGTACGGGAGCGAAATTGCATGCGCAGATCACCCGGCCGCCGCTTGCGGGCGCGATGCGCATGAATGCGATCACGTTGTCGTCGCTGTTGTCGGCGGCGATCCATTCGAAGCCGCGGTGATCGTGATCCGCTTCCCACAGGGCCGGATGTTCGCGATAGAGCCGGTTGAGTTCGCGCATCATCGACTGCAGTCCGCGATGCTCTTCGCCCGCGAGCAGGTGCCAGTCGAGGCTCTCCTCGGCGTTCCACTCGTTCCACTGGCCGAACTCGCCGCCCATGAAGAGCAGCTTCTTGCCCGGGCGCGCCCACATGTATCCGTAGAGCGCGCGCAGGTTGGCGAACTGCCGCCAGCGATCCCCCGGCATTTTCGAGAGCAGCGAGCGCTTGCCGTACACGACCTCGTCGTGCGAGAGCGGCAGGACGAAATTTTCATTCCACGCGTAGAGCAGGCCGAAGGTGAGATCGCGATGATGCCATCGCCGGTACACAGGATCCTTGCTGAAGTAATCGAGCGTGTCGTGCATCCAGCCCATGTCCCACTTGAAGCTGAACCCCAGACCGCCCGTATAGGTGGGACGGCTGACCGCCGGCCACGAGGTCGACTCCTCCGCCAGCGTCATCGCGCCCGGGAGTCGGTCGTAAATCCGCTCGTTGAGGATGCGCAGAAAGTCAACCGCTTCGAGGTTTTCGCGGCCACCGTAGATGTTGGGCAGCCAATCGCCCGCGCGCCGCGCGTAGTCCAGGTAGAGCATCGATGCCACCGCGTCGACGCGCAGGCCGTCGACATGGAACTCGCGCAGCCAGCATTGCGCGCTGCCGAGCAGGAAATTGCGCACCTCGGTGCGTCCGAAATTGAAGATGTAGGTGCCCCATTCCGGCTGAAACCCGCGCCGCGGATCGAGATGCTCATACAGTGCGGTGCCGTCGAAGCGCGCAAGCGCAAAGGCATCGGTGGGAAAATGCCCCGGCACCCAATCGAGGATGACGCCGATGTTGCGGCGATGGAGCGCGTCGACGAACGAGCGGAAATCGTCGGGCGTGCCGAACCGGGCGGTGGGCGCGAAATAGCCGCTCACCTGGTAGCCCCACGAGCCGCTGAACGGATGTTCCATTATCGGCAGCAATTCCACGTGGGTGAAGCCGAGATCGCTCACGTAATCGGCCAGCGCCGGACCCAGCTCACGATAGGTCAGCCAGCGGTTGCGCTCCTCGGGCACGCGCCGCCATGAGCCGAGATGAACCTCGTAGATGGAAAGCGGCGCGCGCAGCGGATCGCGCGATCCGCGCTCGCCCATCCAGCGATCATCCTCGAAGCGATGGCGCGAGCGGTAGACGATCGATGCGGTCGCCGGCGGCTGCTCCAGCGACGACGCCCACGGATCGGTCTTGAGGTAGGGCGGACCCTCGTGCGGACGAATTTCATACTTGTAGCGTTCGCCCTCGGCAAGTCCGGGGATGAACAGCTCCCAGATTCCCGACCCGCCCATCGAGCGCATCATGTGGATGCGCCCGTCCCACGAGTTGAAATCGCCGACCACGCTGACGCTGCGCGCGTTTGGCGCCCACACCGCGAACGCGACGCCGCTGACGCCTCCCGGCTCGCGCACGTGGGCGCCCAGCACCTCGTAGGGCCGGTCGTGCCTGAGTTCACCCATCAGATGCAGGTCGAGATCGCCGACCGTCGGAAGGAAGCTGTAGGGATCGCGCATCATGATCGACGAGCCGTCGCCGAATTGTATCTGCAGCCGGTAGCCGAAAAGCTCGCGCCGCCTGCGCAGCCACAGCGAGAACAGCCCCGCCGGCTCGACCCGCGTCATCGCGCGCGGCTCCTCCTCGCCATCGATCAGCAGTGTGACGCGCGACGCGTCGGGGCGAAAAACGCGCACCACTACGCCCTGCGGCTCGAGATGAGCACCCAGGATGGCATGCGGATCGCGATGTTCGAGCGCGATCAGGCGCTGGAGGCCGTCGGGCAGGTCGTGGCGGCCCGCCGCTGCGCTGTCAGGTTCCATAGGCGAATGTGCAGTCCGCGCCGGCCCGCGACGGACTTCCTTGTTTCTAAACCGCGCCGCTCAGAATCTGGCTCACGCCCTCGAGCGGGATGGCCAGCCAGTCGGGTCTGTTGTTCAACTCGTAACCCAGTTCGTAAATCGCCTTGTCGAGCAGGAAGGCATCGAGCAGAACGCGCAGTTCCTCTTTGTCATGCGGAACGAAATTCGCGTCTTCCGCGGCCTTCAAGTATTCCTTTAAGTAAGCCCAGGATGACCAGAGCTGCCACAGGCGCGCCCACGGTTCGAGCGCGTCCAACATGCTCGGGCTGAGCGTGCCCGCGCGCAGATGATCGAGCAGCGCGCCGAACGCCGCGTAGTGAAAGGATCGCAGCATCCCGGCGACGTCGCGCAACGCCGAGCGCTTGCGCCGCCGCTCGCTCAACGGGCGCGCCGGCTCGCCCTCGAAATCAATTATGGCGAAGTCCTTGCCCGCATGCAGCACCTGACCGAGATGCAGATCGCCGTGGATGCGAATGCGCGTGACCGAAAACCTGCGCCGCAGATAATCCTGAAACCGTCCGGCGACCTGGTCGGTCTTCGACAGAAGCGCGTTGGTTTTCACCTGCTCGGTTTCCGGCAGCGTCGACTGGCGCGCCCGGAGCATGCGAAAGACCTGGCCCGCCAGATTGCGCATCGACTGATACTCCGATCGCTGGTACAGCGTCGAGTACGGCTCGGGCGCGAAATCGGGGTCATCGACGGCCGCCGCCAATGCGACGTGCAGCTCGGCCGTGCGCCGCCCCAGCAGCCTGGCGGTCTCGAGAAACGCGCCGATCGCTTCGCGCACGGCGGCGCTCGGCTCTTCATCGGCCAGCAGATTCACCAGCGGCTGGGGCGGCAACTCGACGGCACGCTCCTTGTGTGTGAGGGCGTGCTCGAAATACCGGCCCAGCTCGGCTTGCACGTGGGTCCACGCGTCGCCCTGATTGGGAATGAAGCCATGCAGCACGCCGACCGTGCGCGACTCCTCGCGCCCGCTCTGGTATTCGAGCCATCCTGCCAGCGGCGGCGTATGCGCGAAGTGCGCATGCGCGTCGAGCATACGCCCGATTTCCAGATCGGGATTGATTCCGGGTTCGAGCATGCGAAAAAGCTTCAGAATCAGGCGATCGCCGTAGATCACCGACGAATTGCTCTGCTCGGCCTTGAGCGCGCGCGGCTCGCACGGAGTGTCGCGTTCTCCGCGCAGCGTGCGCCACGCGGGCACTGCGGATCCGACGAGTTCGCCCTGCTGTCCGCGCACGCGGCGATGCCGATCAACCATCTCGAGCAGCGCGGAGTTGAAATCCGCGTCGGCCGAAGCCTCGAGCAGGCGCTTTTCCGCTGCGCCCGCGCGCGCGCCGCCGAGCCGGATGCGGGCGACGGTCAGCTCCGGATGATCGTGCGCCGTCGAATCGCCGTCGGCTCCCAGAGCTAAAGGAATGACGTAGGTTTCGGGTTCCGCGTTCGCGTACTCGACATTGGCCAGCACCAGGTGAGCGCCGCCCGGACCGTTGCCGACGGACATCGTGTCCACCACCCGCGCCGCTTTTATCGTCCGCGCCTTGCTGCGAAACCATCGGCAGCGCGGCAGAAAATCCGGCAGGACGCGTCCCAGCGTCTCCCAGCCCTCGCCGCGAATGAACGTCTCCCATCCGGCGGCGCTTTCGATTCGCGGGACTTCGTGGTTCGCGACCTCGGCCACGGCGGGGGCGCGACGCGGCGGTTGAATCGAGAACCAGTCGAACAGATGCGGTCCGAGCGTAAGCAGGTAGGGCTTTTCCGTGATCGCGGGGAACTCGGCCCGTCCGAACAGCTCCATCGGCACCATGCCCTTGAAGCGCGCGAGGTCGAGCTCGACGTACTGCACGAAGCGCGAGAGATTGGCCACGATCAGAATGCGCTCGTCCTGCCACGTGCGCAGAAACGCGAGCACGCGCGGATTTTCGGGGCTCAGAAACTCGACCGCGCCGCGCCCGAACGCCTTGTACTGCTTGCGCAGGGCAATCACCCGCCGCATCCACCACAGCATCGAATGCGGGTTGTGCTCGTGGTTCTCAACGTTGACCGTCTGGTAGTGGTACTCGTAGTCGATGATGACCGGCAGGATCAGTCGCTGCGGGTCGGTGTCGGAGAATCCGGCGTTGCGATCGCCGCTCCACTGCATCGGCGTGCGCACCCCGTCGCGGTCGCCGAGGTAGATATTGTCGCCCATGCCGATTTCGTCGCCGTAGTACACGACCGGCGTGCCGGGCAGCGACAGCAGCAGTCCGTTCATAAGTTCCATCGCGCGCCGATTGTTGCCCAGCAGCGGAGCGAGCCGGCGGCGAATACCCATGTTGACGCGCATGCGCGACTCGCGCGCATAGGCGCGATACATGTAGTCGCGCTCCTCCTCGGTCACCATTTCGAGCGTCAGCTCGTCGTGGTTGCGCAGGAAGATCGCCCACTGGCACGACTCGTCGATCGCCGGGGTCTGCGCCCAGATGTCGGTGAGCGGAAACCGGTCCTCCATCCGCACCGCCATGAACATTCGCGGCATGATCGGGAAGTGGAAGGCCATATGGCATTCCTTGCCTGCCGCAAGATATGCCACCGCGTCCTCGGGCCACTGGTTGGCCTCGGCCAGCAGCATCCGATTGGGAAAGCGCCGATCGATGTACTCGCGCAACTCGCGCAGGAACGCGTGCGTCTCAGGCAGGTTCTCGCAGGTGGTGCCGTCGCGCTCGAAAAGATACGGCACCGCGTCCAGGCGCAGGCCGTCCACGCCCAGGCTCAGCCAGAAATGCACCGCACGGAAGGCGGCGCGCTTGAGCGCCGGATTGTCGTAGTTGAGGTCCGGCTGATGCGAGTAGAAGCGATGCCAGTAGTAGGCCTTGGCCACCGGATCCCAGGTCCAGTTGGACAACTCGAAATCCTTGAAGATGACCCGGGCCTCCCGGTAGCGCTCGGGGGTGTCGCTCCACACGTAGAAATCGCGATACGCGCTTCCCGGCGGCGAGCGCCGCGCGCGCTGGAACCAGGGATGCTGGTCCGAGGTGTGGTTGAGCACCAGCTCGGTCACCACGCGCAGGCCACGCTCGTGCGCGGCGCGCAGGAAGACCCTGAAATCGTGCAGCGTGCCGCAGTCCGGATGCACGTCGGTGTAGTCGGAGATGTCGTACCCGTCGTCACGCATCGGCGAAGGGTAAAACGGCAGCAGCCAGATGGTCGTGATGCCGAGGTCGCGCAGGTAGTCGAGCTTCTGCGTCAGGCCGGGGAAATCGCCGATGCCGTCGCCGTTGCTGTCATAGAACGAACGTACTCGCAGTTCGTAAAAGATCGCGTCCTTGTACCACAGCGGATCGTCGGCCAGCCCGTTCTTCTTGCCGTTCTTCATGCGCGCCTGCTAACCAGCAGAATGTGTGCCGGCTCGATTGCCGGATCGAGTCGCACGTAGTTGTGTTCGCCCCAGGTCCACGATGAGCCGGTCAGCAGATCGCTGACCGTATAGCTCTCGCCTGGCGCGACCGCGACCGCGTCGGGCGGCACCGTCACGGTGCAATAGTGCGGGGTCCCGGGATCGAGGTTCACCGCCACCAGGAGGGTGTCGCCCGCCTCCGGCGCGGATTTCGCATAGCACAGGATGTCATCGCTGTCGGTGTCAAGAAAGCGCAGGTTGGCAAACCGGCGCAGGCTCGCGTGCTCGCGCCGGATGGCGTTGATGCGCGCGATGTACTCGTTGATGTTGCCCGCCGCGCGCCAGTCGCGCGCGCGGATCTCATACTTCTCCGAATTGAGATATTCCTCGGTGCCGGGCACCGCCTCGTTCTCGCACAGCTCATACCCGCTGTAGATTCCATACGCGGGAGACAGCGTCGCCGCCAGAACCAGCCGCATTTTGAACGCCGGGCGCCCGTAGCGCTGCAGCACCGGGCTCAATATGTCCGGCGTATTGGTGAAAAAATTGGGCCGAAAGAAGTTGCTGACCGGCGGCTGCGTAAGCTCCGTCAGGTACGCGACCAGCTCCGACTTGCTATTGCGCCATGTGAAGTAGGTATATGACTGGGTGAAACCGGCCTTGGCCAGCGCCATCATCACCTTGGGTCGCGTGAACGCTTCGGCGAGAAAAATTGTCTCCGGATGAAGCCGCTGGACGTCTTCGATCAGCCAGCGCCAGAACGCCACCGGCTTGGTGTGCGGGTTGTCGACCCGGAAAATTCGCACTCCATGACGGATCCAGAACAGCACCACCTCGCGCAGCGCCTGCATCAATGAAGGCGCCGCCGAATTCTCGAAATCCAGCGGGTAGATGTCCTGATATTCCTTGGGCGGATTCTCAGCATATTTGATCGATCCATCGGGCCGGTGGCGGAACCATTCCGGATGCTCGCGCGCCCAGGGATGGTCGGGCGAGCATTGGATCGCGAAATCCAGCGCGACTTCAAGTCCGAGACGCCGCGCCGCGCCGACGAAATGATCGAAATCGTCGAGCGTGCCGAGCGCCGGCTCGACCGCCGTATGGCCGCCCGCTTCGCTGCCGATTGCCCACGGGCTGCCGGGGCTGTCGGGCCGCGCCACCAGCGAATTGTTGGGTCCCTTGCGATGCGTGTGGCCGATCGGATGAATCGGCGGGAGATAGACGACGTCGAAACCGAGATCGCGTATCTCGGGCAGCCGCCGCTCCGCCTCGCGCAGGGTGGTGGCACGCCCGGGCACGCTGCCCTGCGAGCGCGGGAACATTTCGTACCAGGCTCCGCAGCTCGCTAACGGGCGATCCGCCACGATTTCCAGTATCGGCTCGAACTCGCCGGCGCTGAAGCGATCGCCCAGCCGCGCCATCAACGCGATCAGGCGCTCATCGGCGACTATCGGCGCCGCATCGCGCGGCTCAGCCAGCGCCCGGAGTTGCACCAGGGCCGCTGCCAGGGCGGCGCGCTCGTCGCCCCCGGCCCGGGCGGCCACGGCATCGATCAAGGCGGTGCCTTCGAGCAGATCCGAGGCGACGTCGCGCCCGGCCGCCGCCTTCTTGGCGAAGTTGCGCTGCCACGAGGCGAAAAGATCGGTCCATGCCTGGATCGTGAACAGGTAACGATCGTTGCGCTCGAGCGGAAATTCTCCGCGCCAGCGGTCGTTGTCCACCAGCGTCATCGGCGACTCGCGAAACTCGGGCTCGCCGCGCGCGCGCCATTTGAGCACCGCGCGCAGTACGTGGTCGCCGTCGCGGAAGATGTCGGCTTCGACCACGCACGGCTCGCCGACCACGCCCTTGGCCGGATAGCGGCCGCAATCGATCATCGGCGTCACCGCCTCGATCACGTGGTAGCGAGAACCATCCGGCGGAGCCAGTGGAGCCTGCAGCCGCGCCTCCGCCGCCTGACTGCCGGAGGTCTGCGACGCTGCGCTCGAAGCAACGGAACGCCTGGCCATAATGAAGTACCTCAACGTCTCTGAAGCGTGGCCTGTTCGAAAAATATTGTCGCATCGACCGCGCAGCGGATCGAGCGCTGCCGAGCAATCGTCTCGCGAAAATCGAGCTTCGATCGGCTGCAAGCCGCCCACTGGTTCA
>Ga0070740_10002530_pt1 | contig 21219 bp, 20 predicted proteins | sample Coa_R2_FD_67286 | JGI IMG/M metagenome (GOLD analysis project Ga0070740, IMG submission 67286) | Surface soil microbial communities from Centralia Pennsylvania, which are recovering from an underground coalmine fire - Coalmine... | ecosystem: Environmental > Terrestrial > Soil > Unclassified ...
ATCGCCCAGATCTACAAGGAGCGCGTGTCGCGGCGCGGCTACGGCTCCGGCGTCTGGGGCTGGCAGACCGCCTACCGCGAGACCATCGCAACCTGATCGACAATCGCCGGCGCGTGGCGAGGCGCGCCGGCGGTCAATAATAAAACCGCGGATTTATAAGGGAGAGATTCCATGGCCACGCTTTTTGCGCGGATCCGCTTCGTCGCGGGGGCACTGGCGCTGACCTTCATGATCGCAATGACGGCGCCGGCGCCGGCCCAGCAGCCGACCTCGGTCAACCCGACCGCGAGCGCCGTGAAGGAGCAGCAGCTGCTCGACCAGCTCAAGACCATTCAGGGCCTCGGCACCATCCCGGACAAGAAGTCCTATGTGCTCGAGCACCCGGCCGGCCGCGACTGGCGCGAATTCCACAACGTCACGCTGCACTGGATCGGCGGCATCGCCATCCTCGGCGCGATCGCGCTGGCGGTTATCTTCTATCTGTGGCGCGGCAGCATAAAGCTCCGCTCCGGCTTCTCCGGCACCACCATCCTGCGCTTCAACACCTTCGAGCGCTTCGTGCATTGGCTGACCGCGGTGAGCTTCATCATCCTCGGCATCAGCGGCCTCAACATCACCTTCGGCCGCAGCCTGTTGCTGCCGTGGATGGGCGCGGAAGCCTTCAGCACATGGTCGGAATGGGCCAAGTATTCGCACAATTATCTGAGCTTCGCCTTCACCATCGGCGTCATCCTGATGTTCCTGATGTGGGTGGGTGAGAACTTCCCGACCGCGGCCGACGGCGAGTGGCTCAGCGAAGGCGGCGGCATGTTCGACAAGGAAGACAAGACGCACCCGCCGGCCTGGAAATTCAACGCCGGGCAGAAGATCCTCTACTGGCTCGTCATCTTCTCCAGCGTGGCGATGATGATCAGCGGCTTCATCCTGATGTTCCCGTTCTATGGCGGTCTCAGCGTCGGCGGCATGCAGCTCGCCGAGGTCTTCCACGGCGTGATCGCCATGCTGTTCATCGCCCTGATCCTCGGCCACATCTACATCGGCACCATCGGCATGGAAGGCGCCTTTGACGCCATGAGCGACGGCAACGTCGACCTCAACTGGGCCAAGGAGCACCACAGCCTCTGGGTCGAGGAAGAGATGGGCTCGGGCCGCGCCCGCGCCCGCGGCGCCATGCGGCCCGCCGAATAGGCTTGAACCTCCGACACTGCGAAACGCCCGGCCTTTGCGGCCGGGCGTTTTGCTATAAGGGGGCCATGACGACGGCCATGCGCATCATCGGCCTTGCCGGCTGGAGCGGGTCGGGCAAGACCACGCTGATCACCAAGGTGATCCCGCGCCTCATCGCGCGCGGGCTTAAGGTGTCGACGCTCAAGCACGCCCATCACGGCTTCGATCTCGACCAGCCCGGCAAGGACAGCTTTTTTCACCGCGCCGCCGGGGCGACCGAAGTGGCGATCTCCTCGGCCAAGCGCTTTGCCATCCTGCATGAGCTGCGCGGCGAGGCGGAATGGGATTTGCCGGACCTCGTCGCCAAGATGTCGCCGGTCGATCTGGTGCTGGTCGAGGGCTACAAGCGCGACGCCTTTCCGAAGCTCGAGGTCCATCGCGCCGCCAACGGCAAGCCGCTGATCCATCCGGAGGACGGCCACATCGTCGCCATCGCTTCGGACGTCGCGTTGCCGGCCGCCAGCGTGCCGGTGGTCGGTCTCGACGACATCGAGACGATCGCCGATCTGCTGTTGAAGCACGCGGTGCCGGTCAAGGAGATCGCGGCAGGCAGGAGCGAACATGCTGCGCGCTGATCGAGCATTGATCCGCTCATTCCCGCTGGCGCGGGGACGAGCGGCCTGGACGGGGCGCTTGCAATGGCGCAATTGACCGACGACTGCTTTGCGTTTTCCGGCCCGCTGCTGCGGCTCGACGACATGGAGCGGCTGATCGGCGAGCGCATCAAGCCGGTGGCGGAGACCGAGCGGGTGGCGCTGCATGGCGCGCGCGGCCGGGTGCTGGCCTTCGACGTCAAGGCGCCGGTCAACCTGCCGCCGTTCGACAATTCCGCGGTCGACGGCTACGCCGTGCGGCACGCCGACCTCAAGCCGGACAGCGACACGAAGCTCGCCGTCATCGGGCGGCTTGCCGCCGGCGCGCGCAGCGAACTTGCGCTCGGACCCGGTCAGGCGATCCGCATCTTCACCGGCGCGGCGATGCCCCAGGGCGCCGACACGGTGTTCATGCAGGAGGACGTCACGGTCGAAGGCGACAGCGTCATCGTGCCGAAAGGGTTGAGGCGCGGGGCCAATCGGCGGCTGGCCGGCGAGGATGTGGCGGCCGGCCGCGTGGTGCTGACGGCGGGCACGGTGTTGGAGGCCCAGCATGTCGCGCTGGCCGCGGCGCTCGGGCTGACCGAGCTCGCCGTGCGGCGCCGCCTGCGCGTCGCCGTGTTCTCGACCGGCGACGAGGTGGTCGAGCCCGGCGCGCCGCTCGGCAAGGCGGCGATCTACGATTCCAACCGCTTTCTGCTGCGCGAATTGCTGGAGCGGCTGGGCGCCCTGGTCACCGATCTCGGCATCCTGGCCGACGAGCCGGTCGCGTTGTCGCGCGCCCTGGAAAAGGCCTCCGTCCACCACGACCTCGTCCTCACTTCCGGCGGCGTGTCGACCGGCGAGGCCGATCACGTGCGCAGCGCCGTCGAACGCATCGGTAGACTGGTGTTCTGGCGCGTCGCCATCAAGCCGGGGCGGCCGGTCGCCCTGGCCGTCATCCGTGGCAGCAAAGGCAGCGGTGCCGCCTTCGCCGGCCTCCCCGGCAACCCGGTCGCCGTGTTCGTCACCTTCGTGCGGGTGGTGAAGCCGCTGCTGCGCCAGCTATCCGGCGCGGTGCCGCAGCAGCTGGTGGCGCTGCCGGTGCGCGCCGCCTTCGCCTACAAGAAGAAGAAAGACCGCCGCGAATACGTGCGCGTGGCGCTGCGCCGCGCCGCCGACGGCGAGATCGAGGCCGTGAAGCACCCGCAGGACGGCGCGGGCATATTGACGTCGCTGACCGAGACCGACGGGCTCCTGGAGTTCCCCGAGGACGTCACCGCCATCGAGCCGGGCGCCCGCGTCGGCTTCATCTCCTACGCGGCGCTGATCGGCTGACCGCCCGGCCGCTCAGGCGCCGAGCTTGGCGTAGGGCGAGGTGTAGGCCTGATCGGCCTCCTGCTGCACGCTGTTGAGCGCGACCACCCCGATTGCGGCAATGACGACCGCTGCGAGACACGCAATGACGAACGCCTTCATGACTTGAGCTCCCTCTAGGCCGCCCCGCTTGAACTATACCAAGATAGGATAATCGAACAGAGCGAGACGAGCCCAGTCAATAGGCCGCATGTTGCAGCGCGATGCGCCGGGCGCGCTCGGCGTCTTCCGGGGTGTTGATGTTGAAGAACGGGTCGATCGGCTGATCGGGCCAATCGGCGACGGCAATGCCGTGACGCGCGGTCCAGACCTCGATCTTGCGCAAATCCTCCTCGACCAGAGCCTTGCGTAAGTCCGTGCGCAGGGCGAGCGGCCACAGGGCGACCACCGGGTGGCGCCATTCGCCCGAGCGCGCGCAGGCGAGCGGCACGCCGGCGCCCGCCTGGCGGCGCGCCTGATGCAGCCGCTCGACCAGGTCGTCGGGCAGGAACGGGCAATCGCCCGGCACGCTGAGCAGCCATTCGACGCCGCTATTTTGCGCCGCCAGCCAGTCGAGGCCGGCGAGGATGCCGGCGAGCGGCCCGGGATGACCGGACACGTTGTCGGGCACGACCTCGCAGCCGGTGTCGGCGAAGCGCCCGGCATCGCCGTTGGCGTTGATGATGATGCCGGTGCATTGGCCGGACAGCGTCGCCAGCACGCGGTCAAGAATGGTCGAACCGCCGATCTTCAGCCGAACTTTGTCGCCGCCGCCCATGCGGCGCGCCAGGCCGCCGGCAAGCACCAGGCCGAGGGTGGGGGGAACGGGTACCGACATTGCCACGATCGCTCTTCACCTCCCCCTGGTGGGGGGAGGTCGCCAGCCGAAGCGAAGCGAAGGCTGGCGGGAGGGGGTGATCTTTTTAACTTGGCCGCTCACCCCACCCCGCGCGCCTTCGGCGCGCCACCTTCCCCCTCCAGGGGAGGGTGAAGCAGAGGAAGTGAGGTTACTCATCGTGCACCGCCGCCTTGCGCCGGTGCTTTGAACTTTCCTCGGCTACCGCGGCGAGGTCCTGATCGAACACGATGCGGTCCTCGCCGGAAAGCGCGACGAAGCGCTGGCCGCGGGCCCGCCCGATCAGCGTCAGGTTGGCCTTGCGCGCCAGTTCGACGCCCCAGGCGGTGAAGCCCGAGCGCGAAATCAGGATCGGAATGCCCATACGCACGGTCTTGATCACCATTTCGGAGGTCAGCCGTCCGGTGGTGTAGAAGATCTTGTCGTTCGGCTTGACCTTCTCCTTGAACATCCAGCCGGCGATCTTGTCGACGGCGTTGTGGCGGCCGACGTCCTCCATGTAGACCAGCGGCCGGTCCTCTTTGGCCAGCACGCAGCCGTGGATGGCGCCGGCCTCGAGATAGAGCGAGGGCGTGGTGTTGATCTTGTGGGTCAGTGCGTAGAGCCAGGAGGTGCGCAAGGTCGCCTTCGGCAGCGACACGCCTTCCAGCGCCTCCATCAAATCGCCGAACACGGTGCCCTGGGCGCAGCCGGAGGTCTGCACCTTCTTCTTCAGCTTCTTCTCGTAATTGGTCTTGCGCCTGGTGCGCACGACGACGACCGCAAGCTCCTCGTCGTAGTCGACCGCCGTCACTTCGTCGTCCGGCAGCAGCATGTTCTGGTTGAGCAGGTAGCCGATCGCCAGATATTCGGGATAGTCGTTGATGGTCATCGCCGTGACGATTTCCTGCGCGTTGAGGAAGATCGTCAGCGCACGCTCGACCGTCACCGAGGTTTCGACGCGCTCGCCGGTCTGATCGATGCCGGAAACGCGCTCGGTCAGCCGCGGGTCCGCCGGATCGGGCTTGATGACATAATCGTCGCGGTCTTTGCTCATGGTGCTGATCATATCAGAATCGCCCGGCCCAAGCTTGCCCAACGCGGTGGGCTGGCGGTGCGGCTTTTCATCCCGTCATATAGGGCAGAAATTGCATGTTCGCACGGCTGCGCCGTAAGATGCCGGCAACAAAACCAACGCGCCCGAGGAGACGTTCATGTACCGCGCCACCAAAGACATCATCCTGCCGACCACCATCACCGGCTCGCTGCCGCGGCCGAGCTGGTACACGGAGAATCTCGGCAACCGGCACTTCCTCGAGGCGATGGTGACGCGGCGCTTCCGCGAGCAGTACGAGGACGCGCTGACCTGCTATCTGCGCGACCAGGAGCTCGCCGGCCTCGACATCCTCACCGACGGCGACTGCCGCTTCGACGACGACGTCGGCGGCCAGAGCTGGACCGCCTATCCGCCCAATCACATGACCGGCCTCACCCGCGACAATCCGCTGCCGACGCCGGCCGGGCGCGGCGGCATCTGGTTCCCGCGCGGCCACATCCTGCACGACTATCTCGAATCGCGCGTCATGCCGGTCATCACCGGCCCGATCGGCCGCGGCAATCTGCAATACACCGCGATGTGGAAGGCGGCGCAGCGTTTCACCGAGAAGCCGGTGAAGTTCGGCGGCGTCTCCGCCGAGATCGTCGCCTTCGCGCTGCAGGACCGCTACTACAAGAGCGTGCCGGATCGCATGTTCGCCATCGCCGAGGCCTTCAACGAGGAATACCACGAGCTCGCCGACGCCGGCTGCCCGGTGATCCAGATCGAGGAGCCGCAGATCCACCTGATCGCCGTGCGCAACATCGTCGACAAGGTCATCAACGTCGATCTGATGGTCGAGGTGTTCAACCGCACCGTCAAAGGCCTGCGCGCCAAGACCGAGGTCTGGGCGCATTCCTGCTGGGGCAACCCGTCGCAGCAGCGCATGTTTGCCAGCGTGCAGACCTACAAGCCGGCGCTCGAGGCCTATGCCAAGATCGACGCCGACGTCATCACGTTCGAGTCGTCGTCGTCCGGCGGCATCGACCTCGAAGCCATCGGCAAGACCATCACCGACAAGAAGATCTGCATCGGCGTCATCGACCACCATACGCTGCAGGTCGAGAGCCCCGAACAGGTGGCCTCGCAGATCAGGGCCGCGCTCAAATACATTCCGGCCGAGCGGCTGATGGTGTCGACCGACTGCGGCATGGGCCGCGAGGGTATGAGCCGCCGCCACGCTTTCTACAAGGCGGTGGCGATCACGCTCGGCACCAACATCGTGCGCAAGGAACTGGGCGTGCCGCAAGCGCGCGTGCCGGCGGCCGACGAACGCTACTCGCTGGTGGTGCCGACGAAGTGACCGCGTAGCGGTCGTCTTGGGGGCGCGAGTGAAACGAGTGAACCCGGGATCCAGAAGCAGGTTCTGAGGTTGCATCTGGGTTCCCGGCTCCGGCCTTCGGCCGGCCCTGGAATGGCAACGGGTTCACCCATGCCCCGCCAACACGCGCTCGATCTGCGCGTCGGCGAGCGTCACGTGATAGAAGCGGTCGAAGAAGTCCTGCACGATCCCGCGCAGGTCTTCCTTGAAATGCTGCGGGTAAAGCAGCGTCGCCAGCCACCACAGGCCGATCAGCCGGTTGGCCGACGGCACGGCGTAGATCCAGTCGAACGGCAGCTGGGGCGTGACATGGATGCGGTTGTCGCGCACCGCCTTGAGCCCGCTCCAGGCCGGGTCGCTGCGCATGGATTTTGCCAAGGCGGCGTCGGATGCGAGGATTGCATCGGGTTGCCAGGCCCGCACCTGCTCGATGGTGACGTCGCCGACGCTGCCCGGCGTGTCGCCGGCGGCATTGCGCGCGAGCAGTTCGATCAGCTCCATTTCGATGGCGCCGCCGCGCCCCGTCGTCAGTCCTTGCGGCCCGCCGGCGTAGTAGATGCGCGGCCGCTGCTCCGGCGGCACGAAGGCGATGCGGTTGGTGATGACGCCGAGCGTCTGGTTGCAGTAGTCGGCAAGATCGGCGCCCTCGGCCTCGCGGCCGATCAGCCGGCCGAGCTTCTGGTAGCTGGTCGACAGCGACAGCACCCGGCCATCGAGCAGCGCATAGGCAATCCCCGTCCGCCTTTGCACGGTGTCGGCGAGCGCGGCGTAGTCCGGGTCGGTGCCGCCGACGTCGAGGATGAGATCGGGCTTGAGCGCGGTCACCTTGTCGAGGTTGGGCGTGCCGCCGCCGGCGAGGTGGCCGAGTTCGGGCCGCCGGCAGATATTGACCAGCAAATAGGCGCAGGCTTGGGCCGAGTTGGCGTAGGGCCAGCCGAGCAGCATTTGCGGCGCCAGCGTGTAGAGCAGAATGGCGGCCTCCGGCCCGGCCGGGAAGACGTGGTGGACCTTGTCCGGCGCCGTGACTGTGCGCTTGACGTCGTCTGTGATCGTCGCCGCCCGCGCCATCCGCGGCGCCAGCAGGGCGCTGGAGGCCGCGGCCAGAAGCGTGCGGCGGGTAAGGGTCATGCCCCCACTATAGCGCAGCCGCCGCCGCCATTGAGCGATCAGGCCCCCGGATCCTCGGCATTCGGATAGAACAGCTGCTGGCCGTCGATCTTGTAATTGGCGATGTCCTTCTGGCCCTGCGGCGACACCAGGTAGTCGATGAAGGCCTGGCCGAGCTCCTTCTTGACGTTGGGATGCTTCTGCGGGTTCACCAGCATCACCCCGTATTGGTTGAACATGCGCTTGTCGCCTTCGACGACGATGGCGAGGCCACCTTTGTTCTTGAAGTGGATCCAGGTGCCGCGGTCGGACAGCACATAGGCGTTGCTGGCCTGGGCGGTGTTGAGCGCCGCGCCCATGCCCTGGCCTATCGACTTGTACCAGGGCCCGTGGTCCTTGGCGATGTCGATGCCGGCGTCCTGCCAGAGCTTGAGCTCGGCGATGTGCGTGCCGGAGCGGTCGCCGCGCGAAATGAAGGTCGCCTGCTTGTCCTTGAGGGTCTGCATCGCCTTGGCGACGTCTTTCAGGCCCTTGATGCCGGCCGGGTCGCTCTTGGGGCCGATCAGCACGAAGTCGTTGTACATCACGGGATAGCGCTTCACGCCCTCACCCTCGGCGAGGAATTTCTCTTCCGCCGATTTGGCGTGCACGAAGACGACGTCGGCGTCGCCGCGCCGTCCGGTATCGAGCGCCTGGCCGGTGCCCTGCGCCACGACTTTCACGGTGATGCCGGTCCTTTGCTTGAACAGCGGCAGCAGATATTCGAACAGACCGGAGTCCTGGGTCGACGTCGTCGAAGCGACCACGATCGATTTATCCTGCGCGCCGGCCGGCGTAGCGGCGAGCAGCGCGCCCAGCGCGGCGGCGATGATGAGGCGGCGGCGATGCAGCATGACAATCCTCCGTCTTGCGTTGGTGTCGCAACTCACACCAGGAGCTCCCCGGCGATGAATTTCCTCGCTTCCTCGCTGCGCGGCGCGTGGAAGAAATCCTCGGCGCGGCCGGTTTCGACGACGCGGCCGCGGTGCATGAGCACGATGTCGCCGCCGATGCGCCTGGCCTGGCCGAGATCGTGCGTCGACATCACGACCTTGACGCCGCGCGCGGCGATCCTGCGCACGATGTCCTCGATCGCCTTGGTGGCGGCGGGATCGAGGCTCGCGGTCGGTTCGTCGAGAAACAGGATGGCGGGATCGCGCGCCAGCGTACGGGCGAGCCCGAGCCGCTGCTGCTCGCCGCCGGACAGCCGCCGCGCCGGGCGCCGCGCAAGGCCGCCCAGGCCGACGTCGGCCAGCAATTCGCCGGCGCGTTGCGCGCGCGTATCGCGCGGCACGCCGGCGGCGGCGAGCGCATAGCGGACATTGGCTGCGGCGCTGCGGCGGAGCATGGCGGGGCGCTGGAACATGATGGCGCGCCGTGCCGGCGGCGAGGCTTCGCGGCCGCCCCAGGTGATGAGCCCGCTGGTCGCCGGCAGCAGGCCCATGGCGGCGCGCAGCAGCGTGGTCTTGCCGGAGCCGTTCGGGCCGATCACAACGGTCGGCTCGCCGGCGTCGAGCCTGAGCGTGACGCCGTCGAGGATCGGCACGCCGCGCGCGAGGATTCTCACGTCGACAAACAGCAGCGGCAGGTCGAGGGCTACGTTGCGCATGGTCATCCGGCGTAATGTTCGCCGGCCCGGCGCGCGGCCCAGGCCAGCGCGTTGATGACGACGACGATGGCGATCAGCACCATGCCGAGGCCGATGGCGAGCGGCAGGTCGCCTTTGGAGGTTTCCAGCGCGATCGCCGTCGTCATGGTGCGGGTGAAGCCGTCGATATTGCCGCCGACGATGATGATGGCGCCGACCTCGGCCGCGGCGCGGCCGAAACCGGCGAGCAGGGCGGTGACCAGGCTGAAGCGCGCGTCCCAGATCAGCGTTGCGGCGCGGCGCAGCGGGCCGACCGCCATGGCGGTCAGCTCGTCGTGGTACTCGACCCACAGATCCTCGATGGTCTGGCGGCTGAGCGCGGCGATGATCGGGGCGACCAGCACGGTCTGCGCGATCACCATGGCCTGCGGGGTGAACAGCAGGCCCCAGGCGCCGAGCGGCCCCGACCGTGACAACAACAAGAAGATCGCCAGCCCCGCCACCACCGGCGGCAATCCCATCAGCGCATTCAAAACGACGATGGTGGCCTCGCGCCCCGGATAGCGGATGAGCGCGATGAAGGCGCCGACCGGTACGCCGATCAGCGCCGAAAAAAACACCGCGCTCAGGCTCACCAGCAAGGACAGCCGCACGATCGCAAGCAGGGCCGGATCGCCGGTGAGCACCATCTGCAGAGCCGAAAGGTCGGTCTCGCCGGTCATTTGCCGAGGGGGCTCCAAGCGGACAGGCGCAAGAGCTGACACGCCAAAAGTCTCTACATTTTTTAGTGTCATTGCGTTTCAGATACAATAGATGACACTTTTATGTAAAATAAACATATTTAAACATACTCTCTTGGCCTGCCGCTTGGCTTGAATTCTGTTGCCCCCATGGCCATGACCTACCGGCGTTTCAGGAGCCTGCGGCCCAGCACGCGTTGCGACGAGGAGTCTGTGATTGAAGCGGCCGACTGAGACGCAACGGCGCGCATCGCGCGCTTATTGATGTAATAAGGCGTTCGCCTGTGACGCGTTTGGAGGAGGGGTGGCCGAGTGGCTGAAGGCGCACGCTTGGAAAGCGTGTTTACGGGAAACCGTAACGTGGGTTCGAATCCCACTCCCTCCGCCACCGTTGAACCCGTATTGGTTGTGTGCTCGGATTTCACACTCGGGGGCGTAAAACTTTCTGGCCGCGCGGGACGTCAAATGTTGCGCCGGCGATCGATTGGCAAGGCAGCGCTCGTTGCCGCCTGAGCCGAGCCAAAAATCAAGAAAGACAACTCCCTATTGCGGTAGGTGGCCTCGGCAGTGTCCGCACGGCCGAAACGAGCATGCTTTGGCTTGCTTATCTACTGCGGTGACGCGCTGTGGCTGAAAAGGAACCCTCTGCAAATGCGACACGGTGTAGGCTCTGTCGGATCGTTCGGCCGTGGCGGAACCTGTTGTCGGAAAGCGGCGCTTACGCGGAGGCGCAGATGTCTCGGAAGAAGCAAGACACGTCGGGGAAATCCGAGTTGGGACAAGAAACGAACATAGAGATGGAAGCACTTTATAAAAAGCCTGACGGGCTCGAAAACTCCGAGGGCTCATGGATATTGGGTCGCAGATGGCAGGGGCCTGAAATGGCTGAGCTCTCGCGGCGTGTTTTCGAAAAATATGCGTTCGTAGCAGAAGTGAGCATGCCGCTTCTTGCGATCGTCATTTTCATTATCGACAAATGGCTTGCGCAAGTTTTGTATGCATTTGGATACGACGAAACCGCCACCCCCCACCTTGGATTCGTTCGGCGTCAATATGAATTTATTAGCGGAAGATTCCCCAGCGCTGACGTTAAGCTGTATGACTTCCACTTGTTTGAGATGATTGTTTGGCTGGTTCTGGCTACGACATGCTTGCGGATTGTCGCGGGCCTCTGTCCACTGCGAAACTTTGACGCGCGCGCAGTATTGAAAAAGAAAAATAGATCTCCCCTAGCAGGATTTTTAAGCTGGGTGCTTATTACCGGTTATGTCTTGTACCTGTCTTTGGTTACACCCGAACATTTTGCGGGACCGATTACACTCCAGGCTCTTGCGCAATATTCACCGCGAACCTTCATCGCGTTTGAGGTTTTTGTTTTTTGTTGCAGCGCTTTGGTTTTTGCCGAGGGATTTATTTTTTCCGTCTACTTCGTGATCGGACCGCGGACGAAGTCTTATCAGTGAGGGCTACTATCAGAAACGAGCAGCCGGATTATCTAAGTTCAGGGGGAGTCGATGACAATCACAATAACGCCATCGAAGCTGACTGAAGGTCCAAGCGCGCTAGCAGAAGCGGCACCTGTTCCAGCGGCAGGCAAATATTGGAGTAAATTGCAATGAGTGAAACATTAAGGAGCGTTGTGCTGGCGGCATTGATTTTTTGTTTCGCCTTGGTCGGCGGCGTATTTGTAGTTCTTCAAAACCGTATGTTTCGGAAAATCAGAAAAAATCGCTCGGTATTTTCTCCTCTCACGGCTTTCGCCGCTTTTCAAACTGTCGAAGTTTACGTCCTGATAGGGCTAGTGTTTGTCGAAGTCGTAATTGTCGTCGCCGTTAAGTATTTCAAGGGGCTTTAATAGCGCATTCGGGGGGCACATGACCAATTGGATTTTTAACGGGCTTACGTTGTCGTACGGGTATACGGCAAGCCTTAATCTTGGGGGATCGGTCGCGCTTGGAAACTATGAGGGAGCCGCAGGGGCTTATGTGACCGCGTTTGGTGGTCAAACCAACAACGGAGTCGGCTTATTCTATTCTGTCGGCTCAGATCATCCAAATCCAAATGCGCTTTCTTTGACTGCGCCTGTCGTCGGTTTTGAACTCGGTGAACGATTTAGTCTCACCATCGGCAATGTATCGGACTTTCGCGGTGATTCAGTAAATTACAGCATTCATATCGGCCTTATTGGTTTCGACGTATCCATCCCGCTTGATTCATCGTCCTTACTCGAAGGCGTGAGTTTCGGGGTCACGGTTGGCCCAGGATTCCAGATTGCCTTGGGAGATGTGCAGCATACCACGCCCGTTCCCCTGTTTGGGATGCAACTGAATGAATCCAATTCGACTAACCCTTTGATTTGGACACAGGGCGGCAATGATGCTTCCGGCAACAACTTTTCTTTGTGGAATCAGAAACCATTAAACTATTACCAACTCCGAAGCTCACTAGGCACTACGAATCCCAGTGCGCTCGATCAAAATATTTGGAATCAACCGGACGTCCCGTTCCAGGGGCAGGGCAACACCGGCAACGCGTCAGCGCCCAGCGGCTCCAACTATTTCGGACCCACCTACGACCCGTTCAACAATCTGCAATCGATCTTCAACGGCACGAGCACGGACACCCAGAGCGGCAACGTCTCCGACCCGCAGCAACTGTTCGGCAATGGGGCGAGCGGGCCGGGAGTAAACGGAGTCGACCAAAGCCCGTCCGTTTACGCGCCTAGCAATTTCGGCGACGACCAAAACAGCTCAATTCCGGCATCGGGCTTCAACACCTACATAACGCCGCCCAGCAGCACCACCCCTCCACCCCTTTACAATTACGCCGCCGTCAATCCTATTCCCGGCTATTCGGGCCTGGGAGCCGCGACCTATTCGCCGGGCGCCGATTATTACTCGCCGAGCTATTACGCGCCCTCGTACAGCTACGCCTACTCTGACGGCCTCATCCACAACGGCTGCCTTCACGATCCGGCCGCGGCGGCGACAAGGCCGCGAGCCTCTGCGCAATCTTTATACCTCCTTGATGCCGCGGCATCGTAATTCGCATCGCTTCTTTATCGCTTGAATTCTATTTCAGCCTCGCTCCCGCGGCATTGGAAAAGGAGCGATCGATGCTCGACGTCATCCTGCTCGCATTTGGCCTCGGCCTGTTCGCCGTTTCGCTCGGCTACGCCTACGGCTGCGCTCGGCTCTGAGGAGACACCCATGGTTTTCGACTATTCGCTCGCTGCGCTCGTGACCGCGGGGCTGATGATCTACCTCGTCTACGCCCTGCTCACGCCCGAGAAATTCTAAGGAGCCGGCCATGACCGTCACCGGCTGGATTCAGATCCTGGTCTTTTGCGCGATCGTTGCGGCGATTACGCCCGTGCTCGGCGCTTATATGACGCGCGTCTTCAACGGCGAGCACACGTTCCTCACGCCCGTGCTGCGGCCGGTCGAACGCGCGCTTTATGCCACCGGCGGCATCCATGAAAATGACGAACAGGACTGGCTCGCCTACACCATCGGCATGCTGCTGTTCCATGTCGGCGGCTTTCTCATCCTCTACGCGGTGATGCGCTTCCAGGCGGCGCTGCCATTCAATCCGGCGGGACAGAGCGCGGTGGTGCCGGATCTCGCCTTCAACACGGCGGTGAGCTTCATCACCAACACCAACTGGCAGAACTACGGCGGTGAGGGGACGATGTCCTACCTGACGCAGATGCTGGCGCTGACGCACCAGAATTTCCTGTCTGCCGCTACCGGCATCGTGCTCGCCGTCGCTTTGATCCGCGGCTTCGCCCGCGCGTCGGCCAGGACGGTCGGCAATTTCTGGGTCGATATCACCCGCTGCACGCTCTACGTCCTGCTGCCGATCTGTATCCCCTACGCCCTGTTCCTGGTGTGGCAGGGCATGCCGCAAACGCTGGGTGCCTACGTCGAGGCGACGACGCTCGAGGGCGCCAAGCAGACCATCGCGGTCGGTCCGGTCGCCTCGCAGGTCGCCATCAAGATGCTCGGCACCAATGGCGGCGGCTTCTTCAACGCCAACGCCGCGCATCCCTTCGAAAATCCGACGGCGCTGTCGAACTACGTGCAGATCATCTCGATCTTTGCGCTCGGCGCCGCGCTCACCAACGTGTTCGGCCGCATGGTCGGCAACCAGCGCCAGGGCTGGGCGATCCTTGCCGCCATGGGCGCGCTGTTTCTCGCCGGCATCGCCGTCGCCTATTGGGCCGAGGCGCACGGTAACGACATCCTCAATGCCATGGGGCTGACCGACGGCAACATGGAGGGCAAGGAGGTCCGCTTCGGCATCGTCGCTTCGGCGCTGTTCGCGGTCGTGACCACCGCGGCGTCCTGCGGCGCCGTCAACGCCATGCACGATTCCTTCACCGCGCTGGGCGGCATGATTCCGCTCATCACCATGCAGCTCGGCGAAATCATCGTCGGCGGCGTCGGCGCCGGCCTTTACGGCATGCTGCTGTTCGTGATCATCACCGTGTTCGTCGCCGGCCTGATGGTCGGACGCACGCCGGAATACGTCGGCAAGAAGATCGAGGCCAAGGAAGTCAAGATGGCGATGCTCGCCATCCTGGTGCTGCCGCTGATGTATCTCGGCTGGACCGCGGTCGCAGTCGTTTATCCGCCCGCGGTCGCCTCGATGGCAAATGCCGGCCCGCACGGTTTCAGCGAGGTGCTTTACGCCTATACCTCGCAGACCGGCAACAACGGCTCGGCCTTCGCCGGCCTCACCGGCAACACGCTGTTCTACAACGTCACCGGCGCGGTCGCGATGTTCGTCGGGCGCTTCTGGATGGTCATCCCGGCGATGGCCATTGCCGGCTCGCTCGCCGCCAAGAAATCGGTGCCGCCGTCGCTCGGCACGTTCCCGACCACCGGCGCGCTGTTCGTCGGGCTCTTGGTCGGCGTCATCCTCATCGTCGGCGGCCTGATATTTTTCCCGGCGCTCGCGCTCGGTCCCATCGTCGAACAATTCGCGATGCAGGCCGGCACGGTATTCTGAGCGGATAGGAGCCAGGTCCATGGAAACCTCGAAACTTCGCAAGCGCATGCCGGTGAGCACGCTGCTGGATCCCAAGATCGTCGTCCCGGCGATGGGTCAGGCCTTCGTCAAGCTCAATCCGAAAACGCTGGCCAAGAACCCGGTGATGTTCGTCCTGGAAATGGTGACGCTGCTGACGACGGTGCTGCTGGCTCGCGACATCGTCACCGGCGGCCCGGCGCTCGCGTTCGAAATGCAAATCGTCGTCTGGCTGTGGTTCACGGTGCTGTTCGCCAACCTCGCCGAAGCCATCGCCGAAGGCCGCGGCAAGGCGCAGGCCGACGCCCTGCGCAAGACGCGCACCGACACGCGCGCCAAGCGCATCCTCATGCCCGACAATTACCAGGTCTACGAAGGTGTGCTGGCCGACGAGCTGCGCGCCGGCGATATCGTGGTGTGCGAGGCCGGAGACGTCATCCCCGGCGACGGCGAAGTGATTGAAGGCATCGCCTCGGTCAACGAAGCGGCGATCACCGGCGAGTCGGCGCCGGTGATCCGTGAATCGGGCGGCGATCGCTCGGCGGTGACCGGCGGCACCACCGTGATCTCCGACCGCATCGTTGTCCGCATCACGTCGTCGCCCGGTTCCTCGTTCCTCGATCGCATGATCGCGCTGGTCGAGGGCGCCGAGCGGCAGAAGACCCCGAACGAGATCGCGCTCAATATCCTGCTGGTCGGTCTCACCGTCATCTTTGTGTTCGCCACGGCGACGATCCCGAGCTACGCGGTCTATGCCGGCGGCACGATCTCGGTCGTGGTGCTGGTGGCGCTGTTTGTCACGCTGATCCCGACCACAATCGGCGCCCTGTTGTCCGCCATCGGCATTGCCGGCATGGACCGCCTGGTGCGCTTCAACGTGCTGGCAATGTCCGGCCGCGCGGTCGAGGCGGCGGGCGACGTCGATACCCTGCTGCTCGACAAGACCGGGACGGTCACGTTCGGCAACCGGCTGGCGACCGAAATTGTTGCGGTTCCGGGCGTCACCGACCGCGAGGCGGCGGAGGCGGCCGCGCTCGCCAGCGCCGCGGATGAGACTGCGGAAGGCCGCTCGATCGTCACGCTGATGCAAGAGAAGTACGGCGTGCGCTCCGAGGGAGAGCCGAAGCAGGCGAAGTTCATCGAGTTCTCCGCGACCACACGGCTGTCCGGCGTCGATCTCGGCGCGCGCCGCCTGCGCAAGGGCGCAATCGATTCCATCCTCAAGTTCGCCCGCGAGCAGGCCGGCCAGCCCGTCACAGAGCCGCCGGCGTTTCGCGCGGCGGTCGACAAGATCGCACGCTCGGGCGGGACGCCCCTCGGCCTGGCGGAAAACGGCCGCCTGCTCGGCGTGATCCATCTCAAGGATGTGGTGAAGCCCGACGTCAAGGATCGCTTTGCAGCGCTGCGCCGCATGGGCATCAAGACGGTGATGATCACCGGCGACAATCCGGTGACCGCGGCATCGATCGCATCGGAGGCCGGCGTCGACGATTTCATCGCCGAGGCGACGCCCGAGGACAAGCTGCGCTACATCCGCAACGAGCAGGCGCAAGGCCGTCTCATCGCCATGTGCGGCGACGGCACCAACGACGCACCCGCGCTTGCCCAGGCCGACGTCGGCGTCTGCATGCAGAGCGGCACGCAGGCGGCGCGCGAGGCCGGCAACATGGTCGATCTCGACTCCAACCCGACCAAGCTGATCGAGGTGGTCGAGATCGGCAAGCAATTGCTGATGACGCGCGGAGCGCTCACCACATTTTCAATCGCCAACGACGTGGCGAAGTATTTTGCCATCATCCCGGCGATGTTCGTCGCGTTCTATCCGCAGCTCCAAATCTTGAACATCATGGGGCTGTCGACGCCGCAGAGCGCCATCCTGTCGGCCATCATCTTCAACGCGCTCATCATCATCGCGCTCATTCCGCTGGCACTGAAGGGCGTCAAGTACCGCCCGATCGGCGCCGCCGCGCTGCTGCGGCGCAATCTGCTGGTCTACGGCCTCGGCGGCATCGTCCTGCCGTTCGCCGGCATCAAGATCATCGATCTGCTCGTGACCGCACTGCATCTGGCCTGAAGGAGGCCGCCATGCTCAAGGAAATCCGCCCAGCCATTGTGTTCGTCGTCGCGTTGACGCTGATCACCGGCCTTGTCTATCCCCTCGCCATCACCGGCGTCGCCGAGGCGGTCTTTCCGCGCCAGGCGCAGGGCAGCCTGATCGAGAAGGACGGTAAGGTCGTCGGCTCGGCGCTGATCGGCCAGCAATTCGCGAGCGACCGCTATTTCCACGGCCGCCCTTCTGCAACCAATGCGCCGGATCCGAAGGATTCCACCAAGACGGTCGACGCCCCGTACAACGCGGTCAACTCGATGGGCTCGAATCTCGGGCCGACCAGCAAGGCGCTTGCCGAGCGTGTCAAAGGCGCCGTCGAGGAGCTGAAAAAAGAGAATCCGTCGGCGCAGGTGCCGATCGATCTGGTGACGACCTCCGGCAGCGGCCTCGATCCGGATATCTCGCCCGCGGCGGCGCAATTCCAGGTGCCGCGCGTCGCCAAGGCCCGCAACCTGCCTGAGCGACGCGTGCGCGCGCTGGTCGACGGGCAGATCGAAGGCCGCACCGTCGGCCTGCTCGGCGAACCGCGCGTCAACGTGCTCAAGCTCAATCTCGCGCTCGATGACTTGAAGTCGTAGACTGTACGGTGAATGGCCGTAGACGGAACGCAAAGAGCCTCGCCCGACGCGCTGCTCGCTCTCGCCAAAAAGGAGGGGCGCGGGCACCTGAAGATTTTTCTCGGTGCTGCTCCGGGCGTCGGTAAGACCTACGCCATGTTGTCCTCCGCGCGCGCCGAAAAGGCGGCCGGACGCGATGTCGTCGCCGGCCTCATCGAGACGCACGGCCGCCGCGAGACCGAGCAGCTGATCGCCGGCATCGAGGTGCTGGCGCGCAAGCCGGTCGTCTACCGCAACCAGGTCATCAAGGAGTTCGATCTCGACGCCGCGCTGGCGCGCAGGCCGAACCTGCTGCTGGTGGACGAATACGCCCACACCAATGTGCCCGGCAGCCGTCACCCCAAGCGCTGGCAGGACATCGACGAGCTGCTTGCTGCCGGCATCGACGTGTGGACGACGCTGAACATCCAGCACCTCGAAAGCCTCAATGATGTAATCCAGAAGATCAGCAAGGTGCGCGTGCGCGAGACGGTCCCGGATACCGTATTCGACAAGGCCGATGAGGTCGTGCTGGTCGATTTCCCGCCCGACGAGCTGTTGCGCCGGCTCGCCGAAGGCAAAGTCTACGTCCAGGACACCGCGGCCCGCGCCGTCGAGAATTTTTTCAAGCCGCAGAACCTGACGGCCCTGCGCGAACTGGCCCTGCGCCGCGCCGCCGAGCGGGTCGACGCCTCGCTCGTCGAGCGCATGCAGGCGCAGGCGATCGAAGGGCCTTGGGCGGCCGGCGAGCGCATCCTCGCCTGCATCGGACCGGATCCGGTCTCGCCCACGGTGGTGCGCGCCGCCAAGCGCCTGGCCGATCTGATGGATGCGCCGTGGATCGCCGTCACCGTCGAACGGCCCGGCAGCGCCCTCGACACCGCCGCGCGCAAGCGCCTCGACGATGCGATGAAGCTTGCGGAAAGCCTCGGCGCCGAGACGGAGACGCTCACCGGCACCGATTTGCCGGCCGAACTGCTGCGCTTCGCCAAGTTCGAGAATGTCACGCAGATCGTCATCGGCCGCTCGCGCGGCGGCTTCTTCGCCGAGCTGCTGCGGCGGTCGCTGCCGCACGAACTGGTGCGCCGCACCCAGGATATCGCCATCCATCTGGTGACGCGGGAAACGGAACCCGTCACCGCCGGTCCGCGCTGGCGCTGGCAGGAAACCGCGCCATTGGCGCTGCCGCCCTTCATTTACGCGACCGCGGCGGTAGCCATGGCGCTGATTGCCGGCGAAGGCTTGACGGAACTGACGCCGATCCCGAACCTTTCGATGGTGTTCATGCTGGCGGTCTTGGTGACCGCCATCAGCTTCGGCATCTGGCCGGCGATCTACGCCTCGCTGCTGTCATTCCTGACCTACAATTTTTTCTTCATCCCGCCGATCTACACCTTCACCATCGCGGAGCCTTACGAGCTCCTGGCGCTCGTCATCTTTCTCGTCGTCGCCGTGGTCAGCTCGGCGCTCGCCGGGCGCGTGCGCGAGCAGGCGCGCATTGCCGCCGCGCGCATGCGGGCGATGCGGCGGCTTTACGAGTTCACGCGGCGCTTGTCTGGCCTCGCCACGCTCGATGCGGTCGCCGAAGGCGCGGCGAGCGAGATCCACGCGAGCCTCGGGCGCGCCGTGGTGGTGATGCTGACGCAAGACGACGACGTCAAGCTCACCGCCTCGTGGCCGCCGGAGGACGAGCTCGACGCCGCCGCCATGACGGCCGCGCGCTGGGCCTACAGCCATGCCGAGCCCGCCGGCGCCGATACCGGCACGCTGCCGATCGTGCCGTGGTATTTCGTGCCGATCCGCATCGGCGCCAAGACGCTCGGCGTCATCGGCGTTGCCAGGGCGCAGGATGCGCCGCCGCTCGATTCCGAGGCGCGGGCTCTGCTCGACACTTTGGTCGAGCAGACCGCGGCGGCGCTGGATCGAGCGTCGCTTGCGCGCGAAATGGTCAATGCCAGGACCGCAACCGAGACCGAACGCGTGCGCAACACCTTGCTCGCCTCGGTGTCTCACGATTTTCGCACGCCGTTGTCGTCGATCCTGGGCTCGGCCAGCAGTCTGATCGACTACGGCGACAAGCTCGGACCTGCCGCGCAGAAGGACCTGCTCGGCCAGATCAAAACCGAGGCGGAAGAGCTCGACGAGATGGTGCGCAATCTGCTGGCGATCACCCGCATCGACGCCGGCGCTCTCGAATTGCGCCGCGACTGGATCGATTTGCGCGAAGCCGCCGAGCGCGTCGTCAATGCGGCGCGGCGCCACGGCGCCAGGCAGAAGATCGAAGTCAGAATGCCCGACGGTCTGCCGCTGGTGCGCGCCGACGCCGCGCTGACCGAGCAGTTGATCGGCAACATCGTCGGCAATGCCGTCGTCCATACGCCGCCCGAGACCGCGGTGCAGGTCGAGGCATCGGTGGCCCCGAGTAACGTTGCGCTGCGCGTCACCGACGACGGCCCCGGCATCGCGCCCGACGTGCTGCCGACGATTTTCGATAAATTTGTCAAAGGCGGCTCCGACGCGCCGACCGGCGACAGCAACCACGGGACCGGCCTCGGTCTCGCCATCGCCAAAGGCATCATGGAGGCGCACGGCGGCTCGATCGCCGTCGAAAGCCCGGTTGCCAACGGCCGCGGTGCGCGTTTCACCATGATCTTTCCGCGCGAGGCGGCGCCGCCATGAGTGCAAAAATCCGGGCTCTGGTTATCGACGACGAGGCGGCGATCCTGCGTTTCCTCAAGCCTGCGCTGGAAGCCAATAACTACGGCATGACCAGCGCCGCCACGATGGCTGAGGGCATCAAGCGCATCGCCGCCGAAACGCCCGACATCGTGCTGTTGGATCTCGGTCTGCCCGATGGCGACGGCAAGGACGTCATTCGCCGGGCTCGCGAATGGTCCGACGTACCGATCATCGTGCTGTCGGCGCGCGAGCGCGAGGCGGAGAAAATCGAGGCGCTCGATCTCGGCGCCGACGACTACGTGAACAAGCCATTCAACGTCGGCGAATTGCTCGCGCGCATGCGCGCCGCGCTGCGCCATCGCATGCAACGCAAGGCCGAAATTTCGGTTTTGCGTGTCGGCGACCTCGAGGTCGACGCGGTTCGCCACCGTGCGACGCGCGGCGGCATGGATCTGAAGCTGACGCCGAAGGAATTCGAACTCCTGGCGTTCCTCGCCAGGCACGCGGGTCGCGTGATCACCCACAAGCAGATTCTCGCGGCGGTGTGGGGGCCTGCGCACACCGAGGATACCCAGTATCTGCGCGTCTACATCGGCCAGCTCCGGCAGAAGATCGAGGCGCACGCCGACGATCCGCGGATCATCCTGACCGAACCGGGGATCGGTTACCGAATTGCCGAAGGTTGACATTCGCGGTCGCCAATTAATCGTGATTATTGATTGAGGATAACAAAACGACGGGTGGTAGCTCTTTACGCCATCGCTGTTGAAACTTTGCACGCTCGAAACACAAAGCAGCCCTTGTGGCGCATGCCGATGACGCAAATAATTCCGCGCGTGAGGCAGCAACAGGCAGGGGCAATCATGACAACAGTCACCGTCAACACGGCCACCGGCGCGTGGTACTGGAACCGCTGGTCGCA
>Ga0070740_10002532_pt1 | contig 21210 bp, 20 predicted proteins | sample Coa_R2_FD_67286 | JGI IMG/M metagenome (GOLD analysis project Ga0070740, IMG submission 67286) | Surface soil microbial communities from Centralia Pennsylvania, which are recovering from an underground coalmine fire - Coalmine... | ecosystem: Environmental > Terrestrial > Soil > Unclassified ...
GGCAACCCCGCCGAGAAGCCCTTTTACGACTACATCAAATCGTACTCGCCGTATGAGAACGTGGACGGCCAGCGCTATCCGAGGATGCTGATCACCGCGGGTCTGAACGATCCCCGCGTCTCCTATTGGGAACCGGCGAAATGGGTGGCGAAGCTGCGGGCGTCGAACAACGGCGGCCGGCTGGTGCTGCTCAAGACTAACATGGGAAGCGGACACTTCGGGGCGTCGGGCCGGTATGAATATTTCAAAGAGACCGCCTTCAACTACGCGTTTCTGCTATCGGCTTTAAACATCGATACCCAAATATGACTCCGACTGCGCCGCAGACCAAGATTCAGCTCGCCAACAGCCCTGACTACCGCGAAAATTACGCCAACAGCGTTCAGGTGCGCGTAAGCTTGTGGGACTTTTTCCTGATGTTCGGGACGATCAATCAGACCTCGCCGGAGGCCGTATCGATTGTGAACTATCAGGGGGTCTTCCTGAGCCCGCAGCAGGCCAAAGCGCTTGCCAACGTGCTCAACCAGAACATTTCGCAGTACGAGGCGACGTTCGGCGAGATCAAGCTGGAGCCCCAGCAGGCGGGTAAAGTGATTCAGTGAATGTGGAGCAGGCTCCGGGACCGGTCGCGGGACAGAGGCTAAAGCCTCCGCTGCACGCGAAGGCGTGCGCCACATTTTTCCTGGGCTTCGCGGCGCTGCTCATTGCGATCCACCTTCCCTATTTAAAGCTGCCGTTCCACTGGGATGAAGCCGGACAGTTTGTGCCCGCGGCGCTCGACATCTTCCGCGAAGGGCGGTTTATCCCGCGCAGCACGGTGCCCAATGTGCATCCGCCAGGATTGATGGCGCTGCTCGCGCTGGTGTGGAAAATCTTCGGTTTTTCCATTCTCGCGTCGCGCCTGACGATGCTGATCATCGCGTCCTTCGGCGTGTTGTTCGCGTTTCTGCTCGCGATCCGGCTGGCGCGCGGGACCTCGGGCGCGCCGGCCTTCGCCGCGGCGCTGTTCCTGATCGTCTCGCCGGTGTTTTACACGCAGTCGATGATGGTGCTGCTGGATATGCCGGCCATGGTGCTGACTCTGCTCGCGCTGCTGCTGTTTCTCGATGCCCGGTTCGCCGCCTGCGCGGCGGTGTGTACGGCGCTGGCGCTGGTGAAGGAGACGGCCATCACGACCCCGTTCGTCCTGGCGGCTTGGCTCTGGCTACGCGAAGGCCGGCGGCGGCAGGCCCTGTATTTCCTCGCGCCGGCCGCGGCGCTGGGTACATGGCTGATCGTGCTCCGTCGCGCCACCGGCCACTGGCTGGGCAACGAAGAGTTCGCGCAGTTTAACGTCGGCGCTGCGCTCGAGCCGTTCCACATGGGCTTCGCCTTTCTGGCCCGCGCGTGGTATTTGTTCGCTGCCGACGGGCATTTCCTGGGCGCGATCGCGCTGTTTTTCGGCTGGCGGCTGCTGCGCGGGAAGGAATGGTCGATCGTCCTGCTGGTGGCGGCCGCGCAACTGGTGCTGGTCACGGTCTTCGGCGGGGCCGAGCTGGAGCGCTACTTGCTGCCGGTCCTGCCGGTCCTGTACAGCGCCTTCGCCACGGCCGCATCCATCTATTCGCAGCGCCTGCGCCTGGCTTCGCACGCCGTGCTGATCGCGCTGTTAGTGGCCGGCTGGTTCTGGAACTCGCCGTTCCCCTGGCCCTATGAAGACAACCTGGCGATGGTGGATTTCGTCCGGCTCCAGCAAAGCGCGGCGCAGTATCTGGAAGCGTACGCGCCGGGAGCCCGCATCGCGAGCGCCTGGCCGTTCACCGACGCCGTCCAATATCCCGATCTCGGCTACGTCGAGCGTCCGATGAAGGCGCGGAAGGCCTCCGGGTTGCATCTGACAGAGATCGCAGACCTGGGGCCAGGCAGCTTCGACGTGCTGGTGATGTTCGTGAATAAGCGGCCGGTGCGCGGGAGCATCATTGACGTGCCGTTGCTGCGCCCTTTTCTGCGCCATTACTACGATTACGAGCCGCAGGCCAGCCCCGAGGAGATTCGCGAAGGACTCGGATATGTGCCGTTCAAGCGTTGGGAGCGGCACGGGCAGTGGATCGAAATTTATGTCCCGGAACCCTGAACCTCCGACCCTACAATAGAGGGAGTGACAGCGGCCCCGGTTAGCGAACAAATCACCTACCTCAAAAAAGGCTTCGTCGAGATCATCCGCGAGGAAGACCTAAAGGAGCGGCTGGAGCAGTGCGCCCGCGAAAACCGGCCGATGCGCGTGAAAGCGGGCTTCGATCCCACGGCTCCGGACCTGCACCTGGGCCACACCGTGCTGCTGCGCAAGCTGAAGCATTTTCAGGATCTGGGGCATACGGTGATCTTCCTGATCGGGGATATGACCGGCCTGATCGGCGATCCCACGGGGCGCAATGTGACGCGCCCGCCAATGACGCGGGCGCAGATCGAGGAGAACGCCGAGACATACAAAGCGCAGGTGTTCAAAATTCTGCATCCGGAGAAGACCGAAATTCGCTTTAACAGCGAGTGGCTGGAGCCGATGAAGTTTGAAGAGGTGATCCGGCTCTGCGGCAAATACACCGTAGCTCGCATTCTGGAGCGCGAGGATTTTTCCAAGCGTCTCCGCGAGGGGGCGCCGATTTCGGTTCACGAGATGCTGTACCCGCTGGCCCAAGGCTACGACTCTGTGGCGCTGCATTGCGATATGGAGTTGGGCGGCACGGATCAGAAATTCAACCTGCTGGTGGGCCGTGAGCTTCAGCGCGATTTCGGGCAGGCCCCCCAGATTGTGGGCACGACGCCGCTGCTTGAGGGCACGGACGGCGTCGAAAAGATGTCGAAATCGAAGGGCAACTACATCGGCATCACCGAGCCCGCCAAGGTGATGTACCGGAAAATCATGAGCATCAGCGATGAGCTCATGTGGAAGTACTGGGAACTGCTGACGGATCTGTCTCTGACGGAAATTGCGGCGCTGAAGCCGCGCGAGCCGATGGGCGTGAAGATGGATCTGGCCGCGCGCATCGTCACCGATTTCCACTCCGCCGCGGAGGCCCGGCAGGCGGCGGAGGATTTCAATCGGGAAGTCCGGCAGGGCGCTATGCCGGCCGATATCGAAACCGCGCCGAATCCGGCAGTAACGCCGCAAGGCACCAATGTTCCGAAGATGCTGGTGGGAACCGGGCTGGCCGCCTCCCGCACCGAGGCCGAGCGCCTGCTCAAACAAGGCGCGGTGGAGATCAACGGCGAGCGCTGGATAGAGATCGTGCACCCGGGCAAGGAGTTCACGGTTCGCGCCGGCCGGAAATGGAAGCGTGTGGTCGCGCCCCAAGCCTCGTCTTGACACTTCCCACCCGGCGTGATAAATATAAGTTGCTCAATTACATACCGCCTTCGTCGGCGGCTAAAGGAATGCCAGGAATGTTCAGAAGAGCGGTTTTAGGGATTGTGGCAGGCGTGGTATGGTTCGCGCCGGTTTTCGCGCAGGAGGGACATCCGTTGAGTGGAACCTGGCACGGCGATTGGGGACCGGCAGGCGGGCAGCGCACCCGGCTGGTGCTGTTTATGAAGTGGGACTCCAAAAATATTACCGGCATAATCAATCCGGGCCCTCGCGCGATCCCGCTGGCGAGTGCGACGCTTGACCCGAGCAAATGGACCGTGCATCTTGAAGCGGACGGCAAGGATCCGGCGGGCAACCCGGTGCACATCGTGGCGGATGGCAAGCTCGATAATATTGGCTCGTATAACCGCACCCTCACGGGCGCGTGGATGCAGGGATCGGCGAAGGGCGAGTTCAAGCTCACGCGCGACTAAGCGGAGTGGGAAGTTGTATCAGGAGCAGGCATGAAACAAAAATCGGTTGGTTTGTTGACACTAGGAATCGGCGTTCTGCTGGCGGCGGCGCCCGTCCGGGCGCACCACTCGTTCGCCGCGGAATACGACAGCAAGAAGCCCATCAAGCTCACCGGCACGGTCACCAAGATCGACTGGATGAATCCCCACGTCTACTTCTTCATGGACGTAGAGGACGAGAAAGGCAAGGTCACGAACTGGGGCTTCGAGATGGGACCGCCCAACCTGCTGCAAAATGCCGGCTGGACGAAGAACACGATGAAGATCGGCGATGTGGTGACCGTAGAAGGGACGCTGGCCAAGGACGGCACCAATCAGGGCAACGCGCGGTCGGTGGTGATGACCAGCACGGGCAAGAAGCTCGGCGCGGCCTCCAGCGAAAACACGAATCCGTAAGAATAGGAACATGAAGCGAATCGTCCTTTGCGGCCTGCTGGGCGCCGCCACGGCGGCGGTGTGGCTGGCTGCGCCCTCACCGGCGCAAGACCAGATCGACTTGAATTCCGGCAGATTATCGGCGGGCCGCCGGGGCCGCGGCGGGAAAAAACGGCCGCCGTCGAGGCCGACTCCCCACTGGCCGGACGGGCGCGTGAACCTGGGGCCTTTGCCCGGCGAAAAAGGCGTCTGGGAAGGCAACGCCGGTGCGACGCTTGCGACGAATCCTCCTGGCGGGCTCGATAATCCGGCGATGAATCTGCCGGCCAACCTCAAAATCAGCGAAGTGCCGTTCCTGCCGTGGGCTCGCACGGTATACGAATACCGCCAGAGATCGACCACCAAGGACGATCCGCACGTGCGCTGCAAGCCCTCGGGCGGGCCGCGCATGTTCCATACGCCGTACGGCTTCGAGTTTCTCGATTTGCCGGACGAAAAGCTCATGTACATTGTTGGGGTGGGAGGGCCGCATACCTGGCGCGTGATCTACATGGATGGCCGTGGGCATCCCCAGGACTTCGATCCGTCCTTCGCCGGACACTCCGTGGGCCACTGGGAAGGCGAAACCCTGGTGGTCGACACGGTGGGGTTCAATGAAAAATTCTGGCTGACGCGCGAAGGCATTCCCTTGACCGAGCGGCTCCATCTGATCGAACGCTTCACCCGCACCGACTACGACGACCTGAAGTATGAAGCCACGCTGGACGATCCCGGCGCTTACAGCGCTCCCTGGACCGGCGGCTGGTGGATCCGCTGGCAGCCGGGGCAGGAACTCTACGAGTACATCTGCCAGGACAACAATCGCGACGTGAAGCACATGTACGGCGGGCCGCGCGAATGAATCGCGCCTTCCGGCGCATCTAAGGTTTTTGGCGGATCGGCGTTTTGCCGGATCGCTGGTATACTGCGGACCGATGCGAAAGATCACTCTGGCCGCTGTGGCCGTATCCGCGGCCGCCTTGGCCGCCCCCAACCTGACGGGCGAGTGGAAACTGAACGTCACCAAAAGCAATTACGGTGCGTTTCCGGCTCCACAGGCGATGACGCGGCGAATTAATCACCAGGGCGTGGCGCTTTTCATGTCCACAACCCAGAAGGGACCGCAGGGAGACGTGAGCTCGGATCTGCTCTATACCACGGACGGGCATGTTTGTGTGAATAAGATGCCGACCGGGGAGGTAAAGGGCACCGCGCACTGGGAGGGCGACACGCTCATCATCGAAAGCTCGCGGGAGGTGAACAAGGCGGAACTGAAGGAGCGCGATGTCTGGAAGCTCTCTGCGGACGGCAAGACGCTGACGATTACGGCGCACATCGAACTGCCGCAACAGGGCGGATTCGACGTGAAGCAGGTCTTCGAGAAGCAATAGCGCCACAGCCCCGGCGGCATGCGCCGGTTCGCGCAGGGCTGGGTGAATTCGCGCCATCCGGCCGCGCGCGGGTCCCCCTTTTTGTTGGGTTTTCAAGTGGCCGCGAACGTGCTAAGTTAAAGAAGTATTTTATATACTTCTTATGTCGCGCTACACGCTTCTCGCCCCAGGTTGTGCGATTCTCCTCGGCGCCGCACTGGCGATCGCCGGCCACGATACGATCACCGAGGAAACTTCCATTCTTCCGATCGACCACCCCGCCATTCAATACGCCAAGGCCGAGCTTCAGGATCCGGTCTCGCGGCTGGACCGCGATCTGGAGAGCGGCAAGGCCAAGCTAGAGTTCAGTCCGGATGGCTTCGGCTGGCTCCCGAGCCTGCTGAAGCACCTGGACCTGAACGTCGATTCGCAGATGCTGGTTTTCTCGAAGACCAGCTTTCAGGCCCCGAAGATTTCGCCGCGCGCCCCGCGAGCCCTGTTCTTCAACGATGAAGTGGCGGTGGGGTCAGTGCAGAACGGGGATGTGCTGGAACTGGCCTCTCTCGATCCCAAGCTCGGCTACATTTTTTACACGCTGGACGTGAACAAAACGGACAAACCGCGGTTCGACCGCCGCGACGTCTGCCTGCAATGCCACCAGGGCCCGGCGACCGCCGGCGTGCCGGGAATCATGATCGCCTCCGTGTACCCGGACGCGAGCGGGATGCCGGCCTTTAACCTGGGCATGCCGGTGACTGACGACCGGACTTCGTTTCAGGACCGGTGGGGCGGCTGGTACGTGACGGGGACGCACGGAGGGATGCGGCATCGCGGCAACGCCGTGGCGCGGGACCGTTCCAAGCCCGACGTGCTCGAATCGCAGGGCACGCAGAACCTCACTTCTCTCGGGACAAGGTTCGATGGCGTCTATCTCAGCCGCCTGAGCGATATCGTCGCGCTGATGACCATGGAGCATCAGACGCGGATGACCAACCTGATCGATCGCGTGGGGTGGGAGACCCGCATGGCCGAGAAGGACGGCAAGCTGGAGGATCCCGCTACGAAGACGCGGATCGACGCCGATATCGAACGTCTGGTCACGTATATGACGTTTTCCGATGAGGCGAAACTCTACGATCCCGTCCAGGGCGTCTCCACGTTTACCAAGACGTTCCCCGAGCGCGGGCCGCGCGATCGCCAGGGTCGCTCGCTCCGCGACTTCGATTTGCAAAAGCATCTGTTCAAGTATCCGGTGAGTTACATGATTTACACCGCCGCGTTCGACAACTTGCCGGACTACGCGCGCGATCGCATTTACAAGAAACTGTATGATTTCCTGAACACGCAGGACGATTCGCGGCGGGCTGCGCTGGAGATTCTGCGCGATACCAAGAAAAACCTGCCGGCCTATTGGAAGCAATAGGCCGGTTGGAGGAGCGGAACCGCCTCCTATACTGGAATTTGAAGTACCTCTGGCTGATCGCCCCGGCACTGGCGCTGGGGGCGTGCTCAAATTCCCATAACGATCCCTCCGCGGCGAAGCAAGCGCCCGCGCTAGCGCCGGCCGCACCGGCATCCAGCGCCAATCCCGGGGCCGCGGCGGCAGCCACGGACTCGCGCAAAGTTCTGGTGGTGTTTGGCGACAGCCTCGCGGCGGGATACGGACTCGATACTGGCCAGAGTTTTCCCGACGATCTGCAAAGGAAACTGGACGCGCAGGGCTATCGCTGGCGCGTCGTGAACCTGGGGATCAGCGGGGACACAACGGAGGGAGGCGTGTCGCGCATGGATTCGGCGTTGGGGCTGAAGCCTTCGATCGTTCTCCTGGAACTCGGCGGCAACGATGGCCTGCGCGGCTTGCCGCTAACGGTCACGCGCGCGAACCTCCAGACCATGATCGAGACCTTCCAGAAGGCGGGGGCTCGCGTGGTGCTGGCCGGGATGACCCTTCCTCCGAATTACGGCGCCGACTACATCCGCGGCTTCGAACAGATCTACAAGGACCTCGCGGCGCAGGAACACGTGCCCCTGATTCCGTTCCTGCTGGCCGATATCGTCACCAGCGACCTGCGGTACCTCCAGCGGGACGGAATTCACCCGACGGCGCAGGGCGCGGAGATCGTATCGGGCACGGTGTTGCGCGCGGTGAAGCCGCTGCTCACGAAATAGGCGCTTGACCGCTAGAACCCGATCCCCACGGTGAAGGTGGCCTGATTGCGGTTCGACTGGAACTGGCCGGGGCTCTCGATACTGGTCAGCGCCCACCCGGTGTAGCGCAACTCCGGCGCGACCCGGAGGAACAAGAGCTTCACCTCGATGCCCGCGCCGAGAGTGATCCCAAAGTTCGACCGGTGGTTCAGCGCCGGAATCTCAGCGATATCGCTGAGATGGCTGAACGATGGGCCGCCTTCGACATAGGGCCGGACGGGCCCCTTCGCGAAGCGGTATTTCGCAAGCACCGGAAAATTCCAGGAGGACCCGCCGCTGATGGCGCTGGGAAGGGCGCTGGATTCATATAGCGCATCGGCCTCCACGGCGAATCCCAAGGGCAGTCGAACTTCCACATAAGGCCCGACGATGAGCGGTCGGCTCGACGAGGCCGGATATCCCTGGACGGCCGAAACAGCATCGGTCAGGGAGGTTCCGAGCTTCAGGCCCGCGCCGAAGGGCTGGGCCGAGGCCGCCGCGGAAAAAATCAAAAAAATCCAAGGAAATTTTTGCATATTCGTTAGGATTTACACTCCCGAGCCGCCCGAGCCGCCAGTTCATCGCAGCGATTATTATCGGCGTGATCGGCGTGGCCCTTGGTCCACGTCCAGTGGACCTTGTGCTTGGAGACCTGTTCGTCCAGAGCCTCCCACAGATCGCGATTCACCACCGGCTTGTTTGCGCTCGTGCGCCAGCCGTTGCGCTTCCAGCCGTGAATCCACTGGGTGATGCCGTTCTTGAGGTATTCGGAATCGGTCACGACCTCCACTTCACACCCCTCCCGCAGGGCGCGCAGCCCCTGGATGGCGGCGGTCAGCTCCATGCGATTGTTCGTGGTGGCCGGATCGCAGCCGGACAGCTCCTTCTTGTGCTGGTTGAAGCGCAGGATGCAGGCCCAGCCTCCGGGACCGGGGTTGCCGAGGCAGGCGCCGTCAGTGATGATCTGGACGGTTTTCATCCGGCCGGGCTAGCTTGGGCGGCCAATTCCCGCTCGAAGAACCGGTCCACCAAGTCCAGAATCTCGGGGGCCTGATGCGCGTGATAAATCTCGGCGCGGAGTTTCGAGCCGTTGCGCACTCCGTGAGTGAAATAGGTTGCGAACTGTTTCATTTTCCCGACCGTATCGGAGGCGCCCTGATCGCAGAGCATCCGGTAATAACGCCGCATCATCTCATACCGGTCATGCTCGGGCGGGATCGCGTACTGCCCGGTGCGGAGATACTCGCCGATCTGGCGGAAAATCCAGGGATTGGAGGAGGCCGCGCGGCCGATCATGACAGCGTCGCAGTGGGTTTCGCGGACCATGCGCACCGCGTCTTCGGGCTTTACAATATCGCCGTTGCCGATCACCGGGATTTTCACCGCCGCCTTGACCTCGGCGATGCGGGTCCAGTCAGCGTTTCCGCTGTAGCCCTGTTCGCGAGTGCGCGGGTGCAGAGCGATCGCCTGAAGGCCGCAATCTTCGGCTAGGCGCGCCATGCGCACGGCGACCAGTTCCCGGTCATTCCATCCGGCGCGGAACTTCATGGTCAGGGGGATCGAGATGGCGGCGCGCACGGAGCGTAAAATGCGTTCGACCAGCGGCAGATCCCGCAGCAGGCCGGAGCCGCCGTTGCACGTCACTACTTTCTTGACCGGGCAGCCGAAATTAATGTCGACAATATCGAAGCCGAGATCCTGGCAATAGCGCGCCGCGTCGGCCATAATCTGCGGATCCGCGCCGAAAAGCTGGGCGGAAATCGGGTGCTCGCCGGGGTCGAAATAGAGGTAGCGGAAGGTGCGCGTGGGCTTCGTCGCTTTCGCCGCCGCCACTACGCCGTGCGAGCTGGTGAACTCGGTCATCAGCAGCCCGCAACCGCCCTGCGAACGGATCAGGCGACGAAACACCGTGTCCGTGACCCCGGCCATCGGCGCAAGCACCGTCGCGGGCCGCACCGGAACTCCTCCGACCTGAAGCTGCTGCGGGAACATTCTGGATTCATTTTAACGTGGGGCTTCCGAATCACCGAAACTCCGCGCGCGCGTTATGCGTTGAATTTGTAGAGAGGCTGGTAGCGGTCATGCGCGCGAGGGTGGCGGCGGGATTCCTGGCCGGGGTTCTGGTGGCGTCCGGGATCATGTATCTTGCGATGCGGGGGCATCGGATCGAGCCGGTGGCATCGAGGAATCCCGAGGCAGTTGCGGCGGCCGGCGCTGCGCCGGAGCCTGTGCCGCCGGTGGGGCGGGAGCCCGCGGCTAAGCCGGAACCGGCGGCCGCGAAGCCGGCGCGCAAAAGGATCTCATGGTCTCAGCCTGCGCATGTAGCCGAGTCGCAACCGGCGCCGCTGGCGGCTTTTCCCGAGTCCGGATCTCCTCCCGAGTCCGGATCTGCCGAGGCTTCGCCGCCGGCGCAGCCGGCCCCGGCTTCCGATCCGGCTCCGGCCGCCACGCCGGTTGCCGTTGCCGTGCCGACTCCGCCGCCGTCTCCCGAACCGCTCCGCGTGACGCTGGACGCACGGACCCTAATTTCCGTGCGGCTGGAACAGAGCCTGGATAGCAATCGCGTGCGGCCCGGCGACATTTTTGCCGCGGCGCTGGACGCGCCGGTAATTGCCGGCGGCTACGTCATCGCCGAGCGCCGCGCGCGCGCCGCGGGCCGGGTGGTGCAGGTGGAACAGGCCGGCCGCATGCGAGGCGTCGCGCGGATCGTGCCGGAGCTTCAAAATTTCGTGTCGCCGGACGGACAGACAATACCGGTTCATACCGCCACATTCGAGCAAAAGGGGCCCGAATCCAAAGCAGAGGACGCCGCCAAGGCCGGCATCGGCGCCGTCCTGGGCGCCGTCATCGGTGGGTGGCGGAAAAGGCGCCGCGATTGGAGCGGCGGCCGGGGGCGCGGCGGGCGCGGGCACAGTTGCCGCTACACGAGGGAAACCCGCCGTGCTGCCCAGCGAGACTCGCATCCGTTTCCGGCTCGAACAGCCCGTGGAGGTCACGGAGCGGCGCTGATCAGCTACGCCGCGCTTTGATCACCACCGGCGTTCCTTCAAAGCCGAACTTCTCGCGGAGCCGATTGATGAGGTATCGCTCCGCGGAAAAGTGCAGCTTGCCGGGGCGATCCGTGAAGACGACGAAAGTCGGCGGCCGAACGGAGGCCTGCGTCAGGTATTTGATCTTGACGTCGTATTCCCAGCGGAGCGTCTCGACAAAGCGGTTCAGTTCGCCGGTGGCGATGCGTTTTGACGCGGACTCGTAGACTCTTTTGATCAACGGAAACAGCGCGCGAAGACCCTGCCGCTTCTGGGCGGAGACGAACGCGATGGGAGCATAATCCAGAAATTTGAGCTGATCCCGGATTTTTTCAGTGAACTTTCGTTGGCTCGGCTCACGCGAATCGTCCCATTTGTTCACCACCAGGATCACTGCGCGGCCCTCCTCATGCGCGTAGCCTGCGATCGTGGCGTCCAGCGCAACCACGGCTTCCTCCGCGGGTTCGCTCGCGTCGAGCACCAGCAGCGCGACGTGCGCCATCCGCAGATGCCGCCGGGCCATCACCACGCTCAGTTTCTCCGCCATCAGTTTCGTTTTGCCTTTGCGGCGGATGCCCGCGGTGTCCACGAACACGTATTCGGCGCCCTCATGGCGGATGGTTTCATCGACGGCGTCGCGGGTGGTACCGGCGATCGGCGACACAATGGCTCGTTCGGCCCCGGCCAGCGCGTTCAGGAGCGTCGATTTTCCAACGTTGGGGCGGCCCAGAATGGCGACCTTGATGCGCGCTGCGGGCTCGGCCGCCGCTTCTTGGCGGGTCAGCGGAAAATCCCGCGTCACGTGGTCGAGCAGTTCGCCCAGACCGAGCTGGTGTTCGGCCGAGACCGGAAACAAGTGTTCGAATCCCAGCTCATGAAACCCGTGCGCCAGGTCTTCGCGGCGGTGGCTGTCGATCTTGTTGACCGCGAGCGCAACCGGCTTGCCCAGGCGGTGTAGCATCGCGGCGAGCTCGCGGTCCGCGGCGGTGATCTCGGTCCGGCCGTCGATGAGGAAAATAACCTGTGACGCGCCTTCAAGCGCCACGCGGGCCTGTTTCAGGATTTCACTCGGGATCATCTCGGCGTCGTTGGGGATGATGCCGCCGGTATCGATCAGCTCGAAGCGCCGCCCGCGATGGGAAGCTTCGCCGTGGATGCGGTCGCGGGTGATGCCGGGCTCGTCGCCCACAATGGAACGGCGCTGGCCGAGAATGGCGTTAAACAGCGTCGACTTGCCGACATTCGGGCGGCCGACGATCACGACTGAGGGAAGTTCGGACACTCTTCCCGATTGTCGCCCATACCTGAACGCATGGCGCGCGGCGGCCCGCATGCGACCATGGAATTTCACATGCCTATTCGCAACGTCGCTATCATCGCGCACGTAGACCACGGCAAAACCACCCTGGTGGACGCCATGTTCCGCCAAAGCGGAGTTTTCCGCGCCAACGAGGCCGTCGCCGAGCGCGCGATGGATTCAAATGAACTGGAACGCGAGCGTGGGATCACAATCCTCGCCAAGGCCACGGGCGTGCGCTATTGCGGCACGAAGATCAACATCGTCGATACTCCGGGCCACAGCGATTTCGGCGGCGAAGTGGAGCGCGCGCTAAAGCTGGCCGACGGAGTGATGCTGCTGGTGGACGCAAGCGAAGGTCCTCTTCCGCAGACCCGCTACGTGCTGATGAAGGCGCTCGAAGCCGGTCTGCCGCCGATCGTGGTCATCAATAAAATCGACCGGCCCGATGCCCGGATCCAGGAGGTCCTCAACGAGGTTTACGACCTGTTTATCGATCTGGACGCCACGGAGGACCAGCTCGAGTTTCCGGTGATTTACACGAACGCGCGGCTCGGCATCGCCAAGACGGACCCGGCCGGCGAAGGCTCCGATCTGCGGCCTCTGTTCGACGCGATTCTCCAGCACATTCCTGAGCCGAAGGGCGATCCCGAAGGCGTTCTGCAACTCCAGGTGGCGAATCTTGATTACAGCGATTACCTGGGACGCCTGGCGATCGGGCGGGTGTTCAACGGCACGCTGCGGCACGGCGACGAGGTCGCCATCGCGAAGCTGGACGGCTCGATTCAGAAAACGCGCATCACGAAGCTGTACTCGTTCGAGGGCCTGAGGCGAGTGGATGAGACCGTGGGTCCGCCCGGCGCGGTGCTGGCGATCGCGGGAGTGGAAGGCATCACCATCGGCGAGACCGTCACCAGCGCCGAAAACCCTCAACCGCTGCCTCCGATCCAGATCGACGAGCCCACCATCGCGATGACGTTCACGATCAATACGTCGCCATTTTCCGGGCGCGAGGGGCAGTACGTCACATCGCGGAATCTGCGCGACCGGCTCGAAAAAGAGCTGCTCACCAACGTTTCGCTGCGCGTGGAGGAATCCGGCGGGCCGGATTCGTTCAAGGTGATGGGCCGCGGCGAACTGCAACTCGCCATCCTGATCGAGATGATGCGCCGCGAGGGCTACGAACTGGCGGTCGGCAAGCCCGAGATCCTCACCAAAACGATCAATGGCAAGCTGAGCGAGCCGCTTGAGCTGCTGGTGATCGATTGCCCGGAAGAGTACATCGGCGTGGTGATCGAAAAGCTGGGGCGCCGCAAAGGCAAGATGGAGAAAATGGTGAACCACGGTTCGGGGCGCGTGCGGCTGGAGTTCACTGTGCCCTCGCGAGGCCTGATCGGGCTGCGCGGCGAAATGCTGACCGATACCAAGGGCACCGCCATCATGAATTCGCTGTTCCACGGCTACATCGAGTGGCAGGGGGAGATTCCGATGCGGCCCACCGGCTCGCTGATCGCCGACCGGCCGGGCACGGCGACCGGCTACGCGATCTTCAATCTACAGGAACGCGGCGAAATGTTTGTGGCTCCCGGCACCGAGGTTTATGAAGGGATGATTGTCGGCGAAAACGCCCGCGATACGGATCTCAACGTGAACATCGTGAAGGAGAAAAAACTCACCAATATGCGGGCTTCCACGGCCGATGAGGCGATCCGCCTGGTGCCGCCGCGGCTGCTGAATCTGGAGCAGGCGATCGAATTTGTACGCGAGGACGAATTGGTGGAGGTCACCCCGCTGTCGATCCGTTTGCGTAAAAAGATCCTGCGCGCGAATCACCGGTAGGGCATCTTGTTCTAAACTTTAAGAGCCGCAAAATCAATTATTTAAGAGGGAAAACCAGAGGGAATTCGCTTTCCAAATGCGGGTTCGGCGTGCGATACTAAACCTCTGGCACGCATGACTCTGGCTGGCGAGGCGATTGCCCGTTACCACAAGCTGATTGAGAGTGAACCTTATATAGATCTGGCTTGGGCTCAGGCTCTTCAAGAGCGCAAGAAGGCCCTCAAGCTGGACGGCGGTCCTTTGTCTCCCGTTCTACGCCCGCATTTTCTCATGAACCGGGACTATGCGGCGCTCGAAAAGACCGCGGAGACGCTGCTCTCCGCGATTTGCCGGGTGGAGCAGATCGCGCTGTCGTCGCCCGCGCTTCTGGCGCGCGTGCAGTTGCTGCCTGCCGAGCGAATGCTGGCGGCGGTCGAGCCCGGTTACTCGGCGTTCGGCATCCTGGGCACGCTGCACACAGCGATGAACGACGGCACCATGCGCGTGGGCGGGCATAGCGTGGATCCGCCGCCGGGCGTCGTATACGGCGAAGCGCTTTCGGAGTTGTACTATGAGGCGCCGCCGGTGAAAGAACTGCGGAAGAAGTTCAAACTGAGGAAGCTGGGCGGCTCCAAACCCCTGCTGGCGGCGATTCTCAAAGCCTACAAAGAGTTCGGCGGGAAAAACAAGAAACCCAACATCGCGATTGTGGAGTTCCGGCAGCCGCACGCCTCCGCGGTGACCGAGACCTCACTGCTGGCGCAGATCTTCTCCAGCGAGGGATTCACCACGGAACTGGTCTCGCCCGATCAGTTGGAGTATCGAAATAACGCGCTGCGGCGCGGCGATTTCGTCATCGACATTGTGTACCGCAGCATGAAGCTCCAGGAATTTCTAGTGCGCTTCGATCTGAACCATCCTTTGGTGCGGGCCTATAAGGAACGGGCGGTTTGCATGATCAACAGCTTTCGCGCGGAGATCGGAGCTAAGAAAGCGATTTTCGACCTGCTGACCGATGAAGGCATTACCGCGAAATTCCCGGCTCCGGAACGCAAGGCGATCAGGGAATTCGTGCCCTGGACCCGCGTGGTCCAGGCCGCCAAAACCACCCACAAAGGTCACGTGGTGGATCTGCCCGAGTTCGTCATGAAGCATCGCGCCAAGCTGGTTCTGCGGCCGAACGACGAGTCCTCGGAAGTCCCCGCCGTCCGGGGCGCCGAGGTCGACGATCTCAGTTGGGAAAAAGCTCTGCGTCAGGCCATGCGCACTCCGTTTGTGGTGCAGGAAATGACAGAGCCGGCCCGCGCCGTTTTTCCGATGTTGCAATACGGCAGTCTGATGATGAAGGAGATGGTGGTGGACGTCCAGCCGCACGCCTTCCAGGGCCAGGTGCACGGCGCATCGAGCTGGCTGGATGTGGCGGGGTCCGCCACGTTTTCGACGCTGCGGGGGCTGGCGCCGACGTTTTTGCTGGAAGGCAAGTAGCGCCCCCGGTTCTTGCCGGCCGCTATTGGCCCAGTTCCTTCAGCAGCGCGTCCGTCTTGTAGACCTTCCGCAACGACTCCACGATTCCATCCGCCGCCACGTGCACCGCCCGGGCCTGTTCGTCTGAGTAGAGATAAATGTCCGGAAGGCTCTCGAGATTGCCGTCGAAGGTTACGCCTACCAGCTCACCTGCGCGATTCACCGCCGGGCTGCCCGGATCGCCGCCGCCGATATCGCACGTGCTGACAAAATCGAGCGCGGTGGACAAATCGATTTGGGCTTTCCGGTCCACCCAGCGCTGCGGCACCTGATACGGCCCCTGGTTGTCGTGGCGATAGTACAGCCCGCCGAAGCTGGAAGCGAACGGCATGGGGACTCCCGCGCGATCTGTGTAGCCCTTCACGACGCCGAAGGCCACGCGTGGGGTGCCGTTGGCATCGGGATAATCGGCCGCGCCGAACAGCTTGAACCGGTATTGCGCGATTTTTTCCGCCGCGGACGTTTCCAGCGCGCCGATTAACTCATCCCGCCTTTTGCGAAGCCGCTTCGCCGGTTCCTCCAACGCCTGCGCGAGCCGGAGCAGCTCGTCTTTCGACCTCACCATTGCCTCCGCGGCTTCCTCCGAGGACCGCCCGTTCAGAACCGGCTTGAGGGGCGCTTCTTTTTCGCCGAGCCCTTTCAGTTCGTCCAGATACTGCGCAATCAGCCCGGCTTCCAGGGTCGGATTCGGCGGCGTGGCCGCCACGTCCGGCGGTTCGCCCCGCACCATCCTTCGGGCCGCTGGAAACAACGCCGAGCCCGGTGCGGGGTCCTCTTCCAGGATTTGGTAAGCCTTCTCATAGGGCGTCCAGTTCTTATAGGCCGACGCGATGTCATCCCAAACTTTGTTCGCCTCGGCTCCCAGCTTGGCATCGGCTAACACGGCCCGTCGAATCTTGCCTTCGAAATTGGTCTTGCGGGCTACCAGGCGGTCATCGCGCAGGCCGATCAGCATGCCGGCCTTGGTTTTGAACTCGGTCAACAGGGCGCGGAAGGCCGGATCGCCGGTGAATTTTCCCAGTTGTTTGACGCGCGCCTGGAGACGGCTCACGGCCAGCGGCAGCGCCGTATCGCGGTAAAACGCGAGCTGCGCCGAGGTCGCCAGCCGCATAGTCGGCGCGGGATTGCCCATGGTGAACACTAGGCCGCCCTCTTTCACGCCTTCGCGGCTCCACTTCAGATATTCCGGCGTAGCCGCGGGCTGGCCATTTTCATAGGCGCGCAGAAACGCGGCATCCAGGCCGTAGCGGAGATAAGTGATGCTGTCGCGCTCGCGGCCGAACAATGCCAGATCGTCTTCGGGCGCAAACACCAGCCGGAGATCCTCGTAGGTTTTATAGCGGTAGAGATCGTAACGGGCGCCGGAAAACAGCGTCACCACGGAGCACCGGCCGTGCGCGCCTTTATCCATGCGCGCGGCGCATTCCTGCTCGATTCGGGAAATGGTGGCGTTCCTCTGGGCTACGCTTTGCGAGGCTGAACCGCGGACCTGCGCCGTCACGTCCTCCAGGCTGATCAACACTTCTGCCGCGAGCCCGGGGCAACGCGGTTCCTGGGCGGGGCTCTCCGCATAAAATCCGTCCTTCAGCCGGCTCAAGGCGAGGAGGCACGATCGCACCAGGTGCTGGTTGGTGACCAGCAGCCCTCGATCCGACACGAACGCGCCGGATCCGCCCGCGATCCTCACTGAAGCCAGACGCAGATGATTCAAAAATTCGGGCGTAACTTCAAAGTTGTATTTTTCCTTGACTGCCGCGGCTGGGAACTGGTTCGGAAGCCATGTGCCGTCGTCCGCCAGGAGGGCGGCCGATAGCAGCGTCGCGGATAGAAGGACCGAACAAAGCGGACGGCGCATGAATGCTACAAGGTAATCACGGGCGCTGGACCCGCGCGGTTTACGGCGCCGGCGGCTAATCGACGAAACCCTTCCAGGTGTGGCCTTCTTCGTCCCGCAGCGTCACCACGCTATCCTGCGAGACGCCGCTAAGGGATTTGCCTTTCGCATCGCGGAAACGATAGACGACGGAATTATCGGGATTCCGCGTGGCGGAACCGCGCCAGATGTTTCCGTATTCGTCCTTCAGCTTGATGTGGTCGCCGTGCCCGTAGCCGAAGACCCGCGTTTTGGTGTTTTCTTCTTCCAGGTGGAAGAATCCGCCGGGCAGCCGGCTGCGCTTCTTTTGCTTGGAATAGATCATGGGACGGTACTGGACCGGGGCTCGTCCCATTGTTAACCAGGTGCGGCTTCCATTCGATAAGGTCTTTCGTCGAAGGTGGCTTATAGTCTGACCTTAGAAACGGCTTGTCAAGCCCGCCCGACGCCACTATTCTCGATAGAGGTATGAGGTTCCTTGCCACAGTCGTTCTTTCACCGGCCTGCTTCCTGCTCGGCGAGCAGCCCCCACCCCTCCACTGGACCGCAGCCGAGGACCATCAGAACATGATGGATCAGCTCGGCATCAAGGCGTTGCGCCCTGGGCCCAGCGGCAATGAAAGCGCCCCGAACCACGCCAATTATGACGAATCGGCGGCAAATCCGTTCCCGAATCTGCCCGAGGTCCTGACTCTCAAGAACGGGAAGAAGGTCACGACCCCCGAGATGTGGTGGAAACAGCGCCGCCCGGAGATCGTGGAGGATTTCGAACGCGAGGTTGTCGGACGCGTCCCGAAGAACGTGCCCCCGGTCACCTGGACGGTCACGAAAACGGTAAAGGATACAATGGCCGGCCGGGCGGTGATCGGCGAGAGGCTGGTAGGGCATGTGGACAATTCCTCCTATCCGGCGATCGCGGTGGATATCGACATGGTTCTGGTAAAGCCCGCCGATGCGGCGGGGCCGGTACCTGTCATGATGCTGTTCGGCCGCGGCCTTCTGCCCGGCGAGCCCCCGCCTCCCGGCCGGGGCGGTCCTCCTCCGGCGGCGAATGCCGATCCGCCCGCGACGCAACAGCTCATCGCGGACGGCTGGGGGTATGCGTACCTCAACCCGACCAGCGTTCAGGCCGATAACGGCGCGCGGCTGACCCGGGGCATCATCGGGCTGGTGAACAAGGGGCAGGCGCGGGCGCCGGATGACTGGGGCGCGCTGCGCGCCTGGGCGTGGGGAGCCTCGCGCGGCCTGGATTACCTCGAAACCGACCAAGCCGTGGATGCGAAGCGCGTGGGCATCGAGGGCGTCTCGCGCTACGGCAAGGCGGCTCTGATTGCCATGGCGTTCGATACGAGATTCGCGGTGGTTTTAGTTGGGTCTTCGGGCGAAGGCGGGGCGAAGTTGCATCGCCGGAACTGGGGCGAAGCCGTGGAGAATCTCACGGCCACGGGCGAATATCACTGGATGGCGGGCAACTTCCTGAAATACGGCGCAAGCGAGGCCACCTTCGGCAGCAAAAACGCCGGCGATCTGCCGGTCGACGCGCATGAGCTGATCGCCTTGTGTGCGCCGCGTCCCACGTTCATCAGCTACGGCGTACCCGAAAAGGGCGACGCCAGGTGGCTCGACCAGCTCGGCAGCTACATGGCGGCGGTCGCGGCCGGGCCCGTGTTCCGGCTGCTGGGCGCGAAGGACCTCGGGACGAACGAGGATTACCACTCGGCAAAGATGCCTCCCGTGAACCACGGGCTGCTGGACGGGCAACTCGCCTGGCGGCAGCATGACGGCGGGCACACGGACGCCCCTAACTGGAAATATTTCATTCCCTGGGCGGACCGACTTCTTAAGCGCCGCTCATAGGCTTGCGTCGTCCCCCCATTTAGGCGCTCCGGGTGTCTGGTTGCGCGATCATGAGTCCGGAGGGCCTTTTCTCTGACACCTGTCCACGGCGCAGATCTGGTGCGCGATGCCCTACTGGTTTTGGCGCTGATGATTGTGGCCGCCAAGATCGGCGGAGAACTGGTCGCCCGTGCCGGCCAGCCGCCCGTCCTGGGTGAGCTGCTGATGGGCATTGTGCTAGGCAACCTTGGTCTTTTCGGCTTCACGGCGCTGGAGCCGCTGCGCTCGAATGAGTTCCTGAACGTGGCGGCGGAGATCGGCGCGGTGCTGTTGCTTTTCGAAACGGGAATCGAATCGGAATTAGCGGAACTTTTGTCCGTGGGGTGGTCCGCGTTGCTGGCTGCCATCCTCGGCTCCGTCACACCCCTGGTCATGGGTTACTACGTTTCCGAACTGTTGATACCCGATGCCGGATGGATCCGGCGCCTGGTCGTCGGCGGAACCCTCACTGCGACCAGCGTCGGCATTACGGCGCGAGTCCTCAAGGACCTGCACAAGACCGACACCAAGGAAGCGCGGATTATTTTCGGTGCGGCGGTGGCCGACGACGTGATTGGACTGGTGGTGCTGGGGGTGATTACCGGAATTATCACGGCCGGCGGCGGCCAGTCGGGAATTACATGGACCCGGACTCTGTGGATCATCGCGAAAGCCGTGTTGTTCCTGGCGGGCGCGATTGCCGTAGCTCGGGCCGGTGTGCCCAGGGTCTTACGCTATGCCTCCCGCCTTCGGGTCCCCGGCGTTCTGGTGGGATTGTGCATTGCGTTCTGCTTTGTGCTCTCCGCGCTGGCGGACGGCGCGGGGCTCGCGCCGATTTTGGGAGCCTTCGCGGCAGGCGTAGTCCTCGAAGAAGCGCATTACCAGCCGTTCCTGGAGCGAGGCGAGCGAACGATTCGCGAGCAACTGTTCCCGATCAACACTCTCCTGGTGCCGGTTTTCTTCGTAGTCATGGGCATGCGCATGGACCTTACGGCGTTCGCCTCTTGGAGCGTGGCGGCGTTCGCGGCCCTGATCACGGTCACGGCCATTCTTGGGAAAGCGGTCTGCGGTCTGGGAGCGCTGGAAAGAGGCGTGGATCGCCTGGTGATCGGACTGGGGATGATTCCTCGGGGCGAGGTGGGGCTGATCTTCGCCGGGCTCGGCGCGACGCTGCTGTTTGACGGCCAGCCGGTGCTCGACCGGAGCACGTACTCGGCTATGGTGCTCATGGTTTTGCTCACTACCGTCCTGACGCCGCCGTTGCTGAAAGCCGCGTTCGCGCGGAACCGAAAGCCCGGTCTGCGAAAGGAACCGGCCCGCTAAATCAGCATCAGGGTCTGCTGGCGGACGCCGTGCGGGCCGACGGACAGATCCAGCGCCAGTTCAGATTTGTCGCCCTCGACGATGATCCGGCTGAGGGGGCCGAAAAAGTTGGCGGCTTCGAGTACCGGCATGGAGGGGACCAAAGCGCGGAGCACGCGCGGATCCCAAAACCGGAACGTGATTTTCATGCCGCCTCCGGTGGTAAGAAACAGGTAGTCCCGCCAGTGGACGCAAACCTGTTCGAGGCCCAGTCGCGTGGCGCAATAAAATCCCCAGCCGCGCCCCCAGCCGTCTTTGACGAGCACATCCAGCAGGCGCGATTTACGGCTCAGACTCACGACATAGGCCGGAACCTGGCCGCTGGTTTCGAGCGCGGCGTGGGCGTCGCCGCTGGCATCGAGAAAGGCAGGGATACGAGAATCGCGCGAGCCATCCAGGACCGCACAGATAGTTTCGCCTTCCCGAAAAATCGCCTGGAGCAGCGCCGACTGCGAAGCCGAAAAGCCCGGCCATGCGCCCGCCTCGGCAGCCACGGCGGCGAGCGCCGCGGGCTGGCCGATGCGGATGCTGCGGCGGGTGTAGTTGGCGGTTGTTTCCAGGGAGGGTTCATCCTGGGCTACGGGCGGATCGGGCGCTATGGTCAAG
>Ga0070740_10002533_pt1 | contig 21183 bp, 15 predicted proteins | sample Coa_R2_FD_67286 | JGI IMG/M metagenome (GOLD analysis project Ga0070740, IMG submission 67286) | Surface soil microbial communities from Centralia Pennsylvania, which are recovering from an underground coalmine fire - Coalmine... | ecosystem: Environmental > Terrestrial > Soil > Unclassified ...
CGCCCGCAATCCGGCGTGCGCCCCTCGCGCACGGCGTGCACGATCGATTGCAATTGCGACAACGCATGCTCGAAGTCGTCGTTGACGATCACGCAATCGAATTCATGCGCATGAGATATTTCCTCGCGCGAGGAAGCCAGACGCCGTTCGATCGTCGCTTCGGAATCGGTCGCGCGCGCGCGCAGGCGGCGTTCCAGTTCCATGCGCGAAGGCGGCAGGATGAAGATCGACACGCAGCCGGGCGTCACCGCGCGCACCTGCCGCGCGCCCTGCCAGTCGATTTCCAGCAGCACGTCGCGTCCGCTCGCCAGCACCGGTTCGACCGCCGTGCGCGCCGTGCCCTTGCGGTCGCCGAGCACGATCGCGTATTCGTAGAAATCTCCGCGCGCGGCCATCGCGTCGAAGATCTCGGGCGTCACGAAGTGATAGTGCTTGCCATCGGATTCGCCCGGCCGCGGCGCGCGATCGGTATATGAAATGGACAGCACGATCTCCGGCTCGCGCGCCAGCAACGCGTTCACCAGCGTCGACTTGCCCGCGCCGGAGGGTGCGGCCACGACGAACAACGTCCCTGGAGCAGGCGTCCCTGGAGCAGGCGTTCCCGTCTTCCGCACGTCGCTCATTCGATGTTGTACACGTTGTGGATAGGCATCTCTTGTTCGCGCTGGTACAGCAGCCGGTACAAGGTCTTCGTCCTTGAGTGAACCCGGCAGCCGTGATCGGCAGCCCGGCCATCGTTGCGGCTCACAGCAGTGCGGTCAAGCGCGCGGTATCCGCGCTCGGAGGAGAACCTGCCGGCCTGTCGCCGTCGTCTGGGCAAACCTGGCACAGCTATCGGGCAGCGCGACCGGCATAAGTAAAACAAAAGTTTCCCCGGCTATGTTGCACTTCGCTGTCCCCGCAAATTCGCGCGAGTTGCGAGTGAATCCATCGTCACTTGAACGCTGAGTACATCTGAAGCTGAGCTGCGTGAGGGCGCGGCGTGTGGTGTGGAGGCCGCCTTGCCCTTGTCCAAGCCGCAGATCCGGGAACAGCGCCGCTGCTTCGAGCGGCCATCGATGTTCCGCATGAACCTTTCGGTCCCGACATCGCATGTCGGCCGGACGCTGGTGCGCCATTCACCGGCGCGAGGGCGATCACGTCCCAGGTATCGACAGGGCATTGGACGCCAAGATGTCTGCATATAGCTGGCTGACGCTGGGTCTGATCGGCCAGTGCATCTTTTCGGCGCGATTCGTGGTCCAGTGGATTTACAGCGAGCGCCGGCACCGCAGCACCATGCCGATGACATTCTGGTATCTGAGCGTAGCCGGTGGCGCGATCCTGCTCGGCTACGCGGTGTATCAGCGCGATCCGGTTTTCATCGCCGGGCAAACCGGCGGTTTGGCGATTTACTTGCGCAACATACAGCTTCGCTTGCGCGAACTCGGCTCCGGCTAGAGCAGTGCCGATGGGAAGCGAACACGGGAATTTGTGGATCGGTGTCGGGCTGGTCGGCCAGTTGCTGTTCGGCGCGAGATTCGCGGTGCAGTGGCTGTACAGCGAGATCAAGGGCAAGAGCAGGATCCCGGACGCCTTCTGGTATCTGAGTGTCGCGGCCGGAACTCTTCTTCTGGCCTATGCAATCCATCGCAACGAACTTCCCTTCATCGTCGGCGAGACGGTGACGCTGCTGATCTTCCTGCGCAACGTGCAACTCATACGGAGATCCGGTTGATGCAGCGTGTCACTTCCGTCTCCGGGCGCGGACTCCAAGGCTCCGAGCGCCGGGCGCTGCTGGGCCTGGTGTGTTTCGGTTTGCTCCTCGGACTGGCGTTCCAGGGTTCGCGCGGATTGTGGAGTCCCGACGAGGGCCGCTACGTGGACGGCGCGCTGCAAATGCTGAATTCGGGCAACTATCTGGTGCCCGCCTACAGCCCCGATGAAGTCAATCTGTCCAAGCCGCCGGCGACGTACTGGACCATCGCGGGCTCGATGAAGGTGTTCGGCCGCAACGAATGGGCGGCGCGGATTCCCAACGCGCTCTTCTATCTGGCCACCCTTCTGGTGCTGTACGCGATGGGGAGGCTTCTGATCCCGGAAAAGCCGTGGCTGCCTGCCTTGGTGTACGGCTGTTCGGCCTTTCCGTTCATCGCCGCAAACATCGTTACCACGGACGTTCTGCTGACCTTGTGCGAAGCGGTTGCGATGTACGGCTTCCTGGGTTTTGCATTCGGCGCCGCGAATCGCTCGCGCAAATCGCTGCTGTTGATGTGGGCAGGCTGGGGAGCGGCTTTCCTTGCAAAGGGCCCGCCCGGATTGCTCCCGCTGCTGGCGATCATTCCTTTCGTGATCATTCGAGATGGATGGCGAAACTCGGCGAAACTGTTTCCGCTGGACGGGATTGCGCTGTTTCTCGTGATCGGCTTGAGCTGGTACGCGATCGTCGTCGTGCGAATCCCGTGGGCGCTGCATTACTTCATGCATGGAGAGGTTTACAACCGCATCTTTACCTCCGCGCAGCACAGGAATTCCGGTCCGATAAAGTGGGCGGTCGTTTACATCCCCACCCTCGCGTTCGGATCTGCTCCCTGGTGGCGCAGCCTGGGCAGATCATGCGCCGCGCTCCTTGCATCGGGAAGATCGAAAAACGGCGCCGGCGACGGTCGCTCGATTCGACTCCTGCTCGCCCTCTGGTTTCTGGTTCCTTTTATCGTGTTTTGTCTGGCCCAGTCGCGGTTGCCGTTGTATCTGCTTCCGCTGTTCATCCCCTTGGCGCTGGCGTTCGCGCTCGATTTGCGCAAGAGGATCGATCTGCGCAGCGGATCGCAGCGTGCATGGCTGTTCGGCTGGATCGCGGTCTTGCTCGCGCTGAAGGCAGGGTTTGCCTACGGGGTGCACCCCACTCTCGATAATCGATCCATTGCGCATCGACTGCTTTCGGCGACCGATCCGAAAGGCTACTCCGCCGTCGTGTTCGTCGAAGACACAGCGGTCGACTACGAGATCGAAGAGAACACTCCGTGGGGAGTCCGGCTCTATCTCGGCAAACCGGTCTATGGAATTGCTTGGGATTCATCGCAGGGCCGCACGGCGTTATGCGACGCGCTGCATCGTTCCGGACCTGCGCTGCTCGTGATCGATCGCGGCATCGCCTTCGCGTTGTCGGGTTGTCCGTCGGCAACAGCTACCAGCTTGGGTGAATGGGAACAGCATTCGCTCGAGCTGGCAAGGAGCGGACGTTCGCCATGACTTCTCAGACGAGCGCAGATTGAATGTGCGGATTGAGCGGCATTTTGAATCTGGACGCGCGAGAAAACGGCTCGCTGTCCACCGCAGCGGTCCAGGTCAGGCGGATGCTGGACGCCATGCGTCATCGCGGACCGAACGGAGAGGCCTTGCTGATCCGGCCTCCCATCGCCATGGCCGCCAATCGCCTCGCCATTCGAGGGATCGACCAGCCGCAGCCGCCGCTGCTCGAACATCCCTCCGGCATCGTGGTCGCGTGCAATGGGCAAATCGACAACCACCGCGAATTGCGGCTGTCGCTCGCCAAACGCGGCCACAAGATCGAATTGTCGACGGACGTGGCGGTCATCGCGCCTCTCTATCTGGAAGAGGGGCCGGATTTTCCGGACAGCCTGCGCGGCGTATTTGCCCTTGCCTTGTGGGACCCGCGTTCGCAGCGCCTGATCCTGGCGCGGGATCGTGCAGGCGAGCGGCATTTGTACTATCACGTGGCTGGACGAAGCATCGTGTTTGCGTCCGAGTTGGCGGCTTTGCTGGCTTCCCCGCTCGTCCCCGTGCAAATGGACAAAACCGATCTCGCGCAATTCCTGCGGTCGGGCTATTGCCCCTCGCCCGGCAGTCCGCTCGAGAGCGTTCGCAAGCTCGGTCCCGGAGAGAGAGTCGTGATGGACCCTTCGGGCGTCTGCGCGCGACGTTATTGGAATTTCTCCTGGGGCAAAACGGCGGCGCTTCCCACGACCAGCGATTTCGATCGCGTGTTCAAGGACGCCGTCTACAAGCAAAGCGACGTGGATGTCGCTTACGGTGTGCTGTTGAGCGGCGGGCTCGATTCGGCTCTCATCGCCGCCGTTCTGCGCAAGGTGCGCCCCGGCGATGCGCCTCCGACTTATTGCGTCAGATTCGCTGAAAGCTCGTTCGATGAAGGCGAACAGGCGCAACGCGTGGCACACGATCTGGGGTGTCCCTTCATTTCCGTCACCGTCTCGGCGAACGACTTTCCGGGCATGTTGCGGAAACTGATCGCGGGTACCGGAGAACTGATCGCCGATCCTGCGTGGATTCCCATGTCAAGGATCGCCGAGCGCGCATCCCGCGACGTTCGCACGCTGCTGGGCGGTGAAGGCGCCGACGAACTGTTCGCCGGATATCCGACCTATCTGGGCGCGCATTGGGCTCCCGCTTACGATCGGCTGCCGCGAGCGGCGCGCTCGATGATCCGCCGTGGAGTGGAAGCCTTGCCCGTCAGTGACAAGAAAGTCGCGGTGTCTTTTCTGTTGAAGCGTTTCGTGCACGAACAACAAAACGGAATGGCGCGGCATTGCGCATGGACGGCAAACATTTCCGGGGGGTGGCTGCACCGTCTGGGCATCGAGCATCCGGTAAACGACATTCCTCATGATCCCGCGGCATTGCTCGATGCGGTTCAACGCTACGATTTCACCCATTCGCTACCCGAAGGATTATTGGCGAAGGCGGATCGCGGCGGAATGTTGCACGGCGTGGAAGTACGGGCTCCGTTTCTGGATCGCAAAGTGATCGAATTCGCCGCGACGCTCCCCGCGAACGAGCGGGTGCGGGGCCTGACCACAAAGCCCTTTCTGAAGCGCTACGCCGCTGAATATCTGCCGCGGTGGGTGGTGACGCGCCGCAAACGCGGACTTTCGGTGCCCTTGTCCACGTGGTTGCGCGGCCCCTTGCATCAATGGGCTCGATCGCGACTTTGCGCTCCTGAGCTGGCGAACGCTGGCATCGACACGAGCGCGGCACTGGCACTGCTGCTGGAGCATCAACAGCGGCGGGAGGACCACGCGCGTGCGATCTGGACCTTGATCGTACTCAGCGAATGGCTGGAATGGTTGAGCCATTGCCGTGCAAGCATGCCCTCTGCCATGACGGCGGAATTCGCTTCGTCTCATATGCAAGTCTAAAGCGCACGCTCTGCCCGTCGCGCCAAGGCGTGCAGACGGGCCATGACTTCTTCGAATGCGAATGGTTTGACCAGATAGTCATCAGCGCCCGAGTTCAACGCATCGACACGGTCCGCCAATTGGTCACGCTCGGAGAGCACCATGACATGCGGTCTGGGGCGCGATCCGCCGGCGAGTACCGCATGCAGCGCTTCAACATCGCTCACTCGCCAAGAGCCGATGTCGAACAGCACCAGGTCGTAATCGGAAGCAGCCAGCAACCCGATAGCTTCCGTTTCGTCCTGCGCGGCGTCGACGGCGAATCCATCGGCCCGCAACCCCCGCGCGAGTGTGTCACGGAGACGCTGCGAATCTTCGACGAGAAGTAGTTTCATGCTTGCGCCCGGCGAGTATTGCGGGCGGAGAAATCGGCCGGCCGGAGCCGCTCTTCGATAGCCGCCTGCAATCAACCCGCACCTTGAGCGGTTTTGATCGCGCGGATCTGGCCATCCGTCATGGAAACGCGATAGTGCGAGATCTGCTTGCCTCGCACGATGTCGACGATCACGTTTGCATTGCTGCCGCTGCCCATGGACGTCGCTTCCATCGCGGTGCCGTTGCCCGTGCGTTCGGCCTGCGCTATCGCAGCAGAGAGCGTGAGATCGCTCTTGTCCAGCGCGTGTGCGTTCGCGGCGTCCTCGCCATGCGCTTTGCTGCTCCCGAGCACCTTGCCGCTGACGGGATCGATTCGTACCTCGGTGGGCGTGTCATTGCGCAATACCTCGACCTCGTACCAGTTGCCTTTCCTGGTCGATTCCATGCCCAGTGCATAGGCACGGCCACCATCGCGTTCGGCAATCTGCACGGCCTTGGTCGGTGTGATCGGGGCCTTCAAGACGGCTGCGGCCTCGGCACGATCTTCGGCATCCACGCCTGAGGCGGCCGAGACAGTCGCAACGCCGAGCGCGAATGCGATCGAGCCGATGAATACTGCATTCCTGTTCATGACTGTCACCTCCTGTAAGAAGGTCCCAGCCTGCGCTCCGTCTCTTTGCGAATCCTTAGGCGTGGGGAACGAATTCGTTTGCGACGCTCGCATCATTGGAGCGCCCGAATTCGCCGGAACGAAATATCCGGATGCCGACAAGGAAATTCAGATCTTCGAGCGCACGTTCTCGCGCGCTGGCGCTTGGAAAATAGCAAATGAAACTTAGCCTCTCCTTAGTGTTCGTGCGGCTCCAAAAACCGAAAGCATCGCGAAAGTGAGTGGTTGCAAAGTCGCCACCGCGGATGAAGCAATGAGGCGGTGGCGGTGAACGGCGCTCAACACATTTTCGATTCAGCGCATTACCAGGAATTGCGGCGCCACATTGTCCGGCGGGCGATGCAGCCGTTCTTCCGCGCACGCAAAAGGCGCTCGAAGATCGTGTGCGATCTGCATGGAGCAGATATTCGAACAATACTCATCTGCCGTCCCAATCATCGCCTTGGCAATCTGCTTTTGCTGACGCCTTTGGTAGTCGAATTGCAGCGGATTTTTCCGGAAGCGGAAATCGATATCGTTCTGGCCGGTCGTGACGGGGCCGAACTGTTTGAATCGTTCCCGGGTGTGGCCCGCATTTACAGCTTGTCCAGACGAATGGTCCGCCATCCCGTCGCGACAATCCGCACCGCATTGCAAATCCGGCGGGCTCGTTACGACCTGGTGATAGACCCCTGCGAAGCCTCGCAGTCGGGCCGCCTTTTGACCGCCATCGCCGGAGCAAGGTACGTCATCGGCAATCCGCGCGACCCGCGTGCGGCCGATCCGGAAGAAGCGGCGGCGATGCGCCGCGCGCCCCGCCATATGGCGCAATGGCCCGTATACCTGATCCGCCGCGCGGCGACGCGTCATCCGCCGGAGCCCGGTCGCGCATTTCCGCCTCTGGATATCCGGCTTTCAGCCGATGAGCGGCAAATCGCTCGAAGAGAACTCGATCTGTTGCTTGAAACCGCGGGCAAATCGGGCGTCGAAACGATTGTCGGAGTATTCGCCGACGCGACCGGCGCCAAATGCCATGACAAAGATTGGTGGCGCCGCTTCATCAGGGAAATGGAAGCGCAGCATCCCGACTGCGCCATCGTCGAGATTGCACCACCGGATGGCCGCACCCGCCTTTCGATGAACCTTCCGTCCTTTTCATCGCCGAGTCCGCGCAAGATCGCTGCGCTGATCTCCAACATGACGTGCTTCGTGAGCGCCGATTGCGGAGTGATGCATCTGGCCAGCGCCAGCGGCGTGCCGACCATCGGATTGTTTTCGGTGACCGATGCTTCGAAGTACGCGCCCTACGGACGCGGCAGCCGGGCACTCGTGACGAACGGCAAGAGCCCCGAGGAGATCGCGCTCCTCGCAAGCGAGCTGCTGGAGAAATACCGCAAGCATCAAAATGGCAAGGCTCGCGCATGATTCTCGTCACCGGCGGCGCCGGGTTCATCGGTTCCAACGTCGTGGCGGCACTCGCCGAGCGTGGTGAGTCCGTTGCGGTGTGCGATCCGCTGGGAGACGACGACAAATGGCGGAATATCGCCAAGGCCGAACTGCGGGATGTATTCCATCCCGATGGCCTGATGAGATGGCTCGAACAGCATGCAGACCGGCTGGATGCGGTGATCCACATGGGCGCCATCTCCGCGACCGACGCTTGCGATTCCGAACTGTTGGTGCGGGTCAACTTCGGTCTTTCATGGCAACTGTGGCAATGGTGCGCGGAACGAGGCAAGCGCTTCATCTACGCCTCTTCGGCCGCGACCTATGGCGCCGGCGAGCAGGGCTACGACGACGATCCCTCGCCGGAAGCGCTGGCGAAACTGCGGCCGCTGAATTTGTACGGCTGGAGCAAGCATCTGTTCGACAGGCGGGTCGCGCGCGCGGTTCAAGACGGGGAACGGCTGCCGACACAATGGGCAGGTTTGAAATTCTTCAACGTGTACGGCCCGAACGAATATCACAAGGGGAACATGCGCAGCGTGATCGCACGCAACTACGCAACGGCAGCCCGCGGCGACGAGGTGATGCTGTTCAAGTCCTATCGCGCCGATGTCGCGGACGGCGAACAGAAGCGCGATTTCGTGTACGTGGGCGATTGCGTCGAGGTGATCCTGTGGTTGCTCGATCATCCCGAGGTCAGCGGCCTGTTCAATGTCGGAACGGGCCGGTCGCGCAGCTTCACCGATCTGGTCGAGGCGCTTTTCGCGGCGACGGGACGTGCGGTGCGCATCGGTTATCGGGAAATGCCGGAAGCAATGCGGGACCGCTATCAGTATTTCACCGAGGCGCGGATGCAGCGCCTGCGCGATGCCGGGTTTACGTGGCCCTTCAAGTCGATCGAGGAAGGAGTCGGCATCTACGTCAAGCGGTACTTGTCGCAACCGGATATCTATCGTTGAGCCTTCCATGCGTTTCGACATCCGACATGTGATCCTCGATCGCGACGGCGTCCTGAACGTCGAGCGCGGCGACGGCTACATAGAAAACTGGTCGCAATGGCGATGGGTTCCCGGCGCGCTCGAAAGCCTCGCGCGGCTCAGTTCCGCCGGCGTGAGCATCTCGGTCGCCACCAACCAGTCCTGCGTGGGCCGCGGCATTCTCGGCCGCGAAGAACTCGATGCCATTCATGCGCGCATGATCGAGGAGGCGGCACGGAAAGGCGGGAAAATCGATCGGGTTTTCGTATGTCCGCACGCGCCGATGAGCGGATGCGGCTGTCGCAAACCCGCGCCCGGAATGCTTCTGAGCGCGCTCGACGCAAGCCGGATACCTCGTCACGCCACGATCGCGCTCGGAGATGACCTGCGCGATCTGGAAGCCGCTTGGGCGGCGCATATTCCAGCCGCACTGGTGCGCACCGGAAAGGGAGCCGCCGCGGAAACGGCAGTGTCTTGTACCCGAGTACCCGTTTTTGCGGACCTGCGGGAGTTCACCTCTGCGGTCCTGTCCAACTCTGTCGCCGACGCGAATTTCAGCCCCGTATGAGCATCGAAGCGGTCTTTGCGGAAAATCGCAACGTGATGCATGCCGCCGCCATGCTCTCACCGTTGCTTCAGGACGTCACCGCGGTCTTGCAAGAATGTCTGGCTTCGAAAAACAAGATTCTGGTGTGCGGAAACGGAGGCAGCGCCGCCACCGCACAGCACTTCGTGGCCGAACTGGTGTGCCGTTTTCGCGATGACCGGCCCGCTTTGGCGGCCATCGCGCTCACCGCGGATTCGATGACGTTGACGGCCGTGGGTAATGACTACGGTTATGCGCAGGTCTTCGCGCGCCAAGTCGAAGCCCTCGGTGCGCCGGGCGATGTGCTGGTAGCGCTCAGTACCAGCGGTCAATCGCCGAACGTGATCGAAGCGGTCAGGATGGCGCGTTCGAAACAATGCAAGGTCGTCGCATTCACCGGCATGGACGGTGGCGCGCTGGCGCCGCTCGCCGACGTTGCGGTGCGGGCGCCCTCCCAGGTCGTCGCGCGCATCCAGGAAGTCCACGACGTGTGCATTCACGCGATCGCGGAAGCGCTCGAACAGAACGCATGCGGAGCCGAGCGCCGATGAACGTTCTGACGCCCAGTCTGGATCGCGTGTCGTTGGTCCGCATTTTTCGCGCGGCGCGCGAGCTTTCCGTGTGGGTAGTGGGCGACATTATGCTGGATGAATATGCAATGGGCGATGTCGACCGGATCTCTCCGGAGGCGCCGGTGCCGGTGCTGCGGGTGGGACACGTCGAAGATCGTCTGGGAGGAGCCGCCAATGTCGCGGCGCAGGTCGCGGCGCTGGGCGCGCGGGTCAGCCTTGCCGGACTGGTCGGAGCGGATGCCGCGGGCGACCGCATCCTCGAGCTTTGCAAGGAAGCAGGCATCGATGCGCGGGCGATACGACAACTCAAGGGACGGCGGACTTCGCGAAAAATGCGTGCGCTGGCGCGCAGCCAGCAACTGGCCCGGCTGGACTGGGAAGACACCGCGCCGTGTCCGGTCGGAGAAGCCGGGCGGATCATCGAACGGCTCCGAGAAACGCCGGCTCCGGATGTGATCATCGTCAGCGACTATGCGAAAGGACTGCTCACGCCGGAACTCATCGCCGCGATCGCGCAAACCGCGCAACGCAGCCAAGTGCGCATCGTCGTGGATCCGAAGCGGCGCGATTTCGGCGCCTATCGGGGCGCGAGCATTCTCACTCCGAACCTGCACGAACTGGAAATGGCTGCGGGAGAGAAGTTCGATCCCGACGACACGGCGTCCATCTCAGCGGCGGCCCAGTCGCTGGCGTTGAGCGTCGGCGCCGAAGCGCTTGTCGTCACCCGTGGAGAGCGGGGCATCCTGGTGGTACCGGCACACGGATTCTGTCATTCCGTTTCGGCGCGCGGACGTTCGCTGTTCGACACCACCGGCGCGGGCGACACGGTCGTCGCCGTGCTGGCCACTTGCCTTGCGGCGAAAGCGGCGCTCGTCGACGCCGCGCAGATCGCCAATGCCGCCGCGGGTATCGCGGTCGGCAGGATCGGAGCGGTCAGTATCGCGCCGAACGAAATCGTCGAATTTCTGAGCGGAGAGAGCACCCACAAGGTGCTGGATCGCGCCGAACTCGAATCCCGGGCGAACCGCTGGCGCGCGGCCGGCAAACGCATCGTCTTCACCAACGGATGCTTCGATCTGCTCCACGCGGGCCACCTGTCGCTCCTGCACCAGGCCGCGCAGCACGGAGACGTTCTGATCCTTGCCGTGAACAGCGATGCATCCGTGCGTCGACTCAAGGGAGCGGAACGGCCGCTGATCCCGGAGCGCGAGCGTGCCGCATTGCTGGCCGCGCTCAGTTGCGTCGATGCGGTCACCATCTTCGAGGAAGACACTCCGCTGGAGGTCTTGCGGCTCGTTCGTCCCGATGTTCTGGTGAAAGGCGAGGACTACCGAGTCGAACAGGTGGTGGGGCGCGATCTGGTCGAGTCCGGCGGAGGAAGCGTTGTTCTGGTGCCGCTCCTGCCAGAAAGATCGACCACCGCTCTCGTGGAGCGGATCGCGAGTCGAGGTCTGGCCCATTAGGCCGTGCCGGCCGCTGCCTCATCCGAATAATCGCCGATGCAAACCCATCGAAAGTCGCGGCCGGTGTGTGCCGTGCTTCGCTTTACGTGCCGCAATTTCGCGCCGCGATCGGTTACTGCCCTGCTGCTGATCGGGAGCCTGACGGCACTGCACGCGTTCTGGCTGCACGGCATCGCCTACAACAGCGATGAGGGCCAGCACCTGCACGTTGCCTGGAGTTGGACGCAGGGACTGCTGCCCTATCGCGACGTATTCGACAATCACGGGCCGTTGTTCGGTTTGATCAATGCGCCGCTGCTGGCTTTGCTGGGCGAGCGTGCGGCCGTGGTGTATCCGATGCGGCTCGCCATGCTGCCCTGGTTTGTCTTGTCGCTGGTTTCCGTGTACGTGCTCGGGCGCCGCTTGTACGAACATCATGCGGCTCTGGCGGCTTGCACCCTGACGGCACTGTATCCCACGTTTTTCCTGATGAGTGCGCAGGTGCGCACGGATTGCATGTGGATCGCGCTTTGGCTGGCGGCACTGGCGGTGCTGTTTTCGTCGAGACCGACAGCGCGCCGGTGGTTTGCCGCCGGAGTGTTGGCCGGGCTCGCGTTGTGCGTGTCGCAGAAAACCGCGCTGCTCCTCGCCTGCTTCATCGGCGCGGCATGCGCGCTGATGTTCCTGAAACGGCGCCGGCCCGCCCATCTCCCGTGCAGATGCACAGGGGCAGGTTTGGCCGGACTGCTGTTGCCGCCTGCCGGTTTTTTTGTCGTATTCGCGATGCTGGGCATTCTCGGTTCGGCCTGGTACGGGTTGGTGCTCCACAATTTTCTGCCGCTGCCCGAGCGCCCCTATGCACTCGCGCGGCACATCCTCTACTGGCCTCTGCTCGCGGCCGCGACGCTGCTTGCGGCGAAAATCGCGCGCGCTGCGTCGCCCTCTGCAATCACACGCGGGATATTGTTCTTGGGCAGCGCCGTTTACGCACTGACGCTGTACGCGTGGTGGCCATTGATCACGCGCCAGGATCAGCTTCCTTTCATCGCAGGGTTCGGGGTGGTTTTCTGCGGCGAATGGCTGCACCGCGTAAAACCCGCCTGGCTGAGCCGGACGGCGATTGTCGCTGCTGCGGTGGTTTTTCTTGCGCTGCTCGCGCAAGGCTCGCCGCCACTGAGTGACGCACTTGCGAATCAGCGCAGCGAGCGCGCACTCGTCCTGCAACTCACGGCACCCTCGGAGCCGGTGATGGATGCCAAAGGCGAAACCGTGTTCCGGCGTCGGCCTTTCTTCTACGCGCTGGAATCGGTGACTCGGCAAGGACTGCAAGACGGCCGGATCCCCGACACCATCGCCGCCGACCTGAAAAGAACCGGGACGCATGTCGTCGTTGCTTGCGATCTGCCGCCGAAGGATGCCGCGTTCGTCAAGGCGAACTATCTTCCGGCGGGAAACCAAGTGTACGTCGCCGGACTGCGCCTGCCTCCCGAACAAGATATGCGCATCGTACGCATTGAAGTCGCCGGCGATTACAGATTGCTTTCGCGCGCAGGACCGTTGCGCGCCTCCGTCGACGGTGGCGCGACCGCTGATGAGTGGCGACTGTCGGCAGGATCACACTCCATTCGCATGGACAGGTCCGCCGCCGCATTGCTGGTATGGGCGCCGGCTTTGAGACGCGGGATCAAGTTGGCGCAGTTGTGGGCGAACGCCAGCACGACAAGAGCCCACTGACTGAGCGACGCATGCTCTTGCTTCGCTGTCACCGATAATCAGTCGCAGCGCACGCTCTTCGCTTCAGCGCGATCCAGCTCAACGCCGTCCCGATGTCCGCTTGCCCGGGCGCTTTCCATTTTCATCCAGCTCGATCCAGGTGGGCGCGTGGTCGCTGGCCTTCGGCAGCGCGCGCACCCAGCGATCGACACCGCCGCTTTTCAGCCGAGGCGCGAGATCCGGGCTCAAGAGCAGGTGGTCGATGCGAAGACCGCCGTTGCGTTCGAAGTGATTCCGGAAATAATCCCAGAACGTGAAGATTTTCTCTTCCGGATACAGGCTGCGAATTGCGTCGGCCCAACCTTGCTCCAGCAGCCTGAACCAGCACTCGCGGCTTTCGGGTTGCAGCAACGCATCCTTCTTCCACGACTTGGCGTTGTAGATGTCCCACTCGTCCGTCGGCACCACGTTGAAGTCGCCGGCCAGCACCGCGGGTTCACCCCGCTCGATCAACACCGCGGCGCGTGCGATCAGCCGTTCGAACCATTCCAGTTTGTAGTCGAACTTTGGTCCCGGTTGCGGGTTGCCGTTCGGCAGATACAGGCACGCGACGGTGATGCCGTACGCGGCCACTTCCAGATAGCGGCTTTGATCGTCTTGTCCGCCGCCGGGAAGTCCGCGGCGGATCTCGACGGGCTCCGTGCCGCGGCAGAGAACCGCCACGCCGTTCCACGAACGCTGGCCGTGCCACACCGCGCCATATCCCGCATCTCGAATTGCTGCATGGGGAAACAGTTCGTCGGGGGTTTTCAGTTCCTGCAGGCAGACGACATCCGGTTGCTCCCGCTGCAGCCATTCCAGCAGCGCCGACAAGCGCGAACGAATGCCGTTGACATTGAAAGTGGCGATCTTCATTGCATGCTGCTCATGCCGGGCTGGCCCGGTGGCATCGAGTGATGTGTCTGCGTGGCTGCGATCCATCGTATGGCGTCCCGAGATGGGGTCAAGTCAATGTCGCGGATTGGCGCGGTTCAGCGCACCCCGGTGTATTTTGGTTGTCTGCACCGATCCTGCGTCTCCACGTGTCGTCGACAGCCGTAGCGATAGTGAGTCTCGAACACAATGGGCAGTCAACCCGCAATGAGCCGAAGCCAGCGAGAGGAAGCGACGAGTTCGAAGAACTTGGCCGACTCGCAGCTCCTCGAAACCGCGCGCTTGCGCAGGCTCTCGGCCGAGCGCGTCACCATCGAGAACCTCTGGCCGGAAATCGACGGGGGCCGCCACCCGGTGAAGCGCGTGGTCGGCGACGTATTCGAGGTGTGGGCCGACATCTTCTGCGACGGGCACGAAGTGCTGGCGGCCTGCGTGCGCTACCGCGACGTACGCGGCCGCGGCAGCCGCGAAGAACCGATGCGGATGGTGGACAACGACCGTTGGCGCGGCGAGTTCCGGCTGGAGCGCAATACCCGTTATCGCTACACCGTGGAAGCCTGGCGCGATCTGTTCGCGACCTGGCGCGAGGATCTGCTGAAGAAGCGCAAGGCCGGACAGGAGATCGCGCTGGAATTGCGCGAAGGCCGGGAACTGGTGCGCGAAGCCGCGGCGCGCACGCCCGAAGTGCTGGACGAATGGTTGCGGCGGCTCGAAGCCGCGACGGAATCCGCGGCGCTGGAAACCGCGCTGCTGTCGGAAGAACTTCTGAGCCTGATGCGACGCTGCGGCCCGCGCACCAATGTCACACGCTACCGGCAGGAACTCGAAGTGGTGGTCGATCGCGAGCAGGCGCGATACGGTGCGTGGTACGAAATGTTTCCGCGTTCCGCGAGCAACGACGAGCGCCGGCACGGCACCTTCAACGATGTGATCGCGCGGCTGCCCTACGTGCAGCAACTGGGTTTCGACGTGCTGTATCTGCCGCCGATCCATCCGATCGGACTGACGCATCGCAAAGGCCGGAACAACGCCCTGCAGGCGGCGCCGGGCGATCCCGGCAGTCCATGGGCGATCGGTTCACCGCAAGGCGGGCATACCGCGATCCATCCGGAACTGGGCACGCTGGAGGATTTCAAGCGGCTGGTTTCCGCCGCGCGCGGATACGGCATCGAAATCGCACTGGACTTCGCGGTGCAATGCTCGCGCGATCATCCGTGGATCCGCGAACACCCGGAATGGTTCGACTGGCGGCCCGACGGCAGCATCAAGTATGCGGAGAATCCGCCCAAGAAATACCAGGACATCGTCAACGTGCACTTCTACCGCGGCGCGCTGCCCTCGCTGTGGTTCGCGCTGCGCGATGTGGTGTTGTTCTGGATGGAACAGGGCGTGCGCATCTTCCGCGTCGACAATCCGCACACCAAGCCCGTGCCATTCTGGGAGTGGCTGATCGGCGAAGTGCAGGACCGCGATCCGGGCGTGATCTTCCTTTCCGAAGCGTTCACGCGGCCGAAGATGATGAAGAAGCTGGCCAAGGCCGGTTTTACGCAGTCCTACACCTATTTCACCTGGCGCAACACCAAGGCCGAACTGATCGAATACCTGACCGAGCTGACCGACGACATCCCCAAGGAGTACATGCGGCCGAATTTCTTCGTCAACACCCCGGACATCAATCCGCCGATCCTGCAAGCCGGCGGGCGGCCGGCGTTCCGCATGCGCGCGGCGCTGGCCGCCACGCTTTCGAGTCTCTGGGGCATCTACAGCGGTTTCGAATTGTGCGAAGCGGCGCCGATTCCCGGCCGCGAGGAATATCTGGATTCGGAGAAATACCAGATCAAGGCGCGCGACTTCGACACGCCCGGCAACATCAAGGACGACATCGCGCGGCTCAACCGCATCCGCCGCGAGAATCCCGCGCTGCACGAGTTGACCAATCTGCGTTTCCATCCCGCGCACGACGACAACATCCTCTTCTACGGCAAGATGACCGCGGATGGAAGCAACGTGATCTGGGTCGCGGTGAATCTCGATCCGCACCGCGCGCACGAGGCGAACGTCGAATTGCCGCTGTACACGCTCGGGTTGTCTGATCAGGCCAGCGTGCAGGTCGAAGATCTGATCGAAGGCCATCGGTTCGCCTGGCACACCAAATGGCAGAAGCTGCGGCTGGATCCGCAGGTGACGCCGTACCGGATCTGGCGCATCACCGCGCCGGGACGCGTGCAATGAACGCGCGATCCGCAGGCACGTGAGCACTCCGCATGGACGCGCGCGCGCAAAGCCAAACCGAAAGCACCCTGAACCGCGACGACCCGCTCTGGTACAAGGACGCGGTCATTTACCAGTTGCACGTCAAGGCGTTCTTCGACTGCAACAACGACGGCATCGGCGATTTCGCCGGATTGACCGCCAAGCTCGATTACCTGCAGGAGCTGGGCGTCACCGCGGTCTGGCTGCTGCCGTTCTATCCTTCGCCGCTGCGCGACGACGGCTACGACATCGCCGACTACCGCGATGTCAATCCGCATTACGGCACGCTGCGCGATTTCCGTCAGTTCGTGCGCGAGTGCCACAACCGCGGCCTGCGCGTGATCACGGAGCTGGTGGTCAATCACACCTCCGATCAGCATCCGTGGTTCCAGCGCGCGCGCCGCGCAAAGCCGGGTTCGGCGTACCGCGATTTCTATGTGTGGAGCGACACCGACCAGCGCTACGCCGGCACGCGCATCATCTTCCTCGACACCGAACGTTCGAACTGGACCTGGGACGAGGAAGCGCAAGCCTATTACTGGCACCGCTTCTATTCGCACCAGCCCGATCTGAACTTCGACAATCCGCGCGTGCTCGCCGAAGTGACGCGCGTGCTGCGCTACTGGCTGGAGATGGGCGTGGACGGGCTGCGCCTGGACGCGGTGCCGTATCTGGTGGAACGCGAGGGCACCAACAACGAGAACCTGCCCGAAACGCACGAAGTCCTGAAGAAAATCCGCGCGGAAGTGGATGCACGTTTTCCCGACCGCATGCTGCTGGCCGAAGCCAACCAGTGGCCGGAAGACGTGCTGCCCTACTTCGGCGACGGCGATGAATGCCACATGGCGTTCCATTTTCCGCTGATGCCACGCATCTACATGGCGATCGCGCGCGAGGACCGGCATCCGATCACCGACATCATGCGGCAGACGCCGGACATTCCCGCCAATTGCCAGTGGGCGATCTTCCTGCGCAACCACGACGAACTGACGCTGGAGATGGTCACCGAGCGCGAGCGCGATTACCTGTGGAATTTCTACGCGCAGGACCGGCGCATGCGCATCAATCTCGGCATCCGCCGGCGCCTCGCGCCGCTGATGGGCAACGACCGCCGCAAGATCGAACTGATGAACGGCCTGCTGTTCTCGCTGCCGGGCACGCCGGTGGTGTATTACGGCGACGAGATCGGCATGGGCGACAACGTGTTTCTCGGCGACCGCGACGGCGTGCGCACGCCGATGCAATGGTCGCCCGATCGCAACGGCGGATTTTCCAAGGCCGATCCGCCGCAACTCTATCTGCCGCCGCTGATGGATCCGATCTACGGGTACGGCGCGCTCAACGTGGAAGCGCAGGCGCGATCGCAGGGGAGCCTGTTGAACTGGAGCCGGCGCATCATCGCGGTGCGACAGGCGCAGCGCGCCTTCGGCCGCGGCACGATCTCGTTCCTGTATCCGGGCAACCGCAAGGTGCTCGCCTACGTGCGCGAGTTCGAAGGCGAAGCGATCCTGTGCGTGTTCAATCTCTCGCGCGCTGCGCAGGCGGTGGAACTTGACCTCGCGCGCTTCAAGGGCCGCGTGCCGATCGAGCTCACCGGCCGCAACGCGTTTCCGCCGATCGGCGATCTCTATTACCTGTTGACCTTGCCGGCCTATGGCTTCTACTGGTTCCTGCTCGCGACCGAAGCCGCGGTGCCGGCCTGGCACGAACAGACACCGGAGATCACGCCGGACTTCGTGACGCTGGTGGCGCGCGACGGTCTGCTGGATATCGTGCAACCGCCGGCGCGCACGTTGCTGGAGCAGGAAATCTTCCCGTCCTTCCTGCCCAAGCAGCGCTGGTTCGCCGCCAAGGAAGATCGCATCACGAAAGCGCGCCTGTGCGCGGCCGCGCCGTTCAACCGCGACTTGGTGCTGGCGGAAGTAGAGGTGACACTGGCGAGCGGCGCGATCCAGCGCTATTTCCTGCCGCTGGCACTGGCGAAGGAGGAATCCGAAAGCGCCGGCTGGGCTTTGCTGCCTTACGCGTTGGCGCGCGTGCGCCGCCGACAGGAATTGTGGACACTGGTGGATGCGAGCGCCGTCGAAACCTGCACGCGCGCGTTGATCGAAGGCCTGCGCAGCAATCGCGAACTTTTCACCGCCGAAGACGGGCGGCTGCTCTTCACGTCCACGAAGTGGCTGAGCAGTGTGCAGCTCGTACCTGATTCGCAGATCCGCCGATTGGGCGTGGAGCAGAGCAACACCTCGATCCGCATCGACGATTCGGTGATGCTGAAGGTTTATCGCAGGCTGACGGCGGGCGCCCACCCCGAAGTGGAGATGAGCCGTTTCCTGACCGAAGCGGGTTTCGCCAATACCCCGTCCCTGCTGGGCACGCTCGAACGCATCGGCGGCGACGGCGTGAGCACGATCCTGATGGTCGCGCAGAAGTTCGTCGCGAATCAGGGCGACGGCTGGACGCAAACGGTCGAACATCTCGAGCGGCGCCTCGAGGACATCGCGCTGGCCTCATCGTCCGAATCGGAAGCGGGCGAAATCACGCTGCACGATTTCTACATCGACCTGCTCGGCACCCTGGGCCGGCGCACCGCGGAGTTGCACCGCGCACTGGCGCTGCACACCGGTGATGCCGCATTCGAGCCCGAGCGGATCGGCGAGCAGGATGAGTCCGCGTGGCGAACCGCCGCGCGCGCGCAGGCTGCGAGCGCGTTTACCGCGCTGGCACGCGCAGCTTCGCGTCTGGGTGAAGCCGCGCGCAACGAAGCGGAAGCGTTGCTCGCACGCCGGGAAGAATGTCTGGATTTGATCGATCGTCTGAGCACGATTCCTCTCGATGCGAGCAAGACCCGCATCCACGGCGATTACCATCTGGGGCAGACCTTGCTTTGCAAGGACGACTGGATGATCGTCGATTTCGAAGGCGAACCGGCCAAGCCGCTCGAGCTTCGCTTGAGCAAGAGCTCGCCCTTGCACGACGTCGCCGGCATGCTGCGTTCGTTCGACTACGTCTCCTCCGCCGCTTTGATGAAACTGCCGCAGAGTTCGGCGCCCGTGCCCGAGCCCGTGGTCCGTTTCGCATTGCGCTGGCGGGAAGCCGCCAAGCAGGCGTATCTGACGTTTTATCGGGACAACATCACCGGTGTGGAAAGCTATCCGTCGTCGGCCGAAGCGGCACAGCGGTGGCTGGATCTCTTCATACTGGAAAAAGCCTGCTACGAAATCGAGTACGAACTCAACAACCGGCCCGACTGGCTGACCATTGCGATCAGCGGAGTGAAGGGCATCCTGGACGCGCACGCGGGCCATTGATTCGAAACGGCAAGAATCCGGATGACGCTGTTGCAGAAAAATTTCGGCGAGCCCACTGAAGCGCAGATCGAAGCGATCGTCGATGGCGATTGCGGCGATCCTTTCTCGCTGCTCGGGCCGCATGCGCAAGCTGATGGAAGCGTCGTGGTGCGCGTGTTCCTGCCGGATGCGCATGCGCTATACCTTATCGACGCGGACGGCCAGGTGCTGGCGGAATGCGAACGCATCCATCCGCAAGGTCTGTGGCAAGCGACGCTGCCGCACGCCGTGCACTATCGCGTGCGCGCCAAAACCGCGGCGGGCCAGTTCGATTTCGAAGACGCCTACCGCTTCGGCGCGGTGCTGGGCGAACTCGACGTGTACCTGCTGGCCGAAGGCACGCACCTGCGCAACTACGCGCGCCTGGGCGCGCATCTCGCCGTCAAGGATGGCGTGGGCGGCACCGCGTTCGCGGTGTGGGCACCCAATGCGCGGCGCGTCAGCGTGGTCGGCGAATTCTGCAACTGGGACGGCCGCCGCTTGCCGATGCGCAAGCGGCACGAGTGCGGCGTGTGGGAAATGTTCGTGCCGCACGTCGGCGAGGACACGCTGTACAAGTTCGAGATCAAGGCCGCAAGCGGTGCATTGCTGCCGCTGAAAGCCGATCCGTATGCGTTCTACGCCGAGCGGCCGCCGAGCACCGCCTCGATCGTGCGCGTGCCCGGCAAGCAGTCGCGCTGGGAAGATCAGGGCTGGATGAAGGCGCGCGCCGCGGCGCAGGAGCGTTCCGCGCCGATTTCCATCTACGAAGTGCACGCAGGATCGTGGCGTCGCAAGCAGGACAATGCCTATCTGGATTACGACGAGCTCGCCGATGCGCTGATCCCCTACGTGCGCGACATGGGTTTCACGCATATCGAGTTGCTGCCGATCAGCGAATATCCGTTCGACGGCTCGTGGGGCTACCAGCCGATCGGTCTGTACGCACCGACCAGCCGCTTCGGCACGCCGGATCAATTCGCGCAGTTCGTCAATCGCTGCCACAACGCTGAGATAGGCGTACTGCTGGATTGGGTGCCGGGTCATTTCCCCAACGATCCGCACGGGCTGGGCCTGTTCGACGGCACGCACCTCTACGAGCATTCCGATCCGCGCCAGGGCTTCCATCAGGACTGGAATACGCTGATCTTCAACTACGGACGGCGCGAGGTGCACAACTACCTGCTCGGCAACGCGCTGTTCTGGGTGCACCGTTATCACGCCGACGGCCTGCGCGTGGATGCGGTGGCATCGATGCTGTACCTGGATTACAGCCGCAAGCCCGGCGAGTGGGTGCCGAACCGTTTCGGCGGACGCGAAAACCTGGAAGCGATCGAATTCCTGAAGCGCATGAACGAGCAGGTGTACGGCGACGATTCCGGCGCGATCACGATCGCCGAAGAATCGACCGCCTGGCCCGGCGTGTCGCGTCCGACCCGCGATGGCGGTTTGGGCTTCGGTTACAAATGGAACATGGGCTGGATGCACGACACCTTGCAGTACATGCGCGAGGATCCGGTGTACCGCCGCTGGCATCATCACAAGCTGACCTTCGGTCTGCACTACGCATTCAGCGAGAACTTCATCCTGCCGCTGTCGCACGACGAAGTGGTGCACGGCAAGGGTTCGCTGTTGGAAAAAATGCCGGGCGACCGTTGGCAGAAGTTCGCCAACCTGCGCGCCTATTTAGGCTTCATGTGGGGACATCCGGGCAAGAAACTGCTGTTCATGGGCGGAGAATTCGCGCAGCCGCGCGAATGGAATCACGACCGC
>Ga0070740_10002534_pt1 | contig 21179 bp, 14 predicted proteins | sample Coa_R2_FD_67286 | JGI IMG/M metagenome (GOLD analysis project Ga0070740, IMG submission 67286) | Surface soil microbial communities from Centralia Pennsylvania, which are recovering from an underground coalmine fire - Coalmine... | ecosystem: Environmental > Terrestrial > Soil > Unclassified ...
GTGCGCCTGCTCCCGCCCGAAGAGCACGACGGCAACGGCGCGCGCGCGCTCACCGAACAGCAAAAGAAAATCGTCGAAACACTCATCGCCGAAGGCGGCGAGATGCTCTTCGCCGAGTTGCTCGAAGCCGCGCACGCGAGCGCCTCGACGATTCAGACTCTTGAGAAACGCCGCCTGCTCGAAGTCTTCGTGCGCGAAGTCCGCCGCGACCCGCTCGCGGGCGCGACGCTGCCTGCGCGCGACGAGTTCCGCCTGACCGACGAGCAGTCCGCGGCCCTCCGCGAGATCAACGAGGCGCAGGGTGCGGGCAAGTTCGCGGCCTTTCTCCTGCACGGCGTGACGGGCAGCGGCAAGACGGAAATCTACATCCGCGCGATGCGCGAGGCCATCACGCGCGGTCGCACGGCGATGATGCTCGTGCCTGAGATCGCGCTCACACCCGTCTTCTCGCGACGGCTGCGCGCGCACTTCGGCCAGCGCGTAGCCATCTTCCATTCGTCGCTCACGACGGGCGAGCGTTTCGACGAGTGGAGCAGGCTGAAGCGCGGCGAGGCGCGCGTCGTCATCGGCACGCGCTCGGCGGTCTTCGCGCCCGTCTCAGACCTCGGCGTCATCGTCGTTGACGAGGAGCACGAGGCGACGTACCGCCAGCAGGAGTCGCCCTTCTACAACGGTCGCGACACGGCGGTGATGCGCGCGTTGAAGGAGCGCGCGGTCGTCGTGCTCGGCTCGGCGACGCCCTCGCTCGAATCTTTTCAGAACGCGAGGCAGGGCAAGTACCGCTATCTGCGTCTGCCGAACCGCATCGCGAACCGCGCGATGGCCCGTGCCGAGATCGTTGACATGCGCGAGGTCTTCCGAGAGGGCGGGCGGCCCGCGGTCTTCTCGCCCGAACTGCTGACGGCAATCGAAGAGACGCACGCGCGCGGCGAGCAGTCAATCGTGCTGCTCAACCGGCGCGGCTATTCGAGTTTCGTCCTGTGCCGCTCCTGCGGCGAGCGCATCAACTGCTCGAACTGCGACGTGACGCTGACCTACCACCGCGCCGAGCGGAGCCTTGTCTGCCACTACTGCGACCAGCGGCGGCGCGTGCCCGACTCGTGCCCCGCGTGCAACGGCCAATTCATCTACTTCGTCGGCGAAGGCACCGAGCAGATCGAAGAGATTTTGCAAGCACGCTTCCCCGCCCTCCGCATCGCGCGGCTCGACCGCGACACGACGGCCAAACGCTCGACATACGAGCAGGCCATCCTGCGCTTCGCCGCGGGTGAGTTGGACATGCTCGTGGGCACGCAGATGATCGCGAAGGGTCACGACTTCCCGAACGTCACGCTCGTCGGCGTCGTCTCGGTTGACGCGGGACTCGCGCTTCCAGACTTCCGCGCCGCGGAAAGGACGTTCCAACTCATCACGCAGGTCGCGGGACGCGCGGGCCGCGGTCGTCTGCCCGGACGCGTGCTGATTCAAACTTACCACCCGCACCACTACGCGCTGCGTCACGCCTGCGCGCAGGATTACGAAGCTTTCTTCGACGAAGAGATCGGCTATCGAAAAAACCTGAGCTACCCGCCGTTCGTCGCGCTCGCTTCGCTCCTCGTCCGCGGCGAAGAGCTGACGCGCGTGCAGGCGACCGCCGCGGAACTGCGCCGCGCTCTCGACGACGCGAACACCGAGCGCCACGTGCGCGTGCTCGGCCCCGCGCCTGCGCCGCTCGCGCGCCTGCGCGGCGAGCACCGCATTCAACTCCTGCTCAAATCCCGCAGCCGCCCACGCCTCCGCGCGCTCGTCGAGATCGCCCTCGCCGACGCCTCGCGCACGCCCGGCTTCGACACGAACTCCGTCAATGTCGAGATTGACCCGGTTAATCTCATGTGACAGGTTAGTTCAAAGTTCAAGGTTCAAGGTTGGAGGCACGCTCTCGACTTTGAACCTTGAACTTTGAACTTTGAACTTTCCGTATGCGATAAATGTCGGCATGAAACTCGAAGAGCTTGCGCGGCTGACGGGCGCGCGCCACGACGAAAAATTTTCGCAGGTCGAAATCGAAGGGGCGGCGGGACTCGACGAGGCCGAGTCGGGACAGGTCTCGTTCCTCTCGAACCCGCGCTACACGCCGCGCGTGCAGACGACGCGCGCGTCCGCCGTCTTCGTCGGCGAGGACGTGGAAGTCGGGCGTGACGACATCGCGCCCCTGCGCGCGCGCGACCCTTACCTCGCCTACACGCGCGCGCTCATCATCTTCAACCCGGAGCCTGAGTTCGAGCCTTTCGTACACCCGTCCGCGTTCGTTGACCCGACGGCGCGCGTCGGGCAGGGCGTCGCCGTCGGCGCTGGCTCGTTCGTCGGTCGCAACGTGATCATCGGCGACCGCGTTCGCGTCCTTCCGAACGTCACGATTTACGATGACGTTGAAGTCGGCGACGATTCGGTTCTTCACTCCGGCGTCGCGCTTCGCGAGGGGACGCGCGTCGGCGCGCGCGTCCGTATCCACAACAACGCGGTCGTCGGGTCGGACGGCTTCGGCTACGCGAAGGACGAGGAAGGCCGCTGGCTGAAGATTCCGCAGACCGGGCGCGTCGTCATCGAGGACGACGTGGAGATCGGCGCGGGCGCGACGATTGACCGCGCCTCGGTCGGCGAGACCAGAATCGCGCGGGGCGCGAAGATTGACAACCTCGTGCAGGTCGGCCACTCGTGCGCGGTCGGCGAAGACACGCTCCTCTGCGCGCAGGCGGGACTCGCGGGAAGCTCGCACATCGGGCGGCGCGTCATCCTCGCCGGTCAGGTCGGCGTCGCGGGCCATTTGAAAATCGGCGACGACGTTGTGCTGACGGCGAAGAGCGCGACGAGCCACGACGTGCCCGACGGCAAGATGCTTTCAGGCATTCCGGCGTTCGACAATCGCGAGTGGCTGCGCTCGACCGCGGCGTTTCGGCGGCTCGGAGAGATGCAGCGCGTCCTGCGTTCTCTCGAACGGCGCATGGCCGCGCTCGAAAAAATATCTTCCGAATAGTAATCAACCTCGTCCGAGCAGACACGTCTGGCTAGTGATTCTGTAGGGGCAGGGCTTGCCCCCGTCCGCGGAAATTAATAAAGCTCAACTTGAGCGGTAATGAATCCGACGGGCAGGGACAAGCCCTGCCCCTACAGCTTTATTAGGTGCGTTGGTAAAGGCTAGGTGACAGCGCCGCCGTCAACGATGACGACCTCGCCGTTCATAAAGCTGTTGCGGTCGCTGACCATGAAGGCGGCGATCTCGGCGAGTTCGGCGGGACGGCCCATGCGTCCGACGGAAGTCCAGAAGCTGTGCATCTGGAGGAGCCGGTCCGGGAGGTCGTGCGCGAGGTCGGTGTCGAAGATGCCGGCGGCGATGGCGTTGACCATCACGCCGAAGGTCGCGGCCTCGCGCGACAGGCACTTGGTGAAGCCGATGACCGCGGCCTTCGACGTGGCGTAGTGCACGGAAGTCGGGAGCGCGCGGATCGCGCCGATTGAAGTGATGTTGAGGATCGAGCCTTTGCGCTGCCGAATCATCTGCTTGTAGATGGGCTTGGTGACGGCGAAGAGGCTGTTGACGTTCGTGTCAATCACCTCGTCCCAGGCGCGGTCGGTCGTGGTGGCGAAGTTGTCGCCGCGGTTGATGGCGGCGTTGTTGACGAGGATGTCAATGCCGCCCCACTCCTTCACAATCTCGCGCGTCATGTGCTTGAGGCCGTGGCGGTCGGTGACGGAGATTTTGTAAGGCCGACCGCGGCGACCGTGCGTCTCGATCTTCCGTCTGGTCTCTTCGGCGAGGTCTTCGCGAGTGTTGAAGTTGAAGGCCACGTCCGCGCCCTCGCGCGCGAAAACTTCGCAGAGCGCCGCGCCGATGCCGCGCGTGCCGCCCGTGATGAACGCGCGCTTCCCTTCGAGTAAAAGACTCAAAGCGACGGTCTCCTCAAGCGATTGCGCGCACGCCTCCCGTTTACTGCCTGCGGCGCGCTGCGCAACGATTGTCGTTGGGTCGAACGGGTTGATTAAAGCTTAAAGGCGGAGGGCGCGTCAAATCTCTCTGCCCGCGTCAGGCGACGCGAACGTCGTAGGCCGCCGTCTCTTCTTCGCCGAGCGCGGGCGCGGGGATGAGCGCGGCGATCTCTTCGACGATGCGGCGCGTCGAGTCGGGGAACGCGAGTCCGGCGGTCGCGGCCCGCATGGAAGAGTAGTAGCGCGAGTCTTCGACCATGCGACGGACGACGGGCACGATGTCGCGCGACTCTTCGAGCAGGACGCCCGCGCCGCGCGTCGCGATCAGGCTCGCCGCGCCGGACTCCTGCGGCATCGGGGGCGTCGTCGCGTCGGCGATGATGGGCACGCGGCAGGCGAGCGCCTCGAAGGTCGTCAGGCCGCCGAGCTTCGAGACCATGACGTTCGCGGCGTGCATCAACTGCTCGACCTGTTCGGAGTAGCCGATGACCTTGACGGGGAACTTCGCAGTCGCGGCGAGAGTCTCGGCCTCGCTGCGAAGCTCCTCGTTCTTGCCCGCGAGGAAGATCGCCTGCACGTCCAGCTCGCCGCGCACCAGCTCGCGGAAAATCTGCGGGATGTTGCCGCCGCCGATCCAGCCGGCGTTGACGAAGACGGTGAACTTTTCCGGGTCGAGTCCGAGCGCGCGCCGCGCCGCCTGCGCCGAGCGCTCGTCCGGCAGCTCGAACTTCGGATGCACGGGCATCCCCGAAACTTTTATCCGTTCGGGGCGGATGCCGTAGTCAATGAGTTGCCGCTTGGCCTCCTCGCTCGCGACGAGGTAGAGCGTCACGTCGTCGCACGCCCAGCCCTTCCAGAAGCCGTAGCAGGGGTCTGTGACGACCGTGACGAGCGGGACTTTGCCGGCGAGTCCGAGTTCGCGGAGCACGCGCGCGAAGGCGTGCTGCGTCAAGGGGTGGACGCTGACGACGACGTGCGGGCACCAGCGCTCGAAGATTCCGCGGATGTATTCGAGCGAGCGCCGGTAGAGAAAGCCGCGCGCCTCGGGGCGGAAGCGGTTGACGCACCAGTAGAGGTACTTCATCCAGTGCTGCTTGTTCTTCAGCACCCAGTTGTAGATCGAGACGAGCTTCGCCGAGATGTGGTGCGACTCCTCGACGGCGCGCACGACCCGGATCGCGTGCGAGTCGCTCTCCCAAAACTTCTGCACCCCCGCCACAATCGCGGCGGCAGCCGAACGGTGGCCGCCGCCCGTGTCGGACGAGATGATGAGAATTTTCGGGACTCGTGCCTGAGACATGAGACCTCGTGCGACCCTAAGCTTTCACGGCTAAACCGTCGGCCTGCTCTTCTTGTCGAGCGTGTTCCCTGCTCGCCTTCTTCATCTCGCGCTCAAGGCGCTTGATCTGGATCAGGTGCTTCGGGTTGAAGGGCAAGCTGGGGTAGTAGCTGTTCGACTCGTGCGTGCAGAAGCAGCCGTCGGCGGCCTCCTTGCGGCGGGCCTTCATCGCCTCGGAGCGCCAGAGCGACTGGAAGTTCCAGTCGTGGTCGCGCAAGTTTCCGACCGGCGTCTTGTTCTCGCAGGACGAGACCGTGCCCTCGTCGTAGATGACCGCGCCGGCAGTTCCCGCGTAGCACTTCATCTGCGCCTTCTGCTCGCGCTGCGTGCGGTCGATCAGGCCGTGCATGTAGATGTCAATCGCGGCCTTGAAGAAGCCGGCCTCGCCGCCGTAGTTGTTCTTGATGGCGGCGTGGCGCGAGTCGTCGTCAATCATCCGCGCGAGCTTCGCGTAACGCGCGTGGTCAATGTCCAGCTCGACGGGGTCGGCTGAGGGCGGGCGGATGTAGTTGAAGTTGACCTTGTCGGGCTTCAGCTCGTACTTGAGGAAGTCGTACCAGTCGAAGATCGTGTCCTGGTTCGAGTGCATGAAGCAGGTGCAGGTCTGTATGTCGAGCCGCGGGCGCTCGCGCTTGATTACTTGCAACTGTCGCGCGGTGTCAATCGCGATGTCCCACGAGCCGGGCTTCTGACGAATCTTCTCGTGCTGTTCTTTCAGCCCGTCAATGCCGAGCGCGACCGTGACGTTCAAGTTCGGGCACTCTTCGAGTATGCGCGAAACGTCCGGGATGATGCGCTTCTGAATCTGGCCGTTCGACATCAGATAGACGGATTCGAGCCGGTTGTTCTCGTAGAACGCGCGGACGATTTCCGGCAGGTCTTTGCGCGTGAAAGGCTCGCCGCCCGCGAGGATGAGGACGCCGAGGCTGCCGCCCAGCGTCTCGGAGATTTTCTGAATCTCGTGCGTCTTCATCTGCAACTTCTTGCGCGGGCGGTCGTCCAGCTCGTCCGTGAAGAAGCAGTGCGTGCAGCGCATGTCGCAGACGCTCGTCACGAGAATGTTCAGGAGAATCGGCGCGAACGGCTGGCCGACGGCCAGCTTCGCGTAACGTTTCAGAAGCTCTTTTGTCGTGTAGTCCATCTAAATCCTTCTTCCCCCTCGGAGCCGCAACATCCCGGCCCTCGACGCCATCCGGGAGAGAATTCAAGCGTAACAGATACGCAAATAATTTCCGAATGTCAACGCCGCGGGCGGCGAACACACCGCGAATGTCTTTGATGCGCGAAGGCTTCTCTTCGTAGGCTGAAATCGCGCCGAGAAACGCTGAGAAAGGCTCGACCCCGCCCTCGCCTCTCAACTGTCAACCCGTCTGCGCGCGCTCCTCGCGGACGTTGATGCCGAGCGCCTTCATTCGGCGGTAGAGGTGGCTCCTGTCCATGCCCATCAGCTCCGCCGCGCGCGAGACGTTGCCCTCGGCCTCGGCGAGTTTCGAGCGGATGAAGTCGCGCTGGTGCGCCTCGCTCGCGTCGCGGAAGGAGGAGAAGCGCGCGGGCGCTTGGACGGGTTCTTCGCCGCCGAGCGCGGGCAGGTCGTGCGCCGCGACCTTCGCGCCCGCGTGCATGATGACGACGCGCTCGATTGTGTTGCGAAGCTCGCGCACGTTGCCGGGCCAGGGGTAATTTCTGAGCGCCTCGATTGCGTCCGGCTCGAAGCGCTTCGGCTTCTTTTTGTAGGCCGCCGAGAAGCGCTCGTTGAAGTGCTCGACGAGGAGCGGGATGTCCTCTGTCCGCTCGCGCAGCGGCGGGACTTCAAAGGGAATGACGTTCAGGCGAAAAAGGAGGTCTGCGCGGAAATGGCCGCGCTCGATCTCGACTTCGAGCCGCTTGTTCGTCGCCGCGAGCACGCGCACGTCAACGCGCATCGGCGTCGTCGAGCCGACAGGCTCGAAGCGTTGCTCTTCGAGCACGCGCAGAACCTTCGCCTGCATGCGCTGGCTCATGTCGCCCACTTCGTCGAGGAAGAGCGTCGCGCCGTCGGCCTGCTCGAACTTGCCGCGCTTCGCCGCCGTCGCGCCCGTGAACGCGCCGCGGACGTGGCCGAACAGCTCAGACTCGATCAACTCTTCCGGCACGGCGGAGCAGTTCAGCTCGACGAACGGCGCGGCGGCGCGCAAAGAACGCGCGTGGATGGCGCGGGCGACGAGTTCCTTGCCCGTGCCCGACTCGCCGTAGATCAGCACGCGACCGTCGGTCGGCGCGACCAGCTCGATCTGCTTGCGGAGCGCGCGCATCGCGACCGACTCGCCGACCATCACCCACTCGTCGCGAAGCTCCGCGCTCATCGCCGCGTTCGCACGCTCAAGCTCACGCTGCCGCAAAGCGTTCCGCACGGTCAGGACGGTCTTCTCAATCGAGAGCGGCTTCTCGATGAAATCGAACGCGCCGAGCTTCGTCGCGCGCACGGCGGTCTCGATGTTGCCGTGGCCGGAGATCATCACGACCGCGGCGTCCGCGCCCCTGTCGCGCATCCGAGAGAGCGTCTCGATGCCGTCAATGCCCGGCAGCCAAACGTCGAGCAGCACGCACCCGAACCCACGCCGCTCGACCGTCTTCAGACACTCCTCGCCCGACCCGACGGCCTCGGTCTCGAAGCCCTCGTCTTCCAGCACCGCGCGCAACGTCTCGCGTATGCCGCGCTCGTCGTCAACGATGAGAACTGAATCGGACATTAAGAGTCGAATCGCGCCCAGCCCTATGTTCTTTGATTTTCCCGCGAGTCGTCCGCGACGGGAAGCTCGACGATCATGCGTGCGCCGCGCGGGCGGTTCGACTCGGCGCGGATGCGACCGCCGTGCTCGGTCATGATGCGCTGGACGATGGCGAGGCCGAGGCCGGTGCCGCGCCCGCGCGTCGAGAAGGACGGCTGGAAGAGACGTGCGAAGTCTGCGCGGGCGATGCCGTGGCCGGTGTCGGTGACTTCGGCGATGAGGAGTCCGCGCGCGGGGTCGTGGCCCGTGGCGACCGTGATGCGGCGGTCGCCCTCGGCCTCGGTGAGCGCTTCGATGGAGTTGTCAATGAGGTTGACGAAGACGCGGCGCAACTGCTCCGCGTCGAGGAGCGCGCCGGGCAGCTCGCGCGCGAGGAGAACGTCGAGGCGGACGCCTTCGAGACGGTCTTCGTAGAGCGCGACGGCCTGGCGCACGACTTCGTTCAGGTCGCCGGGTTCGAGCCGCGCGTGCGGCAGGCGCGCGAAGCGCGAGAACTCGTCAACCATCGCCTTGAGTCCCGCGACCTCGCGGCTGATGGTCGCCGTACATTCCTCGACCACGCGCGCGACGCGCTCCCGATCAGCCGCGTGGCCGTTGCCGCCAAGCTCGGACGTGGTCGGAGTCGCGCCGCTTTTGGCCGAGCCGTTCTCAACGGTCGAGTGCGGCGCGGCCTCTTCGCCGACGCCCGCGCGGCGGAAGTTGCGCGCGATGCGCTCGGCGGAGAGTTGGATGGGCGTGAGCGGGTTCTTGATCTCGTGCGCGAGGCGGCGCGCGACCTCGCTCCAGGCGGCTGCGCGCTGCGCGGCGAGAAGCTCTGACAAGTCCTCGATGACGAGGACGACTCCGCGCCGCACACCCGACTCGCGCGGCGAGAGGGCCGTGGCCGTGAGCGCGACGGGGATGACGCTCCCGCCGCCCGCGCCGTTCTCGCCCTTGTTTGAAGCGCCCGCGCTGACGTTCGACTTGTGGCCGCCCGCGCTTGAGTCGCCGTTCCCGTCCGAAGCGCCCGCGCGGGCAAGCTCGATCTGCTCGGACGCGCGACCGCGGACGCGCGCGCGCCAGATGATGCGTTCCAGCACGCCGCAGTCTTCGGCGCTGACGATCTCGGAGAGCGGCGTCTGCGGCGCGGGCGCGTCTTCGAGCCGGAGCATGGCGAGCGCCGCCGAGTTGATCGTCGTCACGCGGTTCTCTTCGTCGAGCGAGAGGACGCCGGTCGAGACCGTTTGCAAGACGGTCTCGATGTAGTGGCGTCGCTCTTCGAGCGCGCAGTTCTTCTCGCGAAGCTCGGCGGCGTTGGATTCGAGCCTGCGGCGGTTGTCGGCGAGTTGCGCGGTCATGTCGTTGAAGGCGTCGGCCAGCACCGCAAGCTCGTCGTCGCCGACGGGTTCGACGCGGTGTTGGAGGTTGCCGTCGGCGATCTCTTTCGCGGCCTCGGCGAGCGAACGGATGGGCGTGCCGATGCCGCGCGCGAGGTGAATCGCGCTCCACGTCGCGGCGAACAGAAGCATGAGGGTCAGAAGCCCGATGGTCGAGAGGCCGAGCAGACGGACTCTGCGCTGCCCGCGCTTGATGTCCTCGAACCTCTGCGCGCCCTGCGCGAGCCTGCTCAGGTTCGCGTCCTGCGCGCGCTCGCGGACGGCTACGACGCGTCCGCCGTTCGCGAGCGGCGTGACGGAGATGAGGAAAACTTTTCCGCCGACGTTCGGCGTGCCGCCGTCCGTCGCGGCACGCATCAGTGTGTCGAGCTGTTCGCCGAGCGGCTGATAATTTTCCCCGACGTTCTCGGCAAGAACGTCGCCGCCCGGACTTAAAACCGCGAGCGACGAGAAGTGTCCGTCCGAGATGTCCGCGAGTTGTTGAATGTTGATTGCGCCCTGCCGCGCGTTGACCTGCGCGGCGACGAGCGCGGCGAGTTCGTTCAGTTGTTCGGCCTGCTGCTGGTAGTCGCGCCGCTGCGCTTCCTCGGCCTCGCGGAAGACGCCTTCGGGGAAGTTGCTGAAATACTTTTCGAGCGTCCGGTTGAAGAACATGTTGGAGAAGAGCGCCATCGCCGTGATGGGCAGGAGGCTGACGGCGATGAAATAGACGACCAGACGCGTCTTGATCTTCGAGCCGAGCTGGTGCTCGCGGCGCTCGCGGCGGAGCTTGAGAAGGCTGCGGATGAAGATGAACGAGAAGAGGAAGAAGGCGACGAAGTTCAGAGTCGAGAGCGCGTAGATCAGAAGCGCCTCGCTCGCCTCCGCGGGCGTGAAGACTTCCCAGAGGCCGAAGATTTGCGACGCGACGAGCAGCGAGAGCAGCAGCAGCACGAGGCCGCCGAAGAGCCAGACGGCCCCGCGCCTTCGCGCCGGTGTGGCTTTGGAAAAAGTCGGTTCGTTATCCGCCATGCCTTTCGTCCGCGCCGGAGTTTATCACGCCGCGACGCGCGCACGCATTGAAGTGGCTAACAAGCAGGGTCTCTTCATGCTTGAGCGTAGCGCAGGAAAGATTCACCGCAGGGACAGGGAGGACACGGAGGGGGCACGGAGTTCAGCCCTCCGTGCAGCCTCGGTGCTCTCCTTGTCTCCGCGGTGAATTCCGACGCCCCCGTCACTCAACCCGTGGATAGACTTTTCTGGCAAGTTGGTCTCGTATTTTTATTAGCCGCTCGGTTATAGTGTCGGCGCGTGCGGGGCGCAGATTAAGAGCATGGACACTCCAGACATCTTCTACAACCGCGCCGGACGACTTCGCAGCGGCTGGCGGCTCGCGGCCTTCGCCGTCGCCTACTTCGTCGCGCGCAACGCGATCTTTCTGCTCGCCGTCTTCGGGCTGGCCTTCGTCCTGCCGGCGGGGACTTACAACTGGCTTCTCGTCGAGAGCGGCTGGGGCTTCGTCGCCCAGTCAATCCTGCTTTTCACTCCGGCGGCGCTCGTCGGCTGGGGCTGCGGTTACGTTCTGGAAGATTTGCCGTGGCGCGCGCTCGGTTGGGCTTTGCACCGCGGTTGGCTGAAGGACGCGCTCGTCGGAGTCGTGGTCGGCGGCGCGTCGGTCTGCGTCGCCGCGGCGGTCGCGGCTCTGGCGGGCGGATGCCGCTTCGAGTTCCCTGCCTCGTTCGACGCGCAGGCGTTCGCGCGGACTCTCGCCGCTTCCGCACTCGTCTTCGCGCTCGCGGCTGCCGCCGAGGAGATGACCTTCCGCGGCTACGCCTTGCAGACGGCGATGCGTTCGTGGCCGATCTGTCTGGCGCTGCTGCCCGTCTCGCTCCCCTTCGCATACGTCCACCTCGACAACCCGAACGTCTCGCGCGGCTTCACCTTCGCCAACACGGCAATCGCGGGCGCTTGGCTCGCCGTGGCGTACTGGCGCACGCGCAGCCTCTGGTTTCCGCTGGGGATTCACTGGGGGTGGAACTGGGTGCAGGGCGCGCTGCTCGGCTCGCCCGTCAGCGGCATCACGCGGCTGACGCCCGCGCCGCTGCTGCGGTTCGACCCGACGGGCCACACATGGATCGGCGGCGGACTCTACGGCCTCGAAGGCGGCGCGGCCTGCACGCTCGCGCTTCTTCTCTCGACCGTCTTCATCTGGCGCACGCGGCTCGTCTCGGCCACGCCTGAGCTTCGACACTTCACGGACGGCGAGAACCCGAACCCTCCGGTCGGCGGACTCACAAAGCTGTGAGCGGAACTTTATTGCCCGACGGAAATAAAGGATTGAGTCATTGGTTCATCGGTTCATTGATTCAATGAAGAAATCAATCAATGAGCCGATGAACCAATGAACCAACGGGAGCCGCCGGGCAAGCGGACGCCGAAGCCGCGCCCGCCGGCTTCCAACAATTTTCTCGGAGTTCCGAGCTTTTTACTCCGAGGCCGGAGCTACTGAACTCGAAAGCCCGAGCTTTTTGCTCGAATCTCCGAGAAATTTTCTCGAATGTCCGAGAAAAAAGCTCAGGCTTCCCGGCTCTCCTGCTCGGAGTTCCGAGAAAAAAGCTCGAAGCTCCGAGCAATTTACTCCGGCATCCGAGCAAAAAGCTTGAAAGGTCGAGCAACTCTCGCCGACCTCCGAGCTTTTTTCTCGGAACTCCGAGTTCCAAGTCGGAATAGCGCTCTTCGGCATCAATGTCGGAACGAAGGGATGAGGACTCTGACGGAAGAAAGTTTTTATCGAAGGCTTCCCACCTATAGGCTGCTCGCAGCCGCTTCGGTGGCAATTACGGTCGTCATCTGCTGCGCCCAGCAGATTCGGCGCAGGGACGGCGACCCCGAACTGTTCGTCAACGCCGCGCGCCTCCTTCTGAGCGGGCAGGACATCTACATGATACCCAGCCCGCACGGCAACTATTATTATTACCCGCCCTTCTTCGCCTTCCTGAACGCAGTCTTAATCCCTTTGCCCGCGCCGTTCGTCACAGTCCTCTGGACTCTGGCGACGGTCGCGCTGCTGGGCTGGAGCGTGGCCGCCTTTTACGGCGACATGAACGGGCGGCCATTCTTTTCGCTCCCCGTCAAGGCGCGCTGGGTGGTCTGTTTCTTCTCCACACTCCTGGCCGCGCGCTTCATCATCCTTCACCTGCGGTTCGGGCAGACTAACGTCCTCGTCCTCGCGCTGGCCGTGCTCGGGCTGAGGTGGGTGACGACGGGCCGACCCGTGCGGGCCGGACTCGCCATCGCCTTCTCAATCGTCGTGAAGCTGACGACCCTCCCGTTCGGGTTCTGGTTTCTGGCGCGGCGCGGCTGGAAGGTTCTGCTGGGGATGATTCTGGGCGGGCTGATCGGTGTAGCCCTTCCGGCCCTTGCCGTCGGGGTCGCGCGCGACGCGGCCTATCACCGCGAGTGGGTCGAGAGCGTCGTGCTCTCGAACGCGGCGGGCAGCGGGAAATGGTCGAACACGGGCAACGTCTCGCTGCGGGCGCAGGCCGACAGGTTCTTTCTGAAGGCGGACGCGTTCGTGTACAAGGATGCGATTTACCACGTGACGGTCGTCGAGTTGCCGCCGTCCGCCGTCCGCCTCATCGGCTACCTGATAATGTTCTGCGTCGCGCTCGCAATCGTCATCTACGCGGTGCGCTTTCGGCGCGCTTCGCGCCTCGTCGGCGTTTGGGGCGGCTACGCTTTCGTCTTCAGCCTGATACCGAGTTTTTCGACGGTGACGGAAATCCCGCACCTCGTCCTGCTCCTGCCTGCATACATCTACTTAGTTCATGTCTGGTATGTCCTGCGGCTCAAGGATCGTCTGTTCCGCAGCCTCTTCGCGCTGTCATTTATCCTCACCACCCTGACGACGGGCACGTTTCTCGGACAGTTCCTGGGCCGCTTTCTGGCGGCCATCGGCTTTATCTCTTTGGGGATACTTCTGCTGCCGGCGGCGATATACAGGGCAGGCGTTTGCCTTGAGAGCGAAGACAAGTTGAACGACAGTCTTGAAGAAACTGACGCGCCGGTCGAGGCCGGCGGCGGCGCATGAGTTCGGCTTCGCCCTGACGAGCGCGGCGCTTCAGCGCTCGTCAACCGGCACGTAAGGCACGTCGCGCCCGCCGGTGTATTCGGCGCGCGGTCGGATGAGACGGTTGTTGGCGTACTGTTCGAGCACATGCGCAGTCCAGCCGGAGATGCGGCTGACGGCGAAGATGGGCGTGAACAGGTCGAGCGGGATGTCCATCAGGTAGTAGGCCGACCCCGAATAGAAGTCAACGTTCGGGTAGAGCTTCTTCTCGCTGAAAACAATCTCGCGCAGGCGTTCGAGAATCTCGAAATAACGCGTCTCGCCCTTGGCCTCGCCCAACTCCTTCGAGAACTTCCGCAGCCAGACCGAGCGCGGGTCTTCCGTCTTATAGACGCGGTGGCCCATGCCCATGATCTTCTTCTTCTTCGCGAAGGCTTCTCGCAGCCACTCGTCCGCGCGTTCGGGGCTTCCGATCTCAAGCACCATCTTCATCGCGTTCGTGTTCGCGCCGCCGTGCAGCGGGCCGGAGAGCGCGGCAATCGCGCCCGTCACCGCCCCGTACATGTCGGCGAGCGTTCCGGCGACGACCCGCGCCGTAAACGTCGAGGCGTTGAGTTCGTGGTCGGCGTGAAGAATCAGGCACACGTCGAAGATGCGCGCCTCGCGCTCGGAAGGCATCTCGCCCTTGAGCATGTAGAGGAAGTTCGTCGCGAGGTTCAGGTCTTCGCGCGGCTCGACCGGCTCCTGGCCGTTGCGGAGGCGGTCAATCGCGGCGACGACCGTGGGGAATTGCGCGGTGAGTTTCGTCGCCGTCCGCAGCGCGCCCTCGCGCGAGAGGTCGCGCGACTGCGGGTCGTAGAAGGCGAGCGCGGAGACGGCAGTCCGCAGCGCGTCCATCGGCTCGGCGTCGCGCGGGAACTCGCGCATGAGCGACATAACTTCCGCGGGCACTTTCTGGTTCGCCGCCAAGTCGCGGCGCAGCGCGTCCAACTCTTCGCGCTTCGGGAGGCGACCGTGCCAGAGGAGGAAGACCGTCTCCTCGAACGTCGAATGCTCGGCGAGGTCGTGGATGTTGATGCCTTGGTAGATGAGCACGCCGCGCGTGCCGTCAACGTCGCCGACGGAAGACTGCGCGGCCACGACGCCTTCAAGACCGGCTGGCGACTTCGCGGCAGGTGCCGCCTGATTCTCTGCTTTGTCCATCGAGTTAGAGTCCTTGCGAATCGGGTTGGACTGAAAATAGCAAAGCGGCGCGGCGAGTTACAAGTTGCCGGCGTCGCCTGAGCACTCAACGGCTGAACATTCGGACACCGCACTCGCGCCGCTCAAATTCTTCGCGACGCTCAACGCTCACGGGACTGACTTCACTTCGACGCGCGAGCCGCGACTCGCGCCCAGCGCGCGCGCGGCGGAGTCGCGGAAGACCGCGAGTTCGAGAAGGCCCGCGCTCCCCCAGATCGCGAACGGCTCGCGCGACTCGTCGCCCTCTTCGCCGAAGAAGCGTCGGAAGGAACGAATCTCGCGCCCGCCGACGACGAGACGCGCGCTGCGTGCAATCTCGTCTTCGCCGAGGTCGCCGCGCGAGATGTTCGTGACGCAGTTGCCGAACCGATCCACGTGGATGATCGTGCCGGCGATGCTCCCGTCTTCGCGGCGTTCGGGTTTGGCGAAGGGCAGTCGGATGAAATCGTCTATCTCGCTTCCGAATTCTTCCGCGCGCACGCCGAGCGAGAGCGCGCCCGCGACCGGCGCAAAGATGTCGCGCCCGTGGAACGTCTCGCTCACGCGCGGTCGGAAGAATTTTTCGTTCGTGACGTGAAAGACTCGCGGGCTGCCGACGCGCTCGAAGACGTGGCCGAACACGCCGTTGTCCGGGCCGACGAATTTGTGCCCGCCGCCCTCGACGACGACGGCGCGGCGTGAAGAGCCGACGCCGGGGTCAACGACCGCGACGTGAATCGTGCCCGGCGGGAACGCGTCGAAGGCCGCGAGCAGCGTGAACGCGCCCGCCTCGATGTCCTGCGGCGGAATCTCGTGCGTGATGTCAACGACTGTCGCTTCGTGGTTGACGGAAAGCAGCGCGCCCTTCATCGCGCCGACGAAATAGTCGGCTGCGCCGAAATCCGTGAGCAGCGTGACGACCATACAATTTCGGAATGCGGGATTCGGATTGCGGATTGGAAGAAAGACAAGGCTTTTGCTTTTCCAATCCGCAATCCGAATTCCGAAATCCGCAATTTCATTACCGGGCGCGGCCCGTCGAGCGGAGGCGGAGTTGCTGACCGGGTTCGAGGTGTATGTCTTTGCCGCGCTGCGTCATGACGCGAGCCGTGCCCGCGCCGCCGCCGATGATCGCGCCGATGGCCGCGCCCCTGCCGCCGCCCGCGATGCCGCCGATGATCGCGCCGATGCCTGCGCCCGCGCCGACCTTGACGGCGTCGTTCTTCGTCTCGCTCTTGCCGCGCACGCCGCCCTCCGGGTCAACGTCGGCGACGCCCGTGTCGCCGCCGGCCTGGACGACCTCGATGAGCTGCGCGTGGAAGTCTCTGAAGTCGCTCTCGCCGGGCATCTGTATGCGGTCGAATTCGAGTTGCAGGAGCGCCCGCCCGCCGGTCTTTCCGGGTCGGCGCACGTCGGCGAGGTGGCCGACGATGATCGCGCCGGCCATGTCCTTCGGCTCGACGACCTGAGCCTCGAAGCGGTCGCCGCGCTGGCTCACGTCGGTCGAGAGTCTGCTCCTGAGTTCGACGAGCAGCGTCGTGTCCGACGCGACCGGACTCGGCCCCGTCGCGGTCGGAATCGAGGCCGGGACGCTGCCGCCGCGCGGGATGCTGTCGGAGACGCCCGTGTTTCTGCCGCCGCTCGCCGACTCGTCTTCGTCGGCAGTTTCGCGCGCGGTCGGGCCGCGCCGCGTGACGCCGCCCGCGGGGAGGTTCGAGTCGAATCCGCCGCGGCTGAATCCGGCCTTGTAGCCGACCTCGTAGCCCTGCTGGTAGCCGTCGCGGTAGTCGTCAATCGAGCCGTAGGCCGCGATGTACGCGCGGTCAGCGCTTCGATAATCAGACTTGCCGTGGAAGTCTGAGGGCGCGCCCTTCAACTGGTCTGCCCAGCCCGACTGGTAGCCGTCGGAGTAGCCTGTGCGGTAGCCGCGCTCCAGAGCGCCGTACTTCTCCTGCGCGCCGGCGACGCCGAACCGGGTGCCGGGGGCGACGAGCGCGAGCGCCGCGATTGAAAAGGCGAGGGCGATTGCCGTCGGATGTCTGTGGGTTCTCATTCTCTACGTCTCCTCGGAGTCAGTGCGGCGGGGGATGCCGCATGGAGATTACAACAAGCAGGCTCGAAACATCCATCCTTGACGCTCGATTTGCGCGGGCCTTAGACTCGAACCTTGCGTTCCGGCTCGGAAAGGCGGAGGGAGAGCTTTCCGCAGCCTTTGATGCGGCGCGCGCCGCCGCGGGTTTGCAATTAGCTTTTAGCGATTAGCTGTTGGCTTTTAGCTGTTAGCTTAAACTCCTTTGCGACCTCTGCGAAATTCTTTGTGACCCTTGCGGTCGAGAATGTCAGACTTAACCGCAAAGACGCGAAGGAAGCGCGAAGGACTCAAACCAGCAAAAGCTAAAAGCTAATAGCTATTAGCCAACAGCCAACAGCTTCTCATGCGCCGAGTTTACCTTGACCACAGCGCGACGACGCCGGTTGACCGCCGCGTGGCGGAGGCGATGCTGCCTTTCCTGACGGAGAAGTTCGGCAACCCTTCGAGCGTACATTTTTACGGGCAGGAGGCCCGCGCCGCGGTTGACCGCGCGCGCCGCGAGGTCGCCGCTTTAATCAACGCGAGGCCGAACGAAGTCGTCTTCCTCTCCGGCGGCACGGAAGCCAACAACCTCGCCGTCCGCGGCGTCGCCGAGCAGAACGCCGGGCGCGGGCGACACGTCATCACTTCGTCAATCGAGCACTCGTCCGTCCGCGGCATTTGTGAGGCGCTCGAACGCCGCGGCTGGGAGATCACGCGGCTGCCCGTTTACGACAACGGCATCGTCCGCGTCGAGGACGTTCGCGCGGCGATCAGGCCCGACACGGTTCTCGTCACCGTCATGCTCGCCAACAACGAAGTCGGCACGATTCAGCCGGTCGCCGAGATCGGCTCGATTGTGCGCGAGCGTCGGGCCGAAGGGCACAAACACCTCCTTCTACACACGGACGCGGTTCAGGCTCTCGGCGGAATGAAAGTGGAAGTTGAGACCTTAGGCTGCGACCTGCTCTCGATGTCCGCGCACAAGCTCTACGCGCCGAAGGGCGTCGGCGCGCTCTACGTCCGGCGCGGCACGCGCCTGACGCCGCAGAACGTCGGCGGCCACCAGGAGCGCGAACGACGCGGAGGCACCGAGGCCGTCGCCTTCATCGTCGCCTTCGGCGAGGCCGCGCGCCTCGCACGGCTCGAACTCGACGAGCGAATCACACACGTCAAGCGCCTGCGCGACGCGTTCGAGTCCGGCGTCGAGCAGCGCGTCTCAGACATCGTCTTCAACGGCGACCGCGAGCGCCGTCTCCCCAACGTCTCGAACATCTCGTTCCGCTTCATCGAGGGCGAGGGACTGCTCATCAACCTCGACATGCAGGGCGTCGCCGTCTCGACCGGCTCGGCCTGCTCGTCCGGCTCGCTCGAACCCTCGCCCGTCATCCGCGCTCTGGGTCGCGACGACGGACTCGCGCGTGGCTCGATTCGCTTCAGCCTCGGCAAGGACACGACCGACGAAGAGATCGCCTTCGTCCTCGAAGTCCTCCCGCGCGCGGTCGAAACCCTGCGCCGCCTCTCGCCGCTCTACCAGAAGGCGCAGGCCGAGCGCGCCTGTGCGCCGGCTTAAGTTTAAAGTTTAGAACAGGCTTGCGATTCTGAACCTTGAACTTGCAACTTTGAACTCTGATCTGATCGTGTCCTACTCAGAGACCTTCAAAGACTACCTCGCCAACCCGCGCAACGCCGGCGAACTCTCGGACGCCGACGCCGCAGCCGAGCAGTCGAACCCAGTCTGCGGCGACCGGCTCAAACTCTCGCTCCGCGTCCGCGGCGGACGAATCGAGTCGGCGCGCTTCCTCGCCTACGGCTGCCCGCCGACGCTGGCCTGCGGCTCCGCACTCGCCGAAATGCTCGAAGGCATGAACGTCGCAGACGCCTCGCGACTCACACGCCAGGACATCACACGCGCCGTCGGCGGCCTCCCCGCGCGCAAAGGCCACGCCGCCGCGCTCGCCGTCGAGACGCTGCGAACCGCCCTGTCGAAATTGTAGGCTCGCACGTGTCGCGGTGCTATACTTTGCGCCGCCGACCGAGAGGAGTTGAACTCATGTCCCGCCATTCAAAAAAGAACTACGTCACGCCCGAAGAGTGTTTGGCGTTCGAGCGCGCCGCCGAGTACAAGAACGAGTATTTCGACGGCGAGATATTCGCCACGACGGGCGCGAGCAGAAAGCACAATCTGATCACCCTTAACATCGGCGCAGAGCTACGCAATCAACTTAGAGGTCGTACTTGCGAAGCATACATCAGCAAAATGCGTGTCCAGGTTCCTGCTACCGGTCTCTACACGTATCCTGACGTTGTCGTCGCGTGTGGCGAGCCTCAACAGACGTGGTGCAGTTAGATTCGATCCGGTGCTCACTGCCGCTAAAAGAAATCTACGACAAGGTGGAGTTTTTCATAATCCGCGTTGCTTCACGCGGCCTCGTGGATAATAACCACCCCGCGCCGCCGCGCACCTCGAAAGCAAAGGAGTTTCCCCAATGCCCCGCCCGCTGAACCTCCTACTCATCGCATCGCTGTTGTTGACCGCCCCGGCGCAGAGCGCAATGGCGCAAGGCGGCGAGCCGTCGCGCGAACCAATCCTGCGCATCGAGACGGGAACGCACAACGCCATTATCAGGCGCATCTCCGTTGATCTTGCGGGGCGCTTTCTGGCGACTGCTTCCGACGACAAGACGGCTCGGGTGTGGGACGTTCAGAGTGGCAGACTCCTACGCGTGCTGCGCGTGCCCGTCGGCGGCGGCAACGAAGGCAGACTCTTTGCGGTAGCCATCTCGCCAAATGGCAGCACGGTTGCGGTGGGCGGATGGACTGGTTACGAGTGGGACAAGCAGTATAGCGTTTACATTTTTGACCGGGAAAGCGGCAGGCTGTTTCGCCGTCTGACCGGCTTGCCTAATGTCGTCCTGCACCTTGCATTCTCGCCGGACGGCGCGCTACTCGTCGCAACCCTCTTTGGTAACAACGGCGGGCGTGTATGGTACACACCAAGCTGGACGGAAGTCCGAATCCTCGGCACGAATTTTAACGTGCGGTGTCCCACCTCGCCTTGTTCCCCGTTCTGGGGCGACACGGCTTACGGCGATTCAAGCTACGGCGTGGACTTCGACCCCGAGGGACGCTTGGTAACAAGTAGCTGGGACGGCAATGTGCGCCTCTACGACGACCGGAGGCTGAGCCTGCTGGTGAAGCGGGCAGCGCCAGGCGGCAAGCGGCCTTACGCGGTGCGCTTCTCGCCCGACGGGCGCAAGATCGCAGTCGGTTACGCAGACAGCACGCGGGTTGACGTACTTGACGGCAAAACGCTCGCTCTGCAATACAGCGCGGACAGCACTGGCATCAGCAAGGGTGACATGGGCTGTGTGGCATGGTCAACGGATGGCTCAATGCTCTACGCTGGCGGGAGCTACGCGGACAATTCAGGGTTACGCCTCATTCGTCGTTGGAGCGATGCGGGACGCGGACACTACGTGGACATGCCTGCCGCCGGCGACACGATTCTTGACATCACCCCGCTTCCCACAGGCGGCATCGCTTACAGTGCGGGTGAGCCGTTGTGGGGCATCCTTGACTCTCGTTACAAACAGACACAGCCATCGCAAGCCGGACAGATCGCAGACTACCGAGATTCAATCAATAGTCACTTTCTCACCGGCGCGAACGCGGGCGCGATCCGCTTCGGCTATGAACAGTTCGGCAGGTCGCCCGCCGTCTTTCAACTCTCCGACCGCACACTGACGCCCGACGCGCCCGCCACCAGCGACATGCGCCCGCCGCGCACCGAAGCTCCCGGCATCTCCGTCACCGACTGGAAGAACGCCTATTCGCCGAGGCTCAACAACAAGCCGTTGAAACTTAAACAGTACGAGATAGCGCGTAGCCTCGCAGTTGCGCCCGACGGCGAGCGCTTTCTGCTCGGCACTGAATTCTTCATTCGTCTCTTCAACCGCAACGGTCAGGAACTGTGGAACGCGCCCTCGTCCGGCCCGGCTTGGGCGGTGAATATCAGCGGCGACGGGCGGTTGGCGTTGGCGGCATACGGTGACGGGACGATTCGATGGTATCGAATGACGGACGGGAAGGAGCTTCTCTCCTTTTTTCCGCTTTACGAAAGAAGAAAAATTGCCCTGCAAAAACAGATTGAATCTTTGCTCGACATAAGTGACACCTCCTCCTTCTCGCGCAGGGGTGACAGACTTTGGGTTCTATGGACGCCGTCCGGCTACTACGACGCTTCGCCCGGCGCGGAAGACCTCATCGGCTGGCACGTCAACAACGGGCGCGACGCGGCGGCGGACTTCTTCCCCGTCGGGCAGTTTCGCAGCGTCTATTACCGCCCCGATGTCGTCTCGAAAATCTTGCAGACGGGCGACGAGCAGTTGGC
>Ga0070740_10002535_pt1 | contig 21173 bp, 20 predicted proteins | sample Coa_R2_FD_67286 | JGI IMG/M metagenome (GOLD analysis project Ga0070740, IMG submission 67286) | Surface soil microbial communities from Centralia Pennsylvania, which are recovering from an underground coalmine fire - Coalmine... | ecosystem: Environmental > Terrestrial > Soil > Unclassified ...
TGCGCCGATGGCCGGACGGCTGGCGGCCCTCGCTGCGCTGGTTGAGACGGCGTGCGTGGCGACGGTCGACCCGCCGCTGCTGGATCCGCCCCAGCATGAAGCCCAAACCCACCAGCATCGCCACGGCGAGGATCACCGCCAGCGCAATTATCGCCTCGCTGGCCTTTACGGGTTGGATGGGGCGGGGATTAGCCGGGCGGACTACCTGCGGAACAACTGCGGAGGCTGCCAAATCCTTGACCAACTTTCGCGATGCTTGGAACCGATGTCAGCAAACCCCTTGCCAAGCGCGTAGGCAAGACCTGTAGCGGCGCTTGCCTGCTACGTTCGCTCTCAGGGCCATCAATGTAGTGTGCCATCTTCGCCGACCTGCGAACGCGCACAATCGTCGCGTTGTGCCTCCGGCTCCGGATGAGGAGAAGAGAGAGTTGCTACGATTCCTGCCCGGGGGCGGGTTGGCCCGCGCCATCTCAGCTCAAACTACAGACCGCGTTGCGAAGGCCCGGGCTATTTGCGACGTAGAAACTCGGGGCGCGAGCAACACAATGCTCGCGCGCCGTCGACAGAGCACGTCTGTTGGGAACCGCGCGGCGTGGCAGGCAGCCTTACTCGTTGAATTTCCAGGTATTCTGCGCGGTGCCGCAGATTTTCCAGCGCGGCATGACAAAGTTCGGATCGCCCGTGGGCTCGAACACGACCTCAGCGGGCAAGCCGATCGCGACTGCGTCTTCGTCGTCGATCATCACTCCTGCCACGCGCGTCAGCGAGCCGTCGGGTTCATGGCAGTCGTCCAGTTCGATCAGCCCCACCACGTAGGGCACCGCCGGAACAAACGCCGCCAGGATCGGCTGTGTGACCACCACGTAGCTGTGAATCACGCCTTTGCCGGCGGTCTCAAACCAGCTCAGATCCATCGAGGTGCATTTGGCGCAGGCCGGGAAGGGGGGAAACCATTTGTGCCCGCAGTTCTTGCATTGGCGGACGAGAAACTTGTGGCGCTTGGTGCCTTCCCACCATTCGACGGTGTCGGGGTCGGGAATGATGTTGATCTTGCTGTAATCGATTGGTCCGGGCATTGCGTACCTCTGTGCTCTCTAATGCAACGACAACTAGGCCGATAAGCTCCTCAAAATCAAGGAACTGCCGCGCGTCTCGGTGCCCCATCCCAGGCAGGCGCCAAAGCGCGCCTCGCGCACCTGGCGGCATCCCGCCGCGCGATCGTAGCTGTGCCTGCCCTCGGCCCATCCGGGGCAGGCGTCGTCGGCGCGATGGCGCAGTTGGCGGACCACCTCGTTCACCAACGCCACGCCGTGCGCATAGCCTTCCGACAGATGGCCGCCCGACAGATTGGTGGGCAGGTCGTGATCGATGCGCAAGCGGCCGCCCTTGACGAACTCCGCCGCCTCGCCGATGCCGCAAAAGCCGTAAGCTTCGAGCTGGATGATCACCGTGTAGGTAAATGCGTCATAGATCGACAGCACGTCGATATCCTGCGGACCGATCCCCGACATCCCCCACACCCGCTGGCGGGCGAAATGGCCGGCCTGGATATAGGTGCGCTGGCGCGAGTGGTTCCACGCCGGATTGTCCGCGTAAGTGCGGGCGCTGCCACCCATGATGAACACCGGCGGCTGGCGCAGGTCGTAGGCGCGCTCGCGCGAGGTGACGATAAAGGCCGACGCCACGTCGGTCTCAAGGCAGCAGTCCAGCAGGCGAAACGGCTTGGCAACCCAGCGCGAGCGCTGATGGTCCTCGATTGTAATCGGCGCACGCATCAGGGCCTTGGGATTGAGGCTGGCATGGTAGCGAAAGGCAGTGGCGACCTCGGCGAAGGACTTCGTCGTGGCGCCGAAATCGTGCAGATAGCGCATCGCGGAGGGCGCGAAATGCTGCGCCGGGGTAGTGAAACCCCACGGCATGTAGAACTGCGCATCGCCTTCGGCGCGGCTGGGCGGGACCACGCCGCCGGGCGCCTGTCCGCCCATCCGCCGGCCGGTGCGCCCGTTCATCGCGCGGAAAATCGCCACTGTGTTGCAGTAGCCGCCCTCGATAAGCCCGATTGCGTGCGCCACCAGCGCTTCGGTGGTCGAGCCGCCGCTGTAGGCGACCGAGCCGTAGTTCATGCGGATACCCAGCGCCTGCGCGACGTTGGCGACGTCGGTGGAATCGGCGATCTGAAAACTGGTGATCGCGTCGATGTCGCGCGCGCCCAGTCCGGCGTCGTCCATCGCTCTTTTGACCGCCTCGCACGCCATCGAAAGCGGCGTGCGGCCGGAGGCTTTCATGAACGCGGTCTCGCCCACGCCCACGATGCAGTACTTGTCGGTCAGTGCTCCCATTGCGTCTGTGCCGCTTTCTTCGACCAAGCCTTATAGCGCGATTGCGCGCCCGCGTCATAGAGCAGCTACGCGTTCGGGTCGACGGGCTGGGCGCACTCACCGGCGGGAGTCTGCGAGCCAGTCAGGGGCGCGAAAGTCCGCGCGTCGCGCGCCGGCATGATCTCGATCACCGGTCCGGCGCGCACAGCCGCAAAACCCTTGAGCTGAAGGGCCGACATGAAGATGCAATAAGCCTGCGCGGGCGTTACCCTGGCTGGTGCGATGACGCTGACCTTGCCCCTGACGGTGTCGTCGAGCAGCAAATTCTTCCCGGTGATGGCGCTGATGAATTTGGCGACGGTGGCAATGTCGACGTTATCGAAATTCATCGTGACCAGCGGCTCTTTGCCGCTGCCTTGCGCCGCGCCGGCGAAAAGCTCCGGGGCGCGCGAAATCAGGGCGCACAGCGCCAACAACAAAATCGCCCGACGCATAGACCAACGCTAGCCAAAAGATCAGCAATTGTTTAGTTCAAATCACGTCGCGTCAGCCCGGTCTGCCGCGGCGCCGGCCTGCGTGCAGTTCCGCGCCCGACAAACCGCGCAAGGGGATGACGGCTGCGGAGAAACCGGACCGGCGCTGGGCCGAAAAGGCGGTTCGCGGCCATTGGCGTGCGCCGGGTTTGACAACAAACGCATCACGGCCAACACTGACTATGCCGTGGTAAAGCTTGTTTCGCACAACCGCTACCGTTATTCGCCGATCGGCCGGCGGCCGCTCTATGACTGGCCCGGCGGCAAGCGACTGGCAGTGTATATCGCACTCAACCTGGAGCATTTCAGTTTCGGCGAGGGGCTGGGTGCCGAGCTTGCGCCCGGTGGGCCGCAGCCCGACGTGCTGAACTACGCCTGGTGCGACTGGGGCAACCGGGTCGGGGCCTGGCGCATGCTGGATCTGTTCCGCGAGCTGGCGGTGCCCGTCTCCTTGCTGGCCAACTCCTCGCCCTATGACTATGGCCCGGAGCTGATCGCTGCCTATCGCGATTACGGCGCGGAGATGGTCGCTCACGGACGCACCAACTCCGAGCGTCAGGGGACGCTTGAAGAAGCGCAGGAGGCGACGTTGATTGCGGAGTGCACCGCCGCGATTGCCCGCCACGAGCGGCGCGCACCCGAGGGCTGCGCTCGGTCCTTGGATCTCGCAAAGCGCCGCGACGCCGGACCTGCTCAAGGAAGCCGGCTACAAGTACCTGCTCGATTGGTGCCACGACGACCAGCCGGTATGGTTCGCCACCCGCAGCGGTCCGATCCTGTCAGTTCCTTATCCGCAGGAAATCAACGACATCCCGGCGATTGTCGCACGGCGCGCTTCGGCGTGCGAATTCGCCGACATGATGATCGATCAATTCGACGAGATGCTCGAGCAGTCGGCCGCCGCCCCCTGGTATGCGGCGTGGCGCTGCATGCCTATATCACCGGGCAGCCCTTTAGGCTGCGCCATCTGCGCCGCGCGTTGCAACATATCGCCGCGCATCGCGAGCGGATCTGGCTTACGACCAGCGGCGCCATCGCGCGACACATCGAAGGTCTGCCGGCCGATATAGTGGCGCACGCGTAACTTGCGCAGCATGATTTTGGTTGCGGGCGATGCATCGCGGACGGCAAACCGCTAAGGTATTGCGCGGCAATCGACTAATCTTCCTCTGGATGACGGCGGTACGTGGTTAAGGTTTTGTTACTGGGCGTGGGGCGATGGGGTTCCAACCATCTGCGCGTCGCGCGCTCGCTGCCCGTTGAGTTGTTTGTCGCGGACCCCGCCCCCGAGCGGCTCGAACTGGCGCGCAAGGCCGGAATAGCGCAGGCGCGGTTGTCCGCCGACCCATTGGCGTTCGGCGCCCAGGTCGACGCGGTCGTGGTTGCGACCCCGGCGCAGACCCACTTCAATCTGTGCCGCAGCTTTCTGGACGCCGGCAAGGACGTTTTTGTCGAAAAGCCGATCACACTGGAATCGGCACAGGCGCTGGAGCTGGTGGAGCTGGCCGAGCACCGCAGACGCATCCTTCAGGTCGGCCACATCTTCAGATTCGACAGCGCCACGCAATGGATGCGCGACGCGATTGCGGGCGGCGAATTCGGCCAGCTGCGACTCCTGCGCGGTTGCTTTTCCGGGTTCAAACGTCCACGCCATGACACCGGTGTGATGTTCGCCGACGCCATCCACTTTGTTGACCTGTTCAACTTCATCCTCGACCGGCCGCCGGCTCGGGTCTCCGCCGCGACCCAGGATTTTCTGGGGCGCGGGATGGAAGACGAGGCCCTGATCGTCATGGAGTATCCGCCCACGCGCGGCGCCGCGGCGAACGTCATTGCGAGGGTGGAGGCCGGCTACCATCTGCCCGGCAAGTATCGCGAAGTGGTGGTGGTGGGCGATAAGATGAGTGCGATTTGCGACTTCAACGTGGCGCAGTACAAGGTACGCACCTTCCGCAACCATCACGTAGCAAAGGCGGGCGGAAGGTTCGAGGCGGTCGAAGGCGAGATGCACCAGCTCGAGTTTTCGCCCGAAGAGCCGCTGCACACGGAATGGCGCGCGTTCATCGACTCGGTGCAAACGCGGCAGGCGCCGCTGGCGGACGGGATGGCGGGTTACGAGGCGGTGCGTGTGATCGAGGCTGCGCTTGCCTCCGCGCGCAACGGGTGTCCGGTCGATCTAAGATAGGGCGGAAAATTTCAGTGCGCCGCATACCGCTGTCAAAGCCCTTCATCAACGGCGAAGTCCGCCAGGCCGTGCTCGACGCGCTGGATTCGGGGCGATTCATCCTGGGACCGCAATGCATTGAATTCGAGCGCGAACTGGCCGGCTTTGCCCGACGCAAGCACGCGGTGCTCAGTTCGTCGTGGACCGCGGCCGTTTATCTGCTGCATCTGGCGATGGGTCTGCGGGCGGGCGATGAGGTAATCGTGCCGTCGCATACCGCATTCCCCTCGATCGAGCCGATGCTGCATTGCGGGGCGCGGCCAGTGTTTGTCGATATCGACGATACCTATTGCATCGACCCGGACCTGATCGAAGCGGCAATCACGCCGCGCACGGTGGGAATCCTGCCGGTGCACCTGTATGGCCATCCGGCGGACCTCGACCCCATCGTGGCGGTCGCGCGCCGCCGTAGGCTGTGGGTTATCGAGGACTGCGCGCAGGCCCATGGCGCGCGCTACAAGGGCCGGCCGGTGGGGTCGATCGGGACGGCGGCGGCGTTCTCCTTCTATCCGTCCAAGAACCTGACCGTGCTGGGCGATGGCGGATGCATCGTGACCGACGACGACGCGGTTGCCGAACGTGTCCGGATGCTGCGTGATCACGGCCGGCGCAGCAAGTACACGCATGAAGTGGCGGGCTTCAACCTGCGCTTCAACGAAATCCAGGCGGCGGCCGGGCGTGTCGGCCTGCGCCATCTGGAGCAACTCAACGCCGGCCGGCGCGCGGCGGCGGCGCGCTACCGCGAGCGTCTGTCGGGCGTGGTGGAATTGCCCGTTCAACGCGAATGGGCGACGCATGTCTATCATATGTTCGTGATTCGCACGCCGCGGCGCGACGCTCTGGCGAAGTTCCTCATCGAGCGCGGTATCGAGACCGGAATCCACTACCCGGTGCCCAACCATCGGCAACCGGCGATTGCCGCCATCCTGCGCAATCTGCCCGCCCTGCCGCGCACCGAGCAGGCGGTTGGCGAAATCCTCTCGTTGCCGATTCATGGTCAAATCGCACTTGACGAAGTTGACCATGTCTGCGATTGCATTATTGAATTCATCCGGCGCAATTGAGTAATCCACACTTCAGTATCGTAATTCCCTGCTACAACGAGGAGGGCAACCTGCCCTTGTTGTTCGAGCGCATCCATGCGGCGATGGCACCGCTGGCGCTTAGCTATGAGATCGTCGTGACCGATGATTGCAGCACCGACGGTTCATGGCCGATGCTCCAGCGGATGGCGCGCTCGGACCCGCGGCTGCGCGTGCAGCGCTTCGCCTACAACTGCGGCGAGTCGGCGGCGGTATGGGCGGGAATCCGCGCGGCGCGCGGCGAGTACGTAATCACGATGGATGCCGATTTGCAGAACGACCCGGCCGAGATACCGCGGTTTGTGCAGGCGCTGGAGCGCTACGACTGCGTATGCGGCAGCCGGGTGCAGACGCGCTCGCGGGGCGACAACCTGCTGCGCGTGATCACCTCGCGGGTGGGCAACCGGGTGCGCAACTGGCTGAGCGAGGACCAGACCAGCGATTCGGGATGCACGTTCCGGGCGTTCCGGCGCGAATGCGCGGCCAATCTGGTCCCGTTTACCGGGATGCATCGCTTCATGCCGACGCTAATCAAGATGGAAGGCTACCGGGTCGGAGAGATCGCGGTGGTCAACCGGCCGCGCCACGCCGGCCGCAGCCATTACGGGTTTTGGAACCGCCTGGTCTTCCTCCAGGACCTGCTCGCCGTGCGCTGGATGAAAAAGCGCAAACTGCGTTACGAAATCGCCGACTGCGTGGAAGCGGCGCCCAGCGACGCCGCCGCACCGCCGCACTAGAGAGTGCGGAAAAAAAGGCTGGCTGCTTTCCTTAACTGCTCTTCCTGCGGGAGAGATTAGAGTGAGCGGAGCAGGTGGTGGAAAATCCTTCTTTCCGCAACCTGTCAGCGCTTCATGACCTCAGTGTCGTTTGGCCAGTTCCGGAATCGGCGAGCGCTGACCATTCGCGGACCTTTGGGGTTTGTCCTTCAACCACAGGGATCTGGCGGCCCCTTGCGATCGGGATTTCCGCCGGTGCATGCAGCACGACCTCTGCGGTCGCCGGTTCGTGCTCGGCCAGATAATGTCAAAGTGCCTCAATCACCCGCTCCATGGCGATCCCGCGCGAGCCTTTGACCAGCAGCAGGTCGCCGTCGCGCAGCAGACCGCGCACGATTGGGGCGGCGGCGACGCTGTCGGACGCTGTGACGACGGCGACGCCGTTGTTGTTTGCGCTGAGCGCCGATGCCGCCTGCGCCATCTCGGGGCCGACCACGACCAGCGCGGCGGGGCGCGCCTGGATGGCGCGCTCGATGGCTTCGATATGCATTTCCCGCGACAGCGCACCCAGCTCGAGCATGTCGCCCAATGCCACGACCATTCGCGCGCCGGTTTGATTGGCCAGCTCGCGTGCGGTTTCCAACGCCACGCGCACCGAACTGGGATTGGCGTTGTAGGTATCGTCGAGCACGCGGATGCTGCCTACCTGCCTCAGCACCAGCCGTCCCGCGACCGGTGTAACCGCGCCCAGGGCTGCGGCCAACCGCGCAAGGCGCTCGGCATCCAGCGGCTGTAAAGCTGCAACGGCAGCGACCGCCGCGGTCGCGTTCAAAGCCGCGGCCGGGCCCAGCAAGGACAGCTCTAGGTCGAGATGACGGGGGGCGTTTTGTGCGGTCAGTTCCGGGGCGAATTCGATGCGGATGCTGGAATGACCCTGGGCGGTTATGCAACGCCGCACCAGTCGCGCATGCGCCCGATTACCAGTGCCAAAAAAGATTGTTCGCGCGTTGCTGCGCGGCAGGCGGGCCGTCAGCAGCGGCTCCTCCGCCCAGGTGACAATCGCTTTGCGGGCGCCGCCGAACAGCGCCGCTTCTTCGTCCGCTACACCCTCCTGCGTGCCCAAACCCTCGGTGTGTTCGATTTCGGCGTTAAGCACGAGCGCCACGTCAGGCTCCACGATCCCGGCCAGCCGTACGATCTCGCCGGGCGCATTCGTGCCGCACTCGATCACCATCGCCTGATGCGTCTCGTCCAGCCCCAGCAGCGTCAGCGGCACGCCGATGAGGTTGTTGAGATTGCCAACGGTCGCCAATGTATGCCCGAACAGCGCCCGCGCCGCGGCCGCGGTCAGCTCCTTGGTGGTGGTTTTGCCGACCGCTCCGCCGATTGCGATCGCGGGGATGAAACGGCGCGCGCGCAGGCGGCGTATATGAAAGGAGGCGATGCGCCCCAACGCCTCCAGTGTGTCATCGACTTCGACGCGATCGATGGGCGCGGCGCTGCCGCGTTGCACTACTGCGCCGGCAGCGCCGCGCGCCGACGCCGCCGCGATGAATGCGTGTCCGTCGTGCGACACGCCTTTGAGCGCGACGAACAGTCCGCCGGGCTGGATCGCGCGCGAGTCGGTGCTGATGCCGCGGATGCGCCGGGCGCCGTCGCCGAACAGCTTGCCGCCGGTTGCCTGGGCGACCTCAGCCAGGGTCATTTCAACCTGATTGGTGGGCAGCGGAGTTGCCATCGAGGATCAAATTTGGCCGCCCGCGCCCCGCTTTACAAGCCGCCTTGACAAGCCCGTGACGGCGCTTCACTGTCGCACAAGGAGATTACAGCCATGAGCGACGCGGTCCGTCCCCTGGTCGGAATCATCATGGGCAGCAAAACCGACCTCGAGTACATGTCGGCGGCCAGCGAGGCGCTGGCCGAACTCGACATCGCCAGCGAGGTGCGCATTCTTTCCGCGCATCGCACGCCCGAGGCGGTTGCCGAGTACGCCTCCGGCGCTTCTGAGCGCGGCGTCGAAGTCCTGATTGCGGGCGCCGGCGGTGCGGCTCATCTGCCGGGAGTCGTGGCGGCCAACACGCTGCTGCCCGTGATCGGCGTGCCGATTCCGTCGACCTCGCTTAACGGAATGGATTCGCTGCTGTCAATCGTGCAGATGCCGCGCGGCATTCCGGTGGCCACGATGGCGATCGGCAAGGCAGGCGCCGCCAACGCCGGATTGTTTGCCGCGGCGATGCTGGCGCTGAAGTACCCGGCGATACATGAGCGCCTGAGTGCATTTCGCGCCAAACGGCGCAAAGAGGCGCTGGACAACCAGCTCCCGTAGCATCCTTCATTGGGCGGCGCGATGGGTGAGCGACATGGATGATCAAACCACGGCAAAGTTGCGCCAGCTCGATGACGCGCTATCGCGCTACATCCGGCCCGATACTTTTCCGCTTGCCATCCGCATGCTGCGCCCCGGCGAGGCGCTGCCCGAAGGGGTGCGCGTGCCGAGCGAAAGCTTCGGCGAGAACTGGATCGTATGCCAATCGATCGGGGTGGCGCGGCGCTACGGATGGTCGATCGCGGTGGGCAGGCGCGATGTGATCTGCCCGCTCTCGGCGGTCGCTTTCGGCTTTCGCAAGCCCAATGACGAAGCGCTGGCCGGCTACACCGCATTGGGTATGTACTGCGAGACGGAGGAGGCGGCGTCGCGTCTGGAGGCGGGTGTATGGAAGTTCCAACCCGGAACCTACGATTACGTATGCGTCGCGCCCCTGTCTCGGGCCAATTTCGAGCCGCATGTGGTGGCGGTGTATGCCAACAGCGCGCAGGTGATGCGCCTGGTCAATGCGGCCCTGTACAAGCGCGGCGGGCGTTTGGCGAGCACCACCAGCGGGCGCCTGGATTGCGCCGATATCGTGATTCAGACCATGACGGCCAACGCGCCCAAGGTAATCATTCCCTGCAACGGCGACCGCGTCTTCGGCATGGCGCAGGACACCGAGATGGTCTTCACTTTTCCGTGGAATCGTACCGATGAAATCCTGGCAGGGCTGGAGGGCACGCAGAAAGGCGGCGTGCGTTACCCCATTCCGGTGGCGATGCGCGGCACGGTCACGATGCCCAGGCGCTACCAGGAACTGATGCGCAAGCTCAAGGAGCGCGACGGCGACGCATAGCCGACCGGGGCGGGCCGCTGGCGCCCACCCTCGATGAGCAAGCGCCCACGTCATCTACTTCATGATAGGCATCAGGCCGCCTGGGCTGGTCATCAGCTGGCGAATTCGCCGGGCACCTGGTCGTTGACCAGCGTCGGCGTCTCGACAGTGGCGGTTATGTGCGAGTTCTGAAAATCCACGCGCTGCCGTCGGCCGGCGCCTTATATCGCGCCGGGTACTAGCTGGCCTGCACGGCGGCCATCTCCGCGCGCCCGAAGGCGGGCAACGCGCCCAAAATGATTCCCAACAGGAGCCTGGCAGGCGTTTTCATGGGTTCTCGCTGCAGCCGGAACGTTAGAATCATCTATGTGCGTCAACGCGGCCCTCTTCATCCCGTCGCGCGATCCGGGCTGGAAGGGTCCACCATGCATGCTCACAAGCAAAATCGCCTTGTGCCCGAGGATGCGCGGCGGGCAGGTGTCAGGGGAATCGGGCTGGGTTCGGGCAGCCGCGCGGCCTTACGGCGTGGCTTCAGGCCACGGCGCAATGGAGGTCTTCGGGCTCAGCGCTCTTCGCCCAGCAGGAAGATCGAAATCGCCAGGGTCGCGAAGACGGCGTTGGGCAGCCATGCGGCGACCCACGCGGGCAGCACACCCGAGTGGCCGAAAGAAGAGGTAAAACCCAGTACGACCCAGTAACCGAAGCCGATCACCAGGCCCAGGCCGAAACTGCGGCCGAGGCTTAAATGGCGCGGCAGCGGGTCGAGGCTTAGGGCGACGCCCAACGCCACCATGATCAGGCAAGCCAGCGGTGTCGCGAACTTAAGATCGCGGTCGACCACGTAGCTGCCCGGAGCCAATCCCTTGCGCTTGAGCGAATGGATGTAGTGATTGAGTTCGCTCAGGCTGAACTCCTCGGGGTCCTGCCGCACCAGGATGAAATCACCGGGGCGGAACTCGATCGGAAAGGAAGCCTCGGCCAGTGCGCTAGCCGAGCCGTCCGCGCCGATGTGCAATATATGGGCGTTGATTTCACGCCATTGCCGGCCGTCCCAGGTCGCGCTGTCGGCCTTGTGGACGTCGATCAGGTTGTGGTCGGGGCCCAGGTGCAGAAACGTAATCCCGTACAGGCGCGGCGGCGGCCGCCCGTCGAAACGCTCCACACTCAAAAACCCGTCGCGCGAGCGCAGCCACAGGCGGTGAAAGGCGAAGACGCCTTTTTGAATCCCCTTCTTGATTTGCACCGTGTACAGGTAGCGCGCCTGACGGGTGGTTATCGGCACCACGGTTTCGCTGAAGCCAAAGTCAAACAGCGAAATCAACAGCGCCACCGCCAGCATCGGCGCCGCCATCTCCAGGCGGCTGATGCCGAGCCCTTGGAAGGCCAGCACCTCGCCGCTGCGGTTGAGCAGGGCGAACGCCAGCAGCACCCCGACCAGGCAGGCGATAGGCAGGAGTTGGGAAACGATCAGCGGCAGCTTGAGCAGAAAATACTCGATGCCAAGCCAGTTCAGCCCGTGGTACTGGACCAGCTCGTCGAAACGGTCGAAGAAGTCGCCCAAGACGTAGACCGCCGTAAAGGCGCCCAGGGAGAAGACGAACGGTTCCATGAAGCGCATCATCAGGAAGCGATCCACGGTGGGCGACAGGCGTGGACGCAGGTTCATGCGGCCTCGCGACGGGAGCCGATACGCTCCACGAAGTCCCAGATCGCGTCGCCGGGACCGCGGCTTTGGTCGGCGCGATCGGTGGCACCGCGATGGAACAGCCACAGCGCCAGCGTGGCGAAGAAAATGTCGGGGATACTCATTGCCGCCACGGCATCAAGCCGGCCCGCTTCGGCCATCGCCTCACCCGCCTTCATCAGTACGTAGTACAGAAAAAAGAAGGCCAGGCAGATGCCGAAGCGTTCGGACTGGCCGCCGCGTGCCGGCTTAAGCCCCATCGTGACCCCCAGCAGGGCGAAGAGCAGGGTCGCCAGCGGCACGGTAAACTTCTGCGCCAACTCGGTTTCGGCTTCATAGTTGGGATGGCCCGCGGCGCGTGCGCGCGCGATCACGCCGCGCAGTTCCCCAAGGCTCATCTCCTGCGGGTCATGCCGGATTGCTCCGAACGCCTCGCCGGGACGGATGGTGAGGTCGTAGGTGCCGAAGCGCGAAACGTGGGTGCTGGTGCCGTCGCTATCGGTGCCGAATACCGAACCGTCGGTCAGGCGAATGGTGATGGTTTCGGCCTTCTCGTTGGGGACCACCAGACCCTTGCGCGCCACGATGGTGGACTGCTCGTGTGGATTGCGTTCGTCCGAGATCAGGATGCCGGACAGGCGCGTGTCGGGCGGCTTAATCTTGTCGACGTACACCACCAGTCCGGAAAAGCTACGGTTGAAGACCTTTTCCTTAAGTCCGGCCGTGGCGCGCGAGCGCACCAGATGGTAGAGTTGGGCGCGCAGACTGGCATTGGCCCACGGGCGCACCTGAAACGCCATCCAACTGGCCAGCCCCCAGGTGAGCACCGCCAGCACCATCACCGGCGCGGCCAGACGATACAGGCTGATGCCGCAAGCGCGCGCCGCGATCAGTTCGTGGTCGGCCGACATCCGCCCGAAGCCGAGCAGCGTGCCCAGCAGTATCGCCATCGGCAGCGTCAGCTCCAAAAAGCCGGGCACGATATAGCCCAACAGTTGCAGGATTTCCAGCGGGGTTACACCGTGATTGACCATCATCTCGATCAACTTGAGCAGGCGCCCCACGACCAGCGCGAAGGTCAGCACCAGCAGTCCCATGCACAGCGGGCTGAGCACCTCGCCGAAGACGTAGAAATCCAGGGTTTTGAAACGGTACACTTGTCCTGGCCTGACAAATCAATGCGCGGGCCGTCCCTACAGGTTTGTCGCAGCGAGGCGCACAAAGCAAGCTGGCGGCGCAGCCCCGGTGCTGTGGGCGTGCTATGGTTGCAAAAATGAGTCAGCAGCGCCCGCGAAATAGTCAACCAACAAAGCCGCCGCGCGAGCGGCGTCTGGCGCCTGGGGCCCAGTCCCATGCGCGCCGACCCGAACGCCCTCAGATCATCTTCGGCATCGAGCCCGTGCGCGAGATGCTCGCCGCCGAGCCCGCCGCCGTCCAGACCCTGTATCTGCGCGGACGCGATGAAGGGCGTTTCGCGGGCGAAATCGCCCAGGTACGGCGTGTCGGCGGGCGCGTGGTGACGGTGGAGGAGGCCGAACTGGTCCGGATGGCCGGCTCCGAGGCGCGCCATCAGGGGCTGGTCGCGGTGGTCCGGCCGTATCGTTATGCGCAACTGGAGGAGCTGTTGTCGGCCCGGCCCGATCCGCTGCTGGTGGTTGACGGTGTCACCGATCCGCGCAATCTCGGCGCGATCTTGCGCTCCGCCGAATGCGCCGGGCTGCCGGGCCTTATACTGGCGCGCGACCGCACCGCGGAAGTTACGCCTGCCGCGATCAAAACCTCGGCTGGCGCCTGGGCCCACCTGCGCATCGCGCAATGCGGCAACGTTGTGCAGACGCTGGAGCGGCTAAAGAAGCTGGACTATTGGGTAGTGGCGCTGGCGCCGGAGGGAGCGGTGGGGCTGTACGACCTGGACGTCAGCCGGCACCTGGCAATCGTGGTCGGGGCCGAGGGCGAGGGGCTGCGCCGCCTGGTCAAGGAACGGGCCGACTTCCTGGTGCGAATCCCGATGCTGGGGCGGGTCGCGTCACTAAACGTATCGGTGGCCACCGCCATCGTGCTGTTCGAAATCAATCGCCGTCGGGGCGCGGTCGAGCACCGCCGTTCTTCGGGCTCTGCGCAATAACCGTCGCGGTGGCGCTTGCCAAAAATGGCCGTGACGAGCATAATTCCATGGCTACACTGGGGCTTTCTTGACACATCCCGGTATGCGGCCTACAAGTGGTTCCTTAGCCCTTGGCCGATGTAGCTCAACGGTAGAGCAACTGACTTGTAATCAGTAGGTTGCCAGTTCAACTCTGGCCATCGGCTTGGCCTGACGATGGCCGTGGTTTGACTTGCGGAGAGGTTCCCGAGCGGTCAAAGGGAGCAGACTGTAAATCTGCCGGCGAAGCCTTCGGAGGTTCGAATCCTCCCCTCTCCACCAAATTTTTTGGCGACGTGCCGGGAGAGCGGGAATAGCTCAGTTGGTAGAGCGCGAGCCTTCCAAGCTCGGGGTCGCGGGTTCGAGTCCCGTTTCCCGCTCCAACGTGGCTTTGCGCCCACGTAGCTCAGTCGGTAGAGCACTTCCTTGGTAAGGAAGAGGTCACGGGTCCGATTCCCGTCGTGGGCTTTGGAAATCAACCCGGGCAGGGTGCGGAGGCGGGCTTTGAAGGTCCCCGGGCGTGAGCATATAGTGGTAGCATCCTGTTAAACGATGGCGTTCCTCCTGCTCCTTTCAACCGAGTACCCAAGAGCGGGAGCTGCGCCGGTTTGGTCCGCATGGTGACGGGCCGACAAGCATGGGTCGGAAATGAGAGATTTAATCGGATTGGCATGCGAAGGCTGCAAGCGCCGCAATTACACCACCACCAAGAATAAAAAGCGCCAGCCCGACAAGATCGGGATGAAGAAGTTCTGCCCGTTTTGCCGTTCGCATACGATTCATAAGGAAACCAAGGTCTGAGCTGGCCGTTGGAACGGGCTCGCTGGGCGGCGCAGTTGGGTCAAAGAGGGTCAGTAGCTCCAATTGGACAGAGCATCGGACTCCAAATCCGAGGGTTGCAGGTTCGAATCCTGCCTGGCCCGCCAAACTATTGCCCCATTGGAATGACGGTCGCCGATGGATAGGATAAAGGATTACTTCAATCAGGGTGTCACGTTTGTCAAAGAGGCGTGGACCGAACTGTCCAAGGTCCATTTTTCCTCTCCCCGGGACACCCTGCGCGCGACGGTGGTGGTGGTGGTCGTGACGCTGCTGATGGCGGCGTGGCTGGGCGTGATTGATTTTTTTGCGACCCGTATCGTTAGAGAGTTTTTGAGTTAGGGTCATCGGGAACCAAACGCGCAGGTTGTAATTCAGACGATCGTTGTGAGTCAGGCGACCAATACCGCAAAGCAGCCGACGGAGCGGCGAGAGGCGATGGCCAAGAAATGGTATGTGATCCATACCTACTCGGGCTACGAACACAAGGCCAAGGCCGCGCTTGAGGAACGCATCCGCGCCCTCAAGATGGAGGACAAGTTCGGGCGCGACGCGCAGGGCAATTTCGAGATTTTGGTGCCGGTGGAAAAAGTCACCGAATTGGGCAAAAAGGGCGAGCGCAAGATCTCCAGCCGCAAGTTCTTCCCCGGCTATATCTTTGTCAACATGGAGCTGACCGACGACACCTGGCATCTGATCCGCAACACCCCCAAGATTACCGGCTTTGTCGGCCATTCCACCGCGCCCCCCGAAGTTCCGGAGTCCGAGGTCCGGGAGATGCGCGAGCAGATGCAGGAGGGGGCGCTCAAGCCCAAGCCCAAAGTCTTGTTCGAAGTGGGCGAATCGGTCAAGGTAATCGACGGCCCGTTCCAGGATTTTAACGGCACGGTCGAAGAGGTGCGCCCCGAAAAGGGCAAGGTGCGGGTCCTGATCTCGATTTTCGGCCGCGCCACACCGGTAGAGTTGGACTTTATTCAGGTCGAGAAGGCTTGAACACGGCGGCTCCGTTTAAGAGTACGACGGCGGAGCTGCCTTTTGTTTATGCGCCGGCTTGATGGCGCGGGGTCTTTAAGCAGTGGCAAAAAAAGTTGTCGGGCAGGTGAAGTTGCAGATCGCGGCCGGGCAGGCTAACCCCTCGCCGCCGGTGGGACCGGCGCTGGGTCAGCGCGGCGTCAATATCATGGAGTTCTGCAAGGCGTTCAACGCGCAGACTCAGAACATGCAGGGCCTGATCATCCCGGTGATCGTGACGGTTTACGCCGATCGCTCTTTCACCTTCATCACCAAGAGCCCGCCCGCCTCGGTGCTGCTGGCCAAGGCGGCCGGAGTAGCCAAAGGGTCCGCCACCCCCAACAAGAACAAAGTCGGCAAGGTGACCCGCGCGCAGATCGAGGAAATCGCCAAAACCAAGATGAAGGATCTCAACGCCGCCGACCTGGCGGGCGCGATGCGCACGGTAGAGGGTACGGCGCGCTCGATGGGAATCGAAGTGGTCGGCTGAGGAAGCGTCATGGCAGGCAAGAAATATCGCGCAGCGGCAGAGAAAATCGATCGGGCCAGGAAATATCCGCTGGAAGAGGCGATCAGAACCGTGGTCGAAAACAAAGTCGCCAGGTTCGATGAAACCGTGGAGTTGGCAGTGCGGCTCAACGTCGACCCGCGCCAGGCCGACCAGAACGTGCGCGGCACGGTGGTGCTGCCCAACGGCACTGGACGCACCAAACGCGTGCTGGTTCTGACCAAGGGCGAAAAGGAACGCGAGGCGCGCGAAGCTGGCGCCGATTACGTGGGCGGCGAAGACGTCATCAAACGCATCCAGGAGGAGGGATGGCTGGAATTCGACAGCGTGATTGCCACCCCCGATATCATGGGCGCGGTGGGGCGGATCGGTAAGATTCTGGGCCCACGGGGCCTGATGCCCAATCCCAAGCTGGGGACCGTCACCTTCGACGTAGCCAAGGCGGTGAGCGAGGTCAAAGCGGGCAAAGTGGACTATCGGGTCGACAAGGGCGGCGTGGTGCATGCGCCAATCGGCAAGACCAGTTTCGGGGTACCCAAGTTGACTGAGAACGCGCGCGCCCTGTTGGCGGCGCTAATCCGAGCCAAACCCGCCAGCGCCAAGGGCAACTACGTCCAGAGCGTGGCGCTGGCCTCCACGATGGGTCCCGGGGTGCGAGTCGACCCGGCTGAGGCTCGCACTGCGGCGGCGGCCTGAACCCTGCCGGGAGCGCCGAGATGAAGAAAACTCAGAAGTCTGAAACGGTCAGCGACCTTTCGCAGCGCTTCGGCCGCGCCAGCATGGCGCTGGTCTCGGAGTACAAGGGCATGACGGCGGCGGAGTCCACTGAACTGCGCAGCCGCCTGCGCGCGGTGCGCGGCGAGTTGCGAGTGGCCAAGAACACGCTGGTCAGGCGTGCGATCCGCGATACCAAGTTCGCCGGACTCGACAGCCAGTTGGGCGGCCCGGTCGGCCTCATCCTGTCCTTTGAAGATCCCATCGCGGTGGCCAAAACCGTAACTTCCTTCAAGGAGGCGGGCGACAAGTTCAAGCTGCGCGGTGGGGTCCTGGACGGCAGGCCGCTGACCCGTGAAGAAATCCAGGAACTGGCCAACATGCCGCCCAAGGAAGTGGTGATGGGCCAGTTACTGGGACTGCTTCAAGCGCCCGCCAGCCGGCTGGTGCGGCTGCTTAACGAGCCCGGTTCCGCCCTGGCGCGGGTAATCGACGCAATTGGCAAGAAAAACGCCGGTACCGCTGCCTCATAAATTCAAGGGATGCGAGCAGCCGACCCGGGCGGCGCGCCGCCGCCGGGAGGCGCACGGATATTAGAGCTTGGGGGCGGCGCTGGCGCACGCCTCAGGCATAAGGAGACGATGGAAATGGCAGAAGCACAGCTTAGCCGCGAGCAGGTGAAAGATTACCTCAAGAATCTTTCCCTGATGGAAGCGGCGGCCCTGGTCAAGGAACTGGAGCAAGAACTGGGCGTGTCGGCGGCGGCGCCGGTGGCCGTAGCCGCAGTGGGCGGTGCGGCGGCCGGTGCGGCACCGGCGGCGGCCGCCGAGCAGGATGAGTTCACGGTGATGCTGACCGGGGCGGGCGACAAGAAGATCCAGGTCATCAAGGTGGTGCGCGAATTGACCGGACTGGGGCTCAAGGAGGCCAAGGATTTGGTTGACGGCGCACCCAAGCCGGTCAAGGAAGGGGTGAGCAAGGCTGAGGCCGAGGAGATCAAGAAGAAGATCGAAGAGGCGGGAGGCACCGTCGAGCTGAAGTAGAGAGCTCTTTTTTGCTGCGGCAAATAGGTTCACAATATAGGCAGGGGCGGCGAGCGCGGCGTTCCCGCCCCGATCATACCTTGCCGCAGTACGTGTTTGGCATTTCATCAACCCGGCGCCCCACTCAAGGTGCGCCCGGAACTCGACCTTCAGCGCGCGCCGGCGCCGGCGCGCCGATGAAGCATCGGGCGGAGTAACAATGGCTCAGCAGTCGCAGGTTACAACCAACCTTCGTCTTCGCCGCTCCTTCGGCAAAATCAAGAAGATCATCGACATTCCCAACCTGATCGAGATTCAAAAGCGTTCCTACGAGGAGTTTCTGCAGGCGGATGTAAAGCCCGAGGAACGCACCGACACGGGTCTGCAGGGCGTGTTTAAGTCGGTCTTCCCGATCAAGGACTTCAATGAAAACGCCTCGCTGGAGTTCGTCAGTTACGAGTTGGGCACACCCAAGTACGACGTCGATGAGTGCCATCAGCGCGGGATGACCTTTGCCGCCCCGATCAAGGTCAAGATTCAGCTTGTTATCTGGGACACCGAGGGCGGCCATCGCTCGATCAAGAACGTCAAGGAGCAGGAGGTTTACTTCGGCGAAATTCCGCTGATGACGCCCAACGGCACCTTCATGATCAACGGCACCGAGCGCGTCATCGTCTCCCAGCTCCATCGCTCGCCCGGAGTGTTCTTCGAGCACGACAAGGGTAAGACCCATTCCACCGGCAAGCTGCTGTACTCCGCCCGCATCATCCCGTATCGCGGGAGCTGGATTGATTTCGAGTTCGACCCGCGCGACGTGCTGTACGTGAGAATCGATCGGCGGCGCAAGTTCCCCGCCACCGTGCTGCTGCGTGCCCTGGGCATGACCACCGAGGATCTGCTCAATTACTACTACAAGAAAGACGAGTTGATCCTCGACGGCAAGCAGTACGCCAAGGTGTTCAAGCCCGACCAACTGCTGGGCTCGCGCGTCTCGCGTGAGGTCAGGGACCCCAAGAGCGGCGAAGTGCTGGCGCGTGAGGGCCGCAAGTTCAACCGCGCGGTGGTGCGCCAGATGGAGCAGGCGCGCATCGAGGAGGTGCCGATCGCAATCGACGAGATCCGCGGGCGCATCTCGGCCCATGACGTCGCCGATCCGCAGACCGGCGAGATTCTGCTGCGCATCAACGAGGAGCTGACCGACGAAAAGGTCGAGCAGTTGCGCGCCCGCGGCATCAAGCGCCTTGAGGTCCTGTACACCGAGGACCAGGCCGGCGGCGGACCGCTGCGGCTGACCCTGCTGCAGGACAAGCTGGAAGGGCCCGAGGAAGCGATCATCGAGATCTACAAGCGGCTGCGTCCGGGCGACCCGCCCACGATGGAGACCGCGACCGCGTTCTTCAACAACCTGTTCTTCAATCCCGAGCGCTATGATCTCTCCCGCGTGGGGCGGCTTAAGCTCAATCACAAGCTTAAGATCAACGTGCCGCTGGAGCAGGGCACGCTGCGCCGCGAGGATATCCTGGAGGTCGTGCGCTACCTGATCGAGCTCAAGAACGGCAACGGCCAGGTCGACGACATCGACCATCTGGGCAACCGGCGCGTGCGTGCGGTCGGCGAGCTGGTGGAAAACCAGTTCCGTATCGGGCTGGTACGCATGGAGCGGGCGATCAAGGAGCGGATGAGCCTGCAGGATATCGAAACCCTGATGCCGCAGGAGTTGGTCAACTACAAGCCGGCGGCAGCGGTGATCAAGGAGTTCTTCGGTTCCTCGCAACTCTCCCAGTTCATGGACCAGACCAATCCGCTGTCGGAGATCGCGCACAAGCGCCGCCTGTCGGCGCTGGGCCCGGGCGGATTGACGCGCGAGCGCGCCGGCTTCGAAGTGCGCGACGTCCACCCCACCCATTACGGACGCGTCTGTCCGATCGAGACACCCGAAGGCCCCAACATCGGCCTTATCGCGGCGCTGTCGACCTACGCGCGGGTCAACGAGTTCGGCTTCATCGAAACGCCTTACCGGGTGGTGGAAAACGGCCGCGTCACCGACCGGATCGTCTACTTGTCGGCGCTGGACGAGGAAGACAAGGTAATCGCGCAGGCCAATGCCGCGCTCGACGCCCATGGCCGCTTCTCCAGCGAGCTGGTGTCGGCGCGCATCGGCGGCGAGTTCACCGTGGTGCGGCCCGACGAGGTCCAGTACATGGACGTGTCGCCCAACCAGTTGGTGTCGGTGGCGGCCTCGCTGATTCCGTTTTTGGAAAACGACGACGCCAACCGCGCCCTGATGGGCTCCAACATGCAGCGCCAGGCGGTGCCGCTGCTCAAGACCGACGCGCCGCTGGTTGGCACCGGACTGGAGAAGACCGTCGGCCGCGATTCGGGCGTCACCGTACTGGCCCGGCGCGACGGCACCGTGGAGAGCGTGGACGCCGAGCGCATCGTGGTGCGCGCCGACCGTCAGAGCCGCGACCCGCGCGACGCCGGCGTGGATATCTACAATCTGATCAAGTATCAGCGCTCCAACCAGAACACCTGCATCAACCAGCGTCCGGTGGTGATCAAGGGCGAGCGCGTTAAGGCCGGCGACGTGATCGCCGACGGTCCGTCGACCGATAACGGCGAGTTGGCGCTGGGCCGCAACGTGCTGGTCGCCTTCATGCCGTGGGGCGGCTACAACTTCGAGGACTCCATCCTGATCTCCGAGCGCGTGGTCAAGGAAGACCTGTTCACTTCGGTGCATATCGAGGAGTTCGAATGCATCGCCCGCGACACCAAGCTGGGCGCCGAAGAGATCACCCGCGACATCCCCAACGTCGGCGAGGAGGCGCTGCGCAACCTCGACACCAGCGGCATCATCCGCATCGGCGCCGAGGTGCGTCCGGGCGACATCCTGGTGGGCAAGATCACGCCCAAGGGCGAAACCCAGCTAAGCCCCGAGGAAAAGCTGCTGCGGGCGATCTTCGGCGAGAAGGCGGGCGAGGTGCGCGACACCAGCCTGCGGGTGCCGCCGGGCGTGGAAGGTACGGTGATCAACGCGCGGGTGTTTGCACGCCGCGGCGTGACCAAGGACGACCGCACCCAGGAAATCGAGCAGACCGAGATCGAGCGGCTCAAGCAGGACGAAGCCGAGGAGGTGCGCATCATCCGCCAGCAGACCGCGCGCAAGCTGCGCCGCGCGCTGGTGGGCAAGGAGCTGGCCGCGCCGCTGCGCGCCGAGGATCGCCACATCGTGCTGCCCAAGGGCCACGTCCTGACC
>Ga0070740_10002537_pt1 | contig 21154 bp, 17 predicted proteins | sample Coa_R2_FD_67286 | JGI IMG/M metagenome (GOLD analysis project Ga0070740, IMG submission 67286) | Surface soil microbial communities from Centralia Pennsylvania, which are recovering from an underground coalmine fire - Coalmine... | ecosystem: Environmental > Terrestrial > Soil > Unclassified ...
GATTCGCGCAAGCTGCTCCGGAGCTTTTACCGGCAACAGACGAAGACGCACAGCATCGAGCAGCTGAAAGATGGCAGTATTTGCTCCCACGCCGAGCGCGAGTGAGAGGACCGCGACCAGAGTGAATCCCGGGCTCTGGCGAAGCTGGCGCAACGCATAGCGGAAATCGCGGCCGAATCCACCCAGGAACTTCTTCTGACCGCTGCTTCCTGCTGCCAGCGGTTCGCGCGCTTTGGCAACTGTATTGGTCAGACCTTGCAGCAGGCGTCCGTCTTCGAGTTCGGCCCGTAGCGATCGGTAAACTTGATCTGCGCCGACGCCGGAGGCCAGCATCTCTTCATAGCGGTCGCGCAGGTGTTGGCTCAATTCGTCCACCACGTCCTGCTCGCGCGTTGGCTCAAGGTTGAGGCCGGCAATGGCGGCGCGCACTTCTTTTGACCAGTCAGGCATTTTCCGCCTCCGTAATGCGATGGATTGCGTTGACGAATTCAAGCCAGGTGGCGCGCTGCGTCTTCAGCACATCTTTGCCTTGAGCTGTGAGGCGGTAAAAGCGGCGACGGCGCTGCCCCGCCTTTTCTACCCAGCGCCCAGCAATCAGGCCGCGCTCTTCCAGCCGGTAGAGCAAGGGATAAAACGAGGCGACGTTGAACTTCAGAGAGCCGCCGGAGCGCTCCTCGATCAGTTTGCTGATCTCATATCCGTGCCGCGCGCGATGCTCGATTAAAGACAGGATCAGCAACTCGGCGCTTCCCTTTTTCAGTTCACGGTCGAATACCTGGGTAGCAATATGTTTCATAGGCACATATGTTACTCAAATATTTTAGTCTGTCAATGGCGGGAAACTTAGCGCATTTTCACGAATTGCGGAAGCCGAGCCTAAAGGCCCGTGCTTCCGCCCAAAAAACGCAAGGCCCAGGCATAACGTGGGCTGCTGAAAAAAACCAGATATTCGCCAGGCTCAGGATTTGAATGATTGAAGCTCACTATCCTAATTCCTCTCGCTTGCGATAATGAGGCAATGCGCTCTCCCGGACCACACAACGAATATCTTCAGCGGCTCGAAGCGTTGTCACAGGCATTGAAACGCCATTCGGAACAGGACAGGCTGCTGGCTGGCGGGAAGCTGGCAATTGGACTTGTGACCATCGGTCTTGTGGTCTGGCTGGCCAAGTATCATACCGCGCAGATTGGATATGTCTTTCTACCGATTGCGCTGCTGATCTTATTGTTTGCGTGGCATGAGCGCGTGCTGCGTTCGGTGCGCCGGTGCGTTCGGCTGCGCAGCTTTTATGAACGAGGCATGGCGCGCCTGGAAGACCGATGGGCGGGCACAGGACAGAGTGGCGAGGAATATCTCGATCCTGCACACCCTTATGCGCGTGATCTCGACATTTTCGGCAAGGGCAGCCTTTTTGAATTGCTTTGCACGGCGCGCACGCGCGCGGGCGAGAGAATACTCGCTGCGTGGCTGCTGGATCGCGCATCTGCTGAAGAAATTACGGAGCGGCATAAGAGCATCCGGGAGCTTGCGCCAAATATCGATTTTCGTGAGCGACTAGCGCTTGCCGGTGAAGATGTGCGCATGGGAGTTTGTCCGGAATCATTGATTGCGTGGAGCGAATCGGCGGCGCGGTTCGGCTCTCATCGCTTGCTGAGAATTGTGCTGCCGGTGCTTGCTGCATGCTGGGTATTGAGCCTCGCGGCCTGGTTTGCGTGGGATTGGGGGCTGGCGGCCCTGGCGATGAGTCTGCTGAATCTGGCGATTCGATATAAGCTGCAGCCGCATACGCAACAGGCAGTGAGCAAGATTGATGAAGCTGCGCAGGAGCTTGAAATTCTTGCTTCCATCCTGAAAGAAATTGAGCGGGCGCAATTCACATCGCTGCAACTTAAAGGCTTGCAGAAAAGGCTGCTTTCGCATGCGTGTTGTCCGTCGCTGGCGATTCGCCGCCTGAGCAGGCGCGTCGCATGGCTTGATGCGCATGAGCACTGGATGGTGAAGGTGCTGGATCTTTTCTTGTTCTGGACACCACAGTGGGTACTTGCCATTGAGGCATGGCGCGCAGTGTATGGGCAGGATGTCCGGCGATGGATTGAAGTTACGGGCGCAATAGAAGCGCTTACAGCTTTGGGATGTTACGCCTATGAGCATCCGGAGAACACTTTTCCGGAATTTGTGGAGCATGGTCCGTATCTGCATGCTGAGTGGATGGCGCATCCGTTATTGCCACGAAAGCATGCTGTATCGAATGACCTTCGCCTTGATCAAGATTTACAGCTCATCGTTATCAGCGGGCCGAATATGGCGGGCAAGAGCACTTTCATTCGTTGTGTAGGAATCAATGTGGTTCTTGCGCAGGCGGGAGCGCCGGTATGCGCACGGCGGTTTGTCTTATCTAGACTTGCAGTGGCTGCTTCTATCTGCATTCTTGATTCGCTGCAAGGAGGGCTTTCGCGTTTTTATGCGGAGATTTTGCGGCTGAAGAAAATTGACGAGATGAGCAAAGACAATGTGCCGGTATTATTCCTGTTGGATGAGCTGCTTTCCGGAACCAACTCCCATGACCGGCGCGTGGGCACGGAATCATTTGTGCGGCATTTGCTGGCACAGGGCGCTATCGGGCTTATCACCACGCATGATCTGGCGCTGGCGAAGATTGCTGAAGAGATGAAGGAGCATGCGGCCAACTTTCATTTCTCAGACACTCTTGAAGATGGAGCACTGCGTTTTGATTACAAGCTGACGCCAGGCACTGTGCAGACAACGAATGCGCTGAAACTGATGCGGTCGATTGGGCTGGATGTTTAGTTTTCGATCTGCTGAATAGCCCAGGATGCGGCTTCGGACAACACCGGATCTTCGTTCTGCTTCCATTCTTCAAGCGTAGGCAGGAATCGCCGCAGGCGGCTGTTGCCCATGGCGATGGCGATATTTCGCCGGAGGCCCTCGAATTTGGCGCGCTTGACGGGGGAACCGAAGAAGAGCTTGCCGAAGCTTTCCTGATCCAGTCCGGCCAGCCAATCGAGTGCGGGATTTACCAACTCTGGTCGCGTTTGTAATTCAGGATCGGAGGAGATGGGGGCCTTACGGTTCCAGGGGCAAACATCCTGGCAGATATCACAGCCGAAAACCTGACGACCGATTCCCTCTCGCAATTCCAGCGGGATGGGGCCACGTTTTTCTATCGTCAGATAAGAGATGCACAGCGATGCGTCCATTTGACGCGGGCCGGTGAGCGCTCCGGTGGGGCAGGCATCGATGCAGCGCGTGCAGCTTCCGCAGCGGTCAGCTGCGAGTTGTGCCTGTTGCTCTTCGGGGACTTCAATCGAGGTGAGGATGACGCCAAGAAAGAGCCACGAGCCGAGCTTTTGGTTCAGGATGCAGGTGTTTTTGCCGGTCCAGCCCACGCCGGCGTAACGCGCATAGATGCGCTCTACGAGTGGGCCAGTGTCGACGTAGCATTTTGACTCGAATGGTCCGAGTGTTTGTTTGAGCACTGTATCGAGGCGCTCCAGACGTTTCAGCAATATTTTGTGATAGTCGCTGGGAATCAGCTTGCCGTCGACACCCGGCTGGCCACTCCAGGCGTAACGCGCAATCCAGCCTGTTCCCTCGGGAGCAGGATCAATCGAGAGCGGCTGCGATGCATTGTAATTTGTAACGCATACGATTACGGATTTGGCCCACGGAACGGCCACGCGCAGGGATGACCGCACCAGCTCGCCTGCATCGTTACGGCGCTTCAGGTATTCCATTTCGCCTGCGCTGCCCTGTTCGATCCACTGCGCAAAGTTACGGCGTTCGTTCTCGTCTTGCGGCGAGCCGGGTTCCGGCACAGCAGCGATGCCGGCTGCAGAAAAGCCTGCTTTTCCGGCTTCCTCCGCGATTAGAGTTTGAAAGAATTGCTGCATAGACAGACGCTACTCATATGGTAGTCGAGTGCCGGTAGACTGTTGTTTTATGAAAAGCGAGATGATGATTGCCTGCTGAAAATGCTTTGTCCCTGGACTGCGTTCCTCGCCGCCGATGGAGAATTGCCTTTCTCCTCGGCCTGGGCGTTCTGGTCAATTATTTTGACCGCGTGAATCTTTCTGTTTCACACAACGATCTGTATGCGACATTCGGCATTTCAGATGTCACGTTTGGCTATTTGCTGGGAGCATACAACTGGACGTATGCGCTTTGTCAGCTTCCCATTGGCGTGGTGCTTGATCGCTTCGGGATCAAACGTGTGGGACGCATCAGCACTTTTATCTGGAGCGTGGCGTCGTTTGCCGCGGCACTTACTCCGACGATCAGCGGATTTTTCGGTGCGCGATTTCTGCTGGGGATTGGCGAAGCGCCGACCTTTCCCGCCAACGCCAAGGCGGTTGGTTACTGGTTTCCTCCGAGAGAACGCAGTTTTGCTACGAGCATTTTTGATTCGATGGCAAAGTTCTCTTCAGCCATCGGCGTGCCGCTCATTGGAATCCTGCTGCTGCATGTGGGCTGGAGGCTGAGCTTTGCCGCAACCGGGGTCATCAGCTTTCTATATTTTCTGCTCTTTTACTGGATTTATCGCGATCCAAAGGACGATCCGGGGCTGAGCGCAGAAGAGCTGAGTTACATTCGTTCAGAAGATACGCTGCCGAATGTGGAGTTGGGTTCGTTGGAAGTTGCGTCGCTTGGATATCTGCTGCAACGGCGCAAGGTGATTGGGCTGGCCCTGGGATTTGGATCGTACAATTATGTTTTTTATCTGCTGCTGACCTGGCTGCCCAGTTATTTGTCGCGTTCGCTGCATATTGATCTGCTGCATTCGTTTCTCTATACAGGCGTGCCGTGGCTGTTTGCTACGTTTACCGACTTGATTGTTGGTGGATGGCTGGTGGATGCATTGGTGCAGCGCGGTTGGAATGCGGGTCTGGTTCGAAGAGCTGTTCTGATTGGCGGTACTGCACTGGGAATCGGGATATTAGGCGCTGCTGATGCGCATACGCCTGCTCAGGCGCTGTTCTGGATCAGTTTGTCCATTGGAGGACTATCTGCTGCTGCGCCGGTGGGCTGGTCGATTCCATCGCTGATTGCTCCGCGAGGAAGCGTTGGCACAGTGGGAGGCATTCTGAATTTTTCGAATCAGATTTCAGGGATTGCCGCGCCGATTGTGACCGGCTATCTGGTGGAGGCGCGGCATTCGTTTGCGCTTGCGTTCGCTGTTGCTGCGGCTTATCTCGTGGTTGGAATTGCCGGATATATTTTTCTGCTGGGAGATATCCGACGCATTCCGGGCCAATCTCATTTGGCAGCGTAGGATTTGCTTTCGCCGGTACGGGAATTCAGAACTGAAAAGCTTCCTTCTTCAGAGGCGGTCAGTTCGATATCATTCCCTTTGTCCGGGCCTTGCAAGTTCGCGATAAAGGCGTCTTGCGTGTTGTCGGCCTGTCCGCCTTCTTCGGAATAGTGCAGTTGCCAGAGCGTTTCCAGCCCGGGAACCTTCTTTAAGGTTTCGAGCGTTGCCCTGGAGCCGCCTTTCTTCTCTCCGTTGTCCATGATGGCGACCTGTGGATGAATCGCATCCACCAATGCAGGACTTGAGCTTTGGAAGAGGCCGTGATGAGAAACGACGAGGATGTTAACGTGACCCAGCTTGTTGATGGGGCACATCAGCTGCATCTCTTTTGCCCAGGTGAGATCGCCGAGGTCAAGAATGCGCAGATTGCCAAAAGAGATCAGAACGCCAAGCGAACGCGCGTTTTCTGAAGGGTCCGCGGCCCTGGTTTCTGTGAGCTTGCAAGATACGTTCTCTTGACCGCCGCCGGGCAATGCATGATCGATGAGATTTCCGTCTGCGCTGACAACGACAGCCTGGATGCCTTTGATGGGAAGGACATCTCCGGGTTTCGGAACAATGTGCTTGTATTTTCCTGACGCGAGGATTTTCTGGTAGGCCTCATAGCCTTTCACAGTGGATTCGTCGGTTTCACGATTCGAGCCGTGATCGATGAATGTGCCTACAGGGATTCGATCTACTAACTGAGACACGCCGCCTACGTGATCCACATGGAAATGCGTGAGGAGAACGTAATCGATTTTGTTGATGCCGGCCTTCTTTGCAGCGGCGACGATTCTCTCGGCATCGCGTCCGTTACTGCCGGGCCAGCCGGTGTCGATCAGGAGCGATTCCCCTGTGGGTGCGACAAAGAGCGTGGACTGGCCGCCTTCGACATCGATGAAATAAATCTGCAGCTTTCCTTTGTTCTGTGCGACGGCTGCTATTGAGCACATGCTGACCAACAGGCAACCGAGGATTATCCGGCATTTGGCTCTGCTCATCGCTTCTCCTTGTTCGGCAGTGTCGCGCGTGTAGCTCCGGTAGAGATACCGCCGTCTACAAGCAATATCTGGCCGGTGACGTAGCGGCTTGATTCCGAAGCGAGAAAGACGACTGCTCCGTCGAGATCGTCAGGCTGGCCAGGGCGTTTGAGAGGAATACGGTCCACAAGGTATTCCACCCATTCTTTACTCTCGTACATCACCTGGTTCTGCGCGGTCTTGAACCATCCGGGAGCGAGGCAGTTAACGGTCACGCCGTATTTACCCCAATCGTCGGCAAGACTCATGGTGAGTTGCTTGATGCCACCACGGCTGGCGGTATAGGGACCAAGTCCGCCGTAGCCGGCAACGCTGGTTACGGAACCGATATTGATGATGCGGCCATAATTGTGCCGGATCATTCCGCGGGCGATGGCTTGCGCTACGAAGAAACTGCCGCGCAGGTTCGTGTCGAGTATGAGGTTCCAGTCGTCCCATGTTACATCGAGAGCAGGCTTGCGGACATTGCATCCGGCATTGTTCACGAGGATGTGGATTTGCGAGAAGGCGGCTTCGGCTTCTGCGGCCATTGCTTGAATGCTGGCATGGTCACGTACGTCGAGCTCGAGCGAGAGGACGCGACGGCCGAGGGCTTTTATTTCCTCTTCGAATGATTTAAGGGTTTCGCGTTTGCGGCTGGTGAGAATCAGGTCTGCCCCTGCCCGGGCCAATGCGCGGGCGAAGTATTGGCCCAGGCCGCGGCTGGTTCCGGTGACGAGCGCGACTTGTCCGGTGAGATCAAAGAGCTGGCTGCTCATCGGACAGCCTCCGATTGCTGCGACGGCGTAAGGACTACCTTCATGAGGTTTGGCTCATGCGAGTACAGGCGTTCAAACCAGCGCGGGCCCTCATCGAGAGGCGAGACGGCGCTGATCAACGGCTTGACGCGAATCTTACCGGCAGTCATCAATTTGATGGCTTCCGGGTATTCTCCGGCTGAGGCCGCGGTCCCTTGCAGGCGAATTTCTCGTGAGACGACCTTTTGCAGCGGCAGCTTTATCTCCGGCGTGATGTTGCCGATCAGTGTTACGGTTCCTCCTTTGCGGACACTGTCGATAGCTGCCGAGATCGTTTCATTCCGGCCCACTGCTTCGAGCACAACATCAGCGCCTTTGGCTGCGGTGAGGCGCATGATCTCTGCTATGAGTTCTGCGCCGGAAAGGTGCAATGCTTCATCCGCTCCCATTTCTTTTGCCATCTTCAGCCGCGTCGCGTCCACATCGGCGATCATGACGCGACCTGCTCCGGCGGCGAGTGCCGCCTGCAGAGTAAGCAGGCCGATCATTCCGGCTCCGATGACGAGCGCTGTTTCGCCGCCGCGCATTTCTGTCACGCGGACCGCGTGCAGGGCCACCGATACGGCTTCAAGCATGGCGGCCTCGGGAAAAGACAGCGAATCGGGCAGGTGGTAAAGAATGCGCTGCGGCACGACGACGTATTCGGCAAAGGCTCCATAACGGCGGTAATCACCGCAGGAAACACCGACTACCTGGCGGAAGTCGCAGAGATTGACCTGTCCCTTGCGGCAGAAATCGCACTCACCGCAGTAGACAGTGGAGTCGAAGGTGATGCGGTCGCCGTTCTTGAATCCGCTGACGCCTGGTCCGGTTTCGGCGATAATGCCTGCTGCTTCATGTCCCATGACGATGGGCGGGATGCGGCGGCCTGAGGTGCCGTCGTAGCCGTGCACGTCGCTGCCGCAGATGCCGCACGCGGCGACCTTCACGAGGACTTCTCCGGCGCCGGGCTGGGGGCGTGGAAGATCAGTGAGTTCGAGCTTCTTGTATTCAGAAAGTAAGAGCGCTTTCATGTTATCCGTTTTATTCCTTCAGGGTTGCACCACGCAAAAAATCGTAATTGCCCGATGGTGAAAGATGCAGGTTCTGCAGACGTCGGCTGTGCACGAGGACCGTATCCAGATACCAGAGATTGATCGTTGGCATGTCCTGCGAGAGAATCTTCTGCACAGCGCGATAGTCGGCTTGTTGCTTTGATTGATCAGTAGTGGAAGCTGCTTCGGCGAGTAGTTGATCCACCTGAGCATTCGCGTAAAAGCCGCGATTGGCGCCGTGTGGCGGAAAACTTGTTGTGGCAAAGGAGTAGCGGAATATATCGGGCGCTTCGTTGCCGCCGATCCAGCGCGAAGGGGCCATCTGGAAAACGCCACGGCTGATGTCCGCATAGAAGGTTGCAAATTCGAAGCTGCGGACATCCACTGCGATGCCAGCATGGGACAACTGTTGCTGCACCACCATTGCCAGCAGGCGGCTGCCCTCGTCGGTGGACGTTTTCATCCCGATATGGAAGCGGTAGCCGTCGGCTTTGCGTGAGTATCCGGCCTGATCGAGCAAAGCGTTGGCTGCGACAGGGTCGTAATCGTGGGGAGCAACGTTGCCGTTCCAGGCCCAGTGCTCGGGGGGAAGGACGCTTTCGGCGAGCCTTGCCTGATCGCGATAGAGCGAATGGATAATCAAAGGCCGATTGATGGCGAGAGCGATGGCGTTACGCACGCGTGTGTCGCGCAAGATCGGGTCGCGCGTGTTGAACGTGAGATAGACGAGTGTGGTGCCGGGGCCGGAGTCGATTTGAAGATTTGTATTGCGACGCAGGGCGTATACCGTATCGGCAGGCAGTGCGTTGATCAAAGCATCTGCTGAGCCTTTCTGTAATTCAAGGGCTCGGGTCGTCGCGTCAGGGACTACAGCGAAGCGCAGGCGCTGAATCGAAGGAAGAGGCTGCCATGATTGCGGCGCGCGCTTCAGAATGACGTCTTTGTCCTGCTCCTGGCTGACGAATTCAAAGGGCCCGCTGCCAATGGGGTGCTTCCAGAAATCGCGCCCGCTGCCCGCCGGGACGACGCCGAATCCGCCGTCGCTGAGGTTCCAGAGCAGGGCCGGATCGGACTTTTTGAGATGAATGATAAGCGTTTGCGGATCGGACGCGTCTACATGGTCGAGGGTCTGATACGCGTTCGCCTTTACGCTGATGACCTTGCCCTGCAGGATGCTGTCGAGCGTGTACTTCACATCGGCGGAGGTAAGCAGGCGGCCATCGTGAAAATGCACATTGTTGCGCAGATGAAATATCCAGGTCAGAGCATCCGGATTTTCCCAGCGTTCGGCAAGCCAGGGCTGCGGGTTGAAGTGCTCGTCTTTGCGGACCAGCGAATCGAAGATCAGGGAATCGATTCGCTCGGATTGAGCGTCAATGCCGATGCGTGGATCCAGGTTTGTCGGACTGCTTTCAATCAATACGGTGATGGTATTAGCCGGCTCTTGTTCCCGCTCGCAACCGACTTGAATGCAGGCTAGTCCGGCCAGTAAAACAGCCATCAGTCTTCTAAACATAGGTAATGTGCCCAAGGATCGCTGGACGCTTCGCTCCGGTCGCAGAGGGAACATTTGCCGGATGACGATACCATGTGTAATAGGCGAGCAGCGCAAATGCCACAGCTTCTTTCGCATCTACAGGGATGCCGGCATCGGCGGTTTGCATGAGATGACAGCCAAGCGGCTGAAGTTTCGACTCCAGCATAGCCATGAGGGTTTTATTTTTTGCGCCACCACCGGAGACGATGTAATCGACTGCGGTATCGCGCTTGAGTTTCGGCTGGACAAATTGCGCGAACGACCGAGTGATGCTTTCTGCCGTAAGCGCGGTTGCGGTGGTAATGGCGTCTTCGTTAGCGCCACCAGCTTTGCGGCATGAGTGGAGAAACTTCTCGGCGAATGCTGCGCCGAATTCCTCGCGTCCGGCAGACTTGGGTGGCTTTGCGGCAAAGAAAGGATGTTTCAGGGCATGAGTTAAAACAGCTTCGAGGACTCTGCCTTCAGATGCGATTCTCCCACCGCGATCATATGGCTTGCCGAAGAGTAGCTGCGTGAGCGCGTCGATGACCATGTTGCCCGGACCTGTGTCGAAGGCCAGCAACTTATCCATACCTGAGGCGGGCGGTATCAGCGTCAGATTGCCGATGCCGCCAATGTTTTGCAGAACACGGGCGCGTTTTGCATCGGCGAACTGAACATAGTCAAGCAACGGCACCAGCGGCGCGCCTTGTCCGCCGGCAACCATGTCGGCAGGGCGAAAATTGCTGACGACGGGCACTTCCAGTTCGGCGGCGATCAGTGCAGGTTCACCAATCTGCAAGGTGCAGGCAACTTTGCGGCCTGCGTACATTTCCGGCAATCCCTGATGATAGATCGTCTGTCCGTGACATCCGATAAGCTGTGGGCGAATACGATAACGTGCCACCGTCGCGCGAACGGCTTCGGCATAGGCCTGTCCCAGACGCCAATTGAGACGGGCCAATTCTGCGGTGGAGATCGATTTCGCATCCATCGCAGACAGAACTGCTCTGCGCAATGCCGGAATGAAGGGGAATGCGGCGTGGCCAAGCAATTTGAACTTTAGACGATTGCGGTACGGTTGTATTTTGACCAGCGTGACATCGATTCCGTCAGCGGATGTGCCGCTCATTACACCTGCAACTGTCATGGCGCGGAAAAGGATGGCGGAGCTTAGATGTGGGTGAGATAGCGAGCTACCGGGCAACAGTCACTTCCTTATCTCTATATGATTTTGCCAAGTCTGAGAAAGCAGGTCCTCCGCTCTGCTCAGGGATGACAGCGCTAGTGTTATGAAATTTCAGGACGTCACCACCTCATTATCACAAATCCCGAATCCATCTGTTGGCAGCCAGCATCATGCAGTTCACCCGTTCTTTAGGTCGCTTGGCCATGAAAAGATTCGGGAGTAGTATGCAGTCAACCGAGAATAAAGAGATGCGGCGGGAGGAACCATCGTCAGGCAAGCGGGCCGGGCTGCGATATCCCGGCTGGGTGGCTCTTTTTATCATCTGGACTCTGGTCGGGGCATTTGGCTACATACGCCACCGGCTTGATCCGGCATCTCCACCTTCAGGCCGCAACGCTGTTGTGGAATTTGCGGGATGGCTGACCTGCTTTTATCCATGGATATTGCTGGGACCGCTGGTTTTCTACCTGGAACGCCGCCATCCGCTCAACCGAGCGAAATGGCTGACCAGCCTTCCCATTCTTGCGCTTTATGGAGTTCTGCTGGCCTTCGTTGCTGTCAAGCTCAGCATTGCGCTGAACATGCCGCTGGATTCGCATATCACTCTGCGGACATTGCTCCTCTCCGTGCCGAGTTATGAATTCTGGCTGGCGCTCTTTCTTTACGGAAACGTCGTGATTGCGGGCGCGGTGATTCGCACCATCATGCATCTCGAGCGCCAGAAGAGGCGGGCGGTAGAGCTGGCTCTGGAAAATGCGAAGCTTGAAGCCTGCCTCAAGAATGCGGAACTGGAGGCGCTGCGGCTGCGGCTGAAACCGCATTTTCTCTTCAATACGCTGGAAAATATTTCGGCGCTGGCGGAGGACAATCCCAGACTGGCGCGCAGGATGTTGTCGCGTCTGGGCGAGCTACTGCGAGCAGCTTTTAGGCGCGATTTTCAGGCGGAGATCAGCCTCAACTCCGAGATTGCCTTGATGAATGCCTATCTCGATGTGGAGCGTGTTCGGTTCGGCGAGCGGCTTAAGGTGGATGTCGACATTGATCCGGAAACCGAGGCGGCGCTGGTGCCTAGTTTGCTGCTGCAGCCGCTCGTGGAAAATGCGATCGTGCATGGGCTGCGCGGCATTTCCGATACCGGCAGAATCGAAGTGCGAAGCACAAAAGATTCCGGGGCTTTGATTCTTACGGTAAAAGATAACGGTAATGGTCTGGCTCAAAGACTGGAAGAGCTTCCGCTTGGCGTGGGCCTCGGATCGACTCAGGAGCGGCTCTCGCGGATGTATCCGCGAAAACATGAGCTTTCTGTCAAGCGATCGGACGACGGTGGAACTCTGGTCCACATCAGTCTTCCTTTCCACACGAAAACAGCATGAGACCGCTTCGTGTTTTGATTGTGGATGATGAGCCTGCGATTCGCGCTGGGATTCGCAAGCTGCTTGCAGCGATGGATGATGTGCAGATTGCAGGCGAATGCCAAAACGCCGCTGAGGCTGTTGCCACGATCCGCCGCAATCAAACGGACCTCGTGCTGCTTGATATTCACTTACCGGATGCGAGCGGTCTGGATGTCGTGCGGACTGTGGGCGTAGAACGAATGCCGCTGGTCGTCTTTGTTACAGCATTTGATGAGCACGCGATTGAAGCATTCGAGCTGAATGCGCTTGATTATCTGCTGAAGCCCTTTGATGAAGACCGCCTGCGGCGCGCGCTAGATCGTGCGCGTGAGAGGCTGGCGTCTGATGGCCAACAACAGGTAGTTGCGCAACTGGAAAAGTTGATGGCGGGTTACCGGCCGGCTGGACCGGAGCGCTTTGTTGTCAAGAAAACGAACCACTATGAATTTGTATCAGCGGATTCAGTGGATTGGATTGAGTCTGCTGACAACTACGTAGAGCTGCACTGCGGAAACAAGACGCATCTGCTGAATGAAACCATGAGCGGCATCGAGCAGCGACTCGATCCGCGCAAGTTTCTTCGCATTCACCGGCGGCATATTGTGAACACCAGCCGTATTCTTGCGGTGCATCCGCTGGCGGGCGGCACATATGAGATTGAGATGCAGCATGGCACGCGGCTTACTTCCGGCAGGAATTTTACGCAGGCTGTGCGGTTGCTGCTCGGGCGATAAAAGTCAAAAGCAGGTTCTTCGACTACGCACGCTGCGCGTGATTCGCTCAGGATGACAATTCAGTTCGTTCAACGACGTTAAAATCATCGCATGCGAGCTGCCGTACTTCATCAACCTGCGCCGATTGAGCAGAAGCCACTTCACGTGGAAGACTTGCCTATTCCGGAGCCGGACATGGGTGAGGTTCTCCTTCGGGTCGAAGCCTGTGGCGTTTGCCGGACTGATCTGCATATCACAACCGGCGAGTTAAAGCCTCTCTTGCCTGTCGTCACTCCGGGACATCAGATCGTCGGGCGGGTTGAGCTGCTGGGCACGGGTGTGTCCGGCGTGAAGATCGGAGAGCGGCTTGGCGTTTCGTGGCTTGGCGGCGTGGACGGGACCTGCCTGCTGTGCCGCAAGGGGATGGAGAATCTCTGCGATCATCCTACGTTTACCGGCTACTCAGTAAATGGCGGCTACGCCGAGTACGCTGTTGCGCGTGCTGATTTCTGTATTCCGCTGCCGGAGGAGGCTGCTGCGAAGGATGTAGCTCCGCTGCTCTGCGCCGGAATAATCGGGTTTCGCAGTCTGCGGGTGGCTGAGGCGGGGCCAGGAGATCGTGTTGGGCTTTTTGGATTTGGGGCTTCGGCGCATCTTGCGATTGATGTCCTGAAGCATTGGGGTTGCGAAGTGTATGTGGCCACGCGTGGGTCTTCGCATCAGAAGCTGGCGCGTGAACTCGGTGCTGTCTGGGTGGGCGAGGCTACGGAACGGCCTCCGGTGCAACTTGACCGGGCGGTCACGTTTGCTCCAAGTGGTGATGTGGTTCTGGCGGCGCTGGCTTCGCTGCGCAAGGGTGGGATAGTTGCTATCAATGCGATTCATCTGGACCGCATGCCTCAGTTCGACTATGACTCGCTGCTCTGGGGAGAGCGTCAGTTGCGCAGCGTGGCGAATATGACACGACAGGATGCTCGCGATTTTGTGAAGCTTGCGACTGAGATCGGGATTCGGCCTCGGACTACTTTGTTTACGCTCGATCAGGCAAATGAGGCGCTGGCAGCGGTGTATCACGATTCCATTGATGGCGCTGCGGTTGTGTTGTGCGAATAATTCCCCGGTATCTGGTTTCTTGCTTTCCAACTCTGACTTCGTCAGAACGGGCACCCATTTCGCGCTGATACATACAAAAGCAGGTCCTTCGACTACGCACGCTTCGCTTGCTCCGCTCATGATGACAACTCTATTTTGTTCGCAATCTGTTGGCTCTCCATCCAGGATGAATAGACCCGTTCTAGTAAAATAGAAGTGAGGAAATCTATGCCGGAAATACAGCGCAGGAAGACCGTTACGGTCAGGATTGGCAATGTGCGCGTCGGGTCGGACGCGCCGGTTGTTGTCCAGTCGATGACCAATACCGATACCGCCGATGTCCAGGCAACAATCCAGCAGGTGGCGGCGCTCGCGGCGGCCGGATCGGAGCTGGTGCGGGTGACGGTCAACAACGATGACGCGGCAAGGGCTGTTCCCTATATCGTGGAAGGGCTGGCGAAGCTCGGCATTCATGTTCCGATCATTGGCGATTTCCATTACAACGGGCACCTTCTGCTGAAAAAGTATCCGGATTGCGCCAGGGCGCTGGCTAAGTACCGCATTAATCCCGGCAATGTTTCCATTGGGCGCAAGGACGATGACAACTTCCGCACGATGATCGAGTGCGCGGTCGAGAATGACAAACCGGTTCGCATTGGTGTCAATTGGGGCTCGCTCGATCAGGCGCTGCTCACCCGCATGATGGACGAGAATTCGAAGCGTCCCGATCCGCTCGACGCCCGCGACGTGATGATGGAAGCCATGTGCCGCAGCGCGCTCGATTCTGCGGCTGCCGCGGAGCGCTACGGACTGGGGCACGACAAGATCATCATCAGCGGCAAGGTGAGCGGCGTTCGCGACCTGATTGATGTTTATGAGATGCTCGCCAGCCGCTGCGACTATCCCCTCCATCTGGGCCTGACAGAGGCCGGGATGGGAATGAAGGGCATTGTCGCTTCGACCGCGGGACTTTCTCCCCTGTTGCTGAAAGGCATTGGCGATACCATTCGGGTTTCATTGACTCCAAAACCCGGCGGTGACCGGACGGAGGAAGTGCTGACCGGGCAGCAGATTTTGCAGTCGCTCGGCATTCGGAGCTTCACGCCTCAGGTAACGGCCTGCCCCGGTTGTGGAAGGACGACCTCGACCTTCTTCCAGGAGCTGGCCTCTCAGATCCAGAACTACCTGCGCGATTCGATGCCGGTTTGGCGCGAGCGCTATCCGGGAGTCGAGGAGTTGAAGCTCGCGGTCATGGGTTGTGTGGTCAATGGACCGGGCGAGTCCAAGCATGCCAATATCGGCATTTCCCTTCCCGGAACATTCGAAGAACCAAAGGCTCCCGTCTATGTTGACGGACGCCTGATGACAACATTGCGCGGCGACACCATCGTTCAGGATTTCCAGAAGATTCTGAACGAATATGTCGAAACCCGCTATGGAACCGGATCAAAGAAGGAAGAGTTGGTAGTCGTCAGCTGAACCCCTTAAAACTTTTGCTGAAATAGAGTTCGCTGAGTACGTTTCGTGCTATTTTGCCCTCCCTGACCACTTTGCCCACATCCGGGGATCGGCCAGCATCTTCATATAGACGCCTCCAACCACTGACCGCGCCTGGAAACCGACCTGCTTCCCGTCAGTCGTCTCAAACCAATCGCTCAGTGGGACGCGCGTCGGCGATTCGGTCATATATTTGTAAAGCGGATCGGTAAGGGCGATGAATTCGCTCTGCTTGCTGCTGAGGGTAGCGGTCCAGACGATCCAGTCGAGTTTGGTGTAGGTCTTCCGGTTGTCGAGCGGCAGGCCGAAAGCGTTCTGGTGCTTCAGATAGAAGGCCTGTTCTGTATCGACGATCTCAGGCGAGAAGAGATGCAAACCGAGCACACGGTCCCAGACCATGTTGTACTTCTGGCTCCAGCTGCCGGACTGGTCGAATGCCAGCTTGTAGTGGTCCCCGTCGATGGCCATGCCCTTCCATTTCGCGGCCATCTGCTCGGCGAGTTTGCGATACTCTGCAGCTTCCTGCTTCTTACCGAGGCGGTCGGCAAGCTGGGCGTAGCTGCCCAGCGCTTCAATGGCTTTGATAGAGAGATTTGTATTGTGCGGCAGATGGCCGGCAAAGTCATCTGTACTGAGCTGATTTTCCGGATCGAGGCCTTTTTCTTTGAGATATTCGGCCCATTTTGTCAGCACAGGCCAGTATTTCTGCGCAAAATCAGCCGAATTTTGCGCATGAGCAAGCGCATTTGTGAGGATGATCAGGTTCCCACTCTCTTCAACCGGCATCTGATCTTCTTCGGTGCGTTCCCCACCTCCGTAGACCTGTCCATTGGCCAGCGGATACGTGCCGAGATCGTGGGGAGCAAAAGGCCAGCGCCAGCGCGGAAGGCTTGCGTAACGCAGCATTGGTTCAAGCTGCGCTTCGAGGAGCTGCGGGTTCAGCAGCAGGAAAAACGGAGACGACGGATAGGTAACATCCACCGTATCGATGCAGCCGTTACTGAAGTTTTCTTTTGAGAAGAGCATTGGCGTGCCATCCACATCGGCCACCAGCTTGTGCGCGGCAATCGTCTGCTGGTATGCGAGCGTCGCCAATTGAGCGTAATGCGAGCCGCCTTCGCGCGTGAGATCAGAGACCAGCTCCTTGTCGAAATTTTCGGCTTTGGCCCGCAGAGAAGGCTCGTCTGCTTCGGCCTTCTCCAGCATCTCGGCAGTTGTCATGCCATTGCGACGCCAGTAAGCACGCAGACGACGATTGAGGTATTCGATGGACCAGAGATCGTCATACGCCAGCAGAAGCCGGCGCGAAACCGGAGCACTTCCGACGCTCCCCAAATCAAATCGGACTGCAAGCAAAGGCGAATTATGTTTCATCGCGCGCGGCATGTCGAGATCGTCGCTGGCTGGAAGCGATCCGTCTTTAGCGAACTTTTCGCGAGCTTCGTAGTTGCTTGCCGCGGTTTCTGTTCCGGGCTGCGGAGGAACAGCCACGTAGAGCCAGCCCCAGTCGATGCGCAGGTTATCGCCTGATTTCGCCAGTACCGGCTGCGCGTTCGTGCCGATGCGCAGTGCCTGCATATCACCGACGCGCTCGCGCCCCCAGACGACAGTATCGTCGCCGGTATTGGTTGCCAATTGCGCTGAGGCGTCAAAATAGATCGAGGTTGTATGGGGCTGCCCATCACTGGAGCGTACGTCCCAGCTCAGGTAGGTAACGGGCCGCGATAACACATCCAGATCCTGCGGCAGCGCCGGGGTAAAGAACGTCAGAGAAAGGTGGATTCCGGCGCCTTCAAAGTCGTAGATGGTGCGGGTAGGCCACAGCGTTCGCGATACCTGCTTCAGTGGAGAAATCTCGCGATCATCGCCAAGAAAGCGGAACGTCTTGCCGTCAACCCGTATAAAACCTGTCATTCGTTGCGGCGAGCCGGTCCAGTGACGGGTGGGGCCGTCGGTCAGCTCGTCATTAAACGACCAGACACTGAAATAAGGATCATGGAGGACGAGCGGTGTAGTGGGAGTACGTACTGTTACCGGCTCCTGCGCACGGATCGTCTGGGAGGCAAAAATAGCTAAAACAGCGGCATATAGGCCCAAAGCAGCAGCCGAACAATTGACGTATCGCATTCCTTTTTCTTACACGAGCAGGCGTTTGTTGTAAACGGTTGCATGAATCTGCACTTTCGTAACGAAAGGTCCCGTGTATCAATAGCGCGCTTTTGTTAAAAAATTTTGACGATGTTTGCCCGCGGGGAGTATAAACATTCCCGGCGTCGGCTCACCTTCTGTCTGGTAAGCTCCCCCGCCCATTACAGATGCACGGAGTACGCTGTGTACATTTTTCTGATTCTATTGTCAGGCTTGGCCTTCTTTCCTGCGTTTATTGCTCATCAAAAAGGTCATTCTTTCGCTCTATGGTGGCTTTACGGAGCTACTCTTTTTCCCCTTGCGCTTCCACATTCACTGTTTCTGAATGGAAAAACAGTCCAGACAGAGAAAGCATTGGAAAAAGAGTGTCCTTATTGCCGCGAATCCATGCCGGTAGAAGATGATTTTTGCCCTTCCTGTCATTTTCATTTGTATGATCCGGCATTTGACGGTCCGGCGATACTGACACATCGGCACGCGTAAGATCGGTCAGGTGCGCCGTAACCGTATCGTTAGCGCTTCTCTGCCAGTTGCTGCGCCTGCAGCGTGACCAGATTCGTAAGATCGGCCTTCTCCAGCCCGTGCACAATCTTATTGAACTCGTCCACCTTGCTTGACCAGTTCATGGAGCAGAATTTTGGTCCGCACATGGAGCAGAAGGCCGCTTCCTTGTAGTAGTCATCAGGCAGCGTCTCATCGTGCATCGCGCGAGCTGTTTCCGGATCGAGCGAGAGCGCAAACTGCTTCTCCCAATCGAAGGTGTAGCGCGCGTAGCTGATGGCGTCGTCGCGGTCGCGCGCGCCGGGACGATGGCGAGCAATATCGGCGGCATGCGCTGCGATTTTATAGGCGATCATGCCGTCCTTTACGTCTTTTTCATTCGGAAGGCCGAGATGCTCCTTCGGAGTGACGTAGCAGAGCATGGAAGCGCCATGCCATCCGATCATGGCTGCTCCGATGGCAGATGTAATGTGGTCATAGCCGGGAGCAATATCGGTGACAAGCGGGCCTAATGTATAGAACGGCGCACCGAAGCAATATTCCACTTCCTTGTCGACCTGCTCCTTGATCTTATCGAGCGGCACGTGGCCGGGCCCCTCGATCATCACCTGCACATCGCTTTCCCACGCTTTGGCTGTCAATTCGCCGAGCGTCTTCAGTTCAGCAAACTGCGCTTCGTCAGAAGCATCAGCAACGCAGCCGGGGCGGAGGCCATCACCGAGCGAGAAGCTGACATCGTACTTCGCCATGACCTTCACGATGCGGTCGAAGTGCTCGTATAGGAAATTCTGCTTGTGATGATGCGTCATCCACTGCGCAAGAATCGCCCCGCCGCGGCTGACGATGCCGGTAATGCGCTTCGCCACCATCGGGACATACTGGATCAACACGCCTGCATGAACGGTAAAGTAATCTACTCCCTGCTGGGCCTGTTCCTCGATAACTTCAAGATAGACGTCAATATTCAGGTCTTCGAGTCTCTTGACACGGTTCAGCGCTTCATAGATCGGCACAGTTCCAATCGGAACCGGCGAATGGCGCAAAATGGCTTCCCGAATCTCCGGGATATTGCCGCCGGTCGAAAGGTCCATCACCGTATCAGCACCAAACTGCACGGCCATATGCAGCTTGCGCAGTTCTTCGTCGATATTCGATGTCACGGCGGAGTTGCCTATATTCGCATTCACTTTGCACTTTGAGGCAACGCCGATGGCCATCGGCTCCAATTCGGGATGGTTGATATTTGCCGGAATAATGAGGCGGCCTGCAGCGATCTCGCTGCGAATCAGCTCGGCGGGCAGGTTCTCGCGCCGCGCTACGTATTCCATTTCTTCGGTAATCCTGCCCTGGCGCGCGAAGTGCATCTGCGAGACATTGCGGTCGCCGGTACGCTCGGCTTCCGCCTTGCGTTTTGCAACCCATTCCGCCCGAGGTTTCAATATTTCCCGTGCCGACTGCACGTCTGTGTCTGTGTGGAGAGTGCCATTGCCGCTCATATAAACCTCGCAGGATGGATAAATTTATTTCGTAATTAGATGATCGATAAAAGCAGTGCGAATCCCTGAAGCCGATTATAAACTTCGTAAAAGTGAGTTACGTTCTTCGAGGTAGGGATTTTGCATTCGCAGTAAAATAATGTCAGCTATGAAGAACAACAAGCAGGGCACGCGCATCGGCATTGCCATTGTCGTCATTCTCGGGACCATCATTTATCTTGCCATCAGCGGCGTGCGGGCGAACAAGAGCTACTACGTCACCATCCAGGAGTTACAGGGGATGGGCAACAAGGCTTATACGCGCCATCTGCGCGTTGCCGGAAACGTGCAACCAGGCTCAATCCAGCATAAAGGCTCGGATGCTGATTTTGTCCTCGTCGAAAATACACATACGCTGCGCGTCTCCTATAAAGGCGATGAGCCACCGCCGGACACTTTCAAGGACAATTCGCAGGCCCTTGCCATTGGAACATATGGCCGGGATGGCGTCTTCCACGCCACACAGCTTCAGGCCAAATGCGCGTCGAAATACGCGCCGCAGCAGCCGGGACAGAATGCCACCGCCGCGTCTGCGAATGCCGCAGCAGTTGTTGCGTCACAAGCGCCTGTTTCGAAGTGAGTCCACTCATTACCTATAATGAATGCGGTCATTCTGAGTACAGCGAAGTATCTGCTTTTGCTAAGCATTTAAGATGGACACATTCCATTCAATAATGGCATGGATCGATTTCATGTCGCGCTAACGGGTATAGTGTGCGATAAAAGCAGGTCCTTCGCTACGCTCAGGATGACGGCTCTTCCCTTGCCATTTATGACCTCGACGAATCGCTAGCACATGTCTTTCACCGCTCAACTGGAAAACGTCTCAAAGCTATACGGCACATTTGCCGCGCTCCGCAAGGTTTCTCTCACGTTGGAGACGGGCCGTTGCTATGTGCTTCTCGGCGAAAATGGCGCGGGCAAGTCTACGTTGCTGCGGGTTCTTGCCGGATTGCTGCGGCCTACCTATGGGACCATTACGGTGCTGGGGACTTCACCGCAGGAGGCGCGGGAGCGCATTGGATACATGAGCCATGCGCCCATGCTGTATGACGAATACACAGGCGTCGAAAATCTTCGCTATTTTGCGAATTTGTACCGAACGCAAACGTGCCTTGCTCCGGAAACGACTCTATCTTCGGTTGGACTTGACCCGGCGCTGAAGCGCCCTGTCGGGCAGTATTCGCAGGGTATGCGGCAACGAGCATCTCTGGCCCGCGTGCTTCTTTCTCAGCCGGAGTTGCTTCTGCTCGACGAGCCTTTTTCCAATATGGATATCGTCAGCGCTCATCAGATGCTCGATCTGCTGGCGGCGATCAAGGCAGAAAATCGGACAATCGTACTTACGACGCATCAGCGCGATCTGGCCGAGCCAATTGCTGATTC
>Ga0070740_10002538_pt1 | contig 21145 bp, 15 predicted proteins | sample Coa_R2_FD_67286 | JGI IMG/M metagenome (GOLD analysis project Ga0070740, IMG submission 67286) | Surface soil microbial communities from Centralia Pennsylvania, which are recovering from an underground coalmine fire - Coalmine... | ecosystem: Environmental > Terrestrial > Soil > Unclassified ...
CCTCCCGTCATGGGCCGGGAAGTAAACCTGCAATCTCTGATTGATGCGGTATAGAAACGGATAGTATGTTCTACATCTCTGATAGTGCACCGCTGTTCCTAACTGGAGGTCGGGTCATCGATCCGGCCAATGGCGTCGATAGCGTGGCGGACGTCCTGATCGAAGATGGACGTATCGCCGCGGTAGGGCGGAGCCTGGGGCATCCGGACGGCGCGCGCGTGGTGGACGTGGCGGGCTGCGCGGTTGCTCCCGGATTCGTCGACCTGCATTGCCACCTGCGCGAGCCGGGGCAGGAGCACAAGGAGACGATCCAGACGGGGCTGGCCGCGGCGGCAGCCGGCGGCTTCACGACCGTCTGTTGCATGCCCAACACGACGCCGCCGCTCGATGATCCAGAGCTTGTGCAGGCGGTGCTGGCGCGCGGCCGTGCCGTGTCTCCGGTACACCTATATGTCATCGCGGCGATCAGTCGGGGCCAGCAGGGCATGGCCCTGGCGCCGCTGGCCGATCTGGCGGCGGCAGGGGCCGTGGCCTTCTCGGACGACGGGCGGCCGGTATGGAACGAGCCACTGATGCGCCTGGCGCTGCGGGCATCGCGCGAATTGGACATTCCGCTATCGCTGCACGAAGAGGACCCGCGGCTCGCCGCCGGCGGCGTGATGAACGCCGGACGCGTCTCGGTCCAACTCGGACTGCACGGTCTGCCGGCCGCGGCCGAGGAAGCCATGATCGCACGCGACACACGCCTAGTCGCCGAGGAGGGCGGGCGCATTCACATCGCCCATGTCAGCACCGCGAGGGCCGTGGCCCTGGTGCGTGCAGCGCGGGAGCGCGGACTGCCCGTCAGCGGCGAGGCCACGCCCCACCACCTGACGCTGACCGAAGACCTTGCCGCCCGGCCGTGGGATGGGCGGCCCTACGATACGCGCACCAAAGTCAATCCGCCGCTGCGTACGCGAGAGGATGTCGAGGCGCTCATCGAGGGGGTGCGCGACGGCACGATCACGGCCATCGCCACCGACCATGCGCCGCACGCGGCTTCCGACAAGTGCTGCAGCTACGAGGAGGCTGCCTTTGGCATCTCGCTGTTCGAGACTGCACTTGGCAGCCTGTGCGAGCTGGTGCACCAGGGGCGGCTAGCTCTGCCCCTCCTGGTTGAGCGTCTGACCCGCGGCCCGGCCCGTCTCTTCGGCCTCGATGCTGGGACGCTCTCCGTGGGGGCAGGTGCGGATATCGTCGTCTTCGACCCGGACGAGGAATGGACGGTTGACGCATCTCGTTTCCTGTCGATGGGCAAGAATACGCCGCTGGACGGGGCCACTCTGCGCGGGCGCGTCCGGCTGACCATTGCCGGTGGGCGCGCCGCGTTCGACCGCCTCGGCCTTCTTGCCCCATCTCAGGAGCCTTCGCGCTGATGGCGCTGTCGCATCATACCTTCTGCCTGCCGAATGGGCTGCGACTGGTGGTGACGCCCATGCCCGGCCGCTACTCCGTCACCGTCGCCGTCTTTCTGGGCGTCGGCTCCCGCTACGAGGATGACAAGCGGGCCGGTAGCTCTCACCTGCTCGAGCACATGCTCTTCAAGGGCACCGCCCGCCGCCCGACGGCCGAGAGTATCTCCGAGACCATCGAGAGCGTCGGCGGGTCGATGAACGCCAGCACCGATAAGGAGGTCACGCTATTCTGGGCAAAGGTGTCCTGTGACGAGATTGCGCTGGCCATCGACCTGCTCGCAGATATGCTTCAACACAGCCTGATAGATGCGACTGAAGTGCGCAAAGAGAAGCGGGTGGTCGGTGAAGAACTGGGCATGATCATGGATTCGCCCCAGGATCAGATCCATACCTTGATCGAGGAGACGATCTGGCCCGGCCATGCGCTGGGGCGCGACGTGGCGGGCACGCGCGAAAGCGTGGCTCGCCTGACCCGAGCGGGCCTGCTGCGCTTTCGCGACGCCCACTACACGCCACGCTCAACCGTGGTCAGCGTGGCCGGCGACGTCGAGCCGGGACGGGTACGCGAGTTGGTTGAGGAGGGCTTCGGGAGCTGGAGCGGCCAGCCGGCGCCCCCCTACCTACCGGGTGCGTATCCCGCCGACCGGCCGCGGGTGGCCCTCGTGCGGCGCGACACGGAGCAGGCCAATCTGTGCCTGGCCGTACGGGGGCTATCGCATCACGATCCGCGCCGCTACGCCCTGGATCTGCTCAACAGCATTCTCGGCGGCAGCATGAGCTCGCGCCTGTTCGTGGAGGTGCGCGAGCGGCGCGGCCTCGTCTACGACATCCATTCCTACACCGACCGGCTGGACGATACCGGTGTCCTGGTCGTCTACGCCGGCATGGATCCGGGGGCCGGCCCGGTCGTCGCCCGGGAGATCCTAGACGCGCTGCGGCGGCTGCGCGATGAGCCGGTGAGCGACCACGACCTAGCCAGGGCCAAGAGCCAGTACCGTGGCCGGCTTCTGCTGGGCCTGGAAGACACGTCAAGTGTCGCGAGCTGGTGCGGGGCGCAGCAGTTGCTACTGAAGCAGATTAGCACGGTGGATAGCATCCTGGAAGAAGTGAACGCCGTCACCGCGGGCGATCTGCAGGCGTTGGCGGGCGAGCTGTTCCGCGACGAATATCTGCGGCTGGCCGTGATAGGACCATATGACGATGACCGTTTGTTTTCGGAGTTGCTACACTTGGCGTAGAACAGGAGGGGGCTAGGTCGGAATGCAAAGATCTCTCGTTATCGTGAAGCCTGATGGGGTACAGCGCGGCCTAGCCGCGACCATCCTGGCGCGGCTGGAAAATCGTGGCCTCAAGATGGTCGGCCTCAAGCTGATGCAGGTCTCGCGCGAGCTGGCCGAGCGGCACTACGGCGTCCACAAGGGTAAAGCCTTCTACGAGGCACTGGTCTCATACATTACCTCCGGTCCGGTGGTGGTGGCCGTGTTCGAGGGGCCCAATGCCATCAGCATCATTCGCACCACGATGGGCGCGACCAATTCCGCCGAGGCCGCTCCCGGGACCATTCGCGGCGATTTCGCCATACAGATCGGCCGCAACCTCATTCACGGCTCCGATAGCCCCGAGACGGCCGAATTCGAAATCGGCCTCTTTTTCGGCGAGGGTGGGCTGGTCTCCTACAGCCGGGACGTTGACCGGTGGATCATCGAGTGACCGGTGAGCTTCCTGGTTGGGCCGTGGTTGCAGGTGGCGCCGGCTTCATCGGTTCCCATCTGTGCAGGGCCTTGCTGGATCGCGGCTTCGAGGTTATCTGCCTTGACAATCTGCTAACCGGCACGGAGATCAACCTGCGCGATTGCCGGGCCGATGGGCGGTTCCACTGGCTGCGCCACGATGTGACGGCTCCGCTCGACCCGTCGGCCCTGCCCGCGGCCCCAGACGGCGCGCTGAACCTGATCTTTCACCTGGCCAGTCCCGCCAGCGTCGTCGACTACCTGCGCCTGCCGCTGCAAACGCTGCTGGTCAACAGTGAGGGCACCCGCCACCTGCTGGAATTGGCGCGGCACACCGGCGCACGGTTTCTGTACGCCTCGACGTCTGAGGTGTACGGCGATCCGCTCGAGCATCCGCAGCGCGAGGACTACTGGGGAAACGTCAACCCCAACGGTGAGCGGTCCGTCTACGACGAGGCAAAGCGCTTTGGAGAGGCGCTGGTGATGCACTACGTGCGCGCCGAAGGCGTCGATGCACGCATCGCGCGCATCTTCAACACCTACGGCCCCCACAGCCGACCGCACGACGGGCGCGTGGTACCCAACTTGCTGACACAGGCCCTGAACGGCGAGCCGTTTACCATCTACGGCGATGGCAGCCAGACGCGTTCCTTCTGCTACGTCAGCGACCTCGTCGACGGGATCCTGGCCGCTATGCTGATGGAGGGGACCACGGGAGAGGTGTTCAATCTGGGTAACCCGGACGAGTACACGATCAATACGTTTGCCGGGGTCATCGAGCGCCTGGTCGGGCGGACCGTGCAGCGCGAATACAAGCCTCTGCCGGTCGACGATCCCGGGCGCCGCCGCCCCGACATCTCTAAAGCCCGGCGCATCCTTGGCTGGGAACCAAGGGTTGGGGTCGAGGAGGGGCTGCGCCGCACGGCGGAGTGGTTTATGGAGTTGGCCGGCCGCGAGAAGCCCGCCGGCCTGGGAGCACGGTCCGAGCGATAATGGCCATGGGCTTAACGGGTGTAGCGGCGACGCGCTCGCACCTGGACGAAGTGCTGACACGGCAGCGGCGGTTCCAGGCGCTGGCCATCGTCATCGCCGCGCTGCTGGCCGGTCTTCTGCCGCCCACTCTCTCCATCGCGGTGCTTGCCGTCGGGGCCATGACCCCGCTGCTGCTGGACCGCCCGGTCCTGGCGGTCTATCTGCTCGTCTTCGCCGTACCCTACGAGTCCCTGAAGCAGATCCAGTTTGGCGGGCTGAATGCCACTGTCACCGAGTACTTTGCCTTCTGCGGGGGCCTGGCGCTCTTCGCGCAGGGAGTGCTGCGGCGACAGATTGAGCTGAAGTGGGCCTACTGGCGCCGGCCATTGCTGATCTTCGGCTTGGTGATGATCGCTTCCATGACCCAGGCCACGGACCTCAAGCTGAGCATCAAAGAGTTACTCAAGCTGGCCGAAATGTTGCTGACCTATCTGCTGGTGCTGGGCTACGTCGATACGCCGGCACGGCTGCGACGGCTCTTGTTCCTGGTGGTGCTGGCCGCGACCTCCCAGGCCCTCTTCGGCATACTGCAAACCGTAGGGCATATCGGCCCGGCCTCCTTCGTGCGCGGTGGGACGGTGCGCGGCAGCGGCACGTTCGACCAGCCAAATCCGTTTGCCGGGTATCTCAACTTGACGTTGCCGCTGCTCTTCGCGGCCGTGATCCAGGGCGTGCCGCTTGCAGGAAAGTGGACGCGGCCGGCCCTGGTGATCCTGAGCCTGGCCGTGCTGCTGTCGCTCTCACGTGGGGCCTTGCTGGCCACCTTCACGGCCATCGGCCTTATTCTCGCCGTGCAGCTTCCACGCTGGCGGCCCCTGGTCCTGCTGGTGATGGGCGTGTTTGGCTTCGTTTTGCTGGCCGCGGCCGCGGGTGTGCCGTTGCCGGGCAGCGACAAGATCGCCCTCACCTTTGGCCTCAACGGCGTCGACGTGGTGAACCCGACGCCCCTTACCTGGTCGGTCGCCGAGCGTTTGGCGCACGTCATCGCCGGCTGGAGGATGTTCCTGGACCATCCTCTGCTGGGCGTCGGCATCGGCAACTACGCCGCGGCCTATCCGCACTATCAGCTTGCCGAGGTGTGGGGCCCGCCGCTTGGGCACGCGCACAATTACTACGTCAACGCCGCCGCCGAGGCCGGGGTGCCGGGCTTGCTCGCGTTCTTGCTGCTCCTGGGGTCGGGATTCTGGATCGCGGCGCGTTTATATCGGCAGGCGCGCGATCCCCTGGCCAGCACGCTGGCTCTGGGCACCCTCGGGGTGCTGGCCACGGTCGCAATTCATAGTTTCTTCGACGATATCTTTGTCCATGCCATGGAGTCGCAACTGGCTCTGGTCGTGGGCATGGCCACGGTGGCCTGCCGGTTGTCGGCGCAGGAAAGCACCGACACGAGCCTGGGAGAACCATCGCCATCTGCGTATCATGTGTAGGAGGGATCTGCTGAGGCATGGCTGACGTGCGAGAACGCGAGCCGGGCGGGCCGGAAACCCGGCGTCCAGCGGTTGACGGGGCGCTGGCAATGGATGTGGAGACTATGGACGCGAGCCAGGATCCCGCGGCGGCGCCGCACAACGTTCATCACCTGACGTCCGAGGAGATTAGATCGCTGGATCTGGAGCCGGAGGAGGTTGCCGAGGAGGAGCAGCTCGAGGACGAGGTCCCCCAACGCGTTGCTATTGGCAAGCGCTTCGGCGATTGGCGCACCTGGCTCTCTTTCGCCATCGCCGCCGGCATCCTGATCCTGGCCATCAGCAAGTCGAACATCAACTGGCTGAACGTGTTGCACACGCTGGGCCACGCCAACAAGCTGGCCTTTATCCTGGCCTTCGCCATCTACTACGCCTCGTTCCCCATCCGCACGCACCGCTGGCGCCGCCTGATGCACAACGCTAATCATGGTGCCTTGCGGGATACGATCGATCGCTTTCCGCTCTGGGATCTCACGCAGATCCTCTACCTGTCGTGGTTTGCCAACGTCGTAGTGCCGGCCAAGCTGGGCGATGTGTACCGCGCGTTCCTGGCGCGCCGCTGGCTCGGCCTATCCATGTCGCGCACGGTAGGGACGATCCTGGCCGAACGCATCCTGGATCTGCTGGTGCTCTTCCCCCTCCTGGTGATCAGCGCCTTTTTGAGCTTCCAGTCCAGGTTGTTCTCCACGACCGATACGAGAATCAGGTTGGCCCTGATATTTGGGCTGGTGCTGGCCGTCGTCGCCGGGCTCATCCTGGCGGTGATCTGGCGGGCGGGCGATCGCGTGCTGCGTTTCATGCCCCACCGCCTGCATGACATGTACATGCACTTCCGGCACGGTGCGATCACCTCGTTCGGCAACGAAGCCCCCAAGCTGGTCGGCCAGACGATCGTGGTGTGGCTGATGGAGGGCGGGCGGCTGCTGTGCATCCTGTGGGCGCTGAACCTGTTCGTGCCGGGCAAGGTCGGTCCCGCGGCCGCCCTATTCATCGCCCTGGGCTCCTCGGTGCTGACCACCCTGCCGCTGACGCCGGGCGGCCTTGGCTTCGTGGATCTATTCATCCCGACAGTTCTGGTGCTGCTCGGGGTACAGGGGGGCGCGGCCACCGGCGTGGCCGCGGGTGTGCTCGACCGCCTCATCAGCTACATGAGCATCGCGGTTATCGGCTTCATTATCTACGCCGTCACCGACAAAGCGCACAGCGCTCCCGCCCAGGTGAGTAAGGCGTCTGAAGCGCCGGTCGTCTAGGGACTGTGTCTTCGATACAAAGCCTTCGCCTGCGACACGTGTGCATGACACAGCATGTCCGTACTTCGGAGGTCGAGTACGGCCCTCAGAGCGCCAGGGTACCCGGTTGCGGGTCCTTGCCGGCCCGCGTTGCCGGCAAGGATGCCGGCGGTCCCAGGCCGCGGCGCGGGATCGGCGCACCGATAGCGGCGAGTACATAGCATGCGAGTCGCCGTCGACGTGGCTGCTGCCGTGAACCAGAAGGCGGGCATCGGGCGCTATGCGCGGGGCATCCTGGGTGCCCTCGCCGAGATCAGCGCGGACGATTGGTTCCTGCAACTGGCGCCACGAGCGAACGGCGCGCCGTATCAGGGCCCGCCGCCGCGTCCGTTTGCGCGGGGTCGCCGCGTGCAATTGCCGGTTACCGAGCGTTACTTGTGGATACTCTGGCATCAGTTGAACCTTCCTCTGCCGCCCGATCTGCTTGCGCCGCGCCTCGACGTCTTCTATAACCCGGACTTCGTGCTGCCGGCGCTGGCCTACGCGCCCGGCGTCTGTACCGTCCATGACCTCGGCTTCATGACCGTCCCCGATTGCGCTTTTCCGAAGCTGCGCGATATCCTGCTGCGCACGGTGCCGCGCTCGGTGCAGCGGGCTCGCCTCGTGATGGCCGTCTCGCAGCACACGCGCGACGACCTGGTGCGCCTGCTGGGTGTCGCACCCGACCGCATCCGGATTGCGGGGAATGCCGTGGACCCGACGTTCCGTCCCATGCGCGATGGCGGGTGGCTTGAGGCGGAGCGCGCGCGCCTGTCGGCCTCGCTCGGCGCCGACCTGCGCGAGCCATTCCTGCTCGCCGTGGGCACCATCGAGCCGCGCAAAAACCTGCCCCGGCTGTTCGAGGCCCTGGCTATCTTGCGCGATCGCGGGCGGCCACTGCGTCTAGTGGTGGCCGGGCGCGACGGCTGGCTCTTCGAGCCGATCTACCGGCGCCTGGAGCAGTTGTGCCTGCGATCGCAGGTCTCGTTCTTGCACGGGCCGAGCGACGCCGATCTGCTCGCCCTCTACAATCTGGCCGCGGTGATGGTGTTCCCATCTCTGTATGAGGGCTTCGGATTGCCGCCGCTCGAAGCGCTGGCTTGTGGTGCCGTGGTGGTGTGTTCCAATGCCTCGTCGTTACCCGAGGTGGTGGGCGACGCCGCGTTGCTGGCCGACCCACACGATAGCGAGGCCCTGGCCGCGGCAATCGAGCGGGCCCTGGACGACGCGACGCTGCGCGATGAGCTGGCGCGCCGCGGGCCGCCACGGGCCGCCCGCTACACCTGGTCCGGCTCCGCCCGCGCGGTGCACGCGGCGCTGAGAGAGGCGTCCGCATGACGGCACCGCGGCCCCGGCATATCGGCATCAACGGCCTGTTTCTGGACCATCCTCACACCGGAACCGGCGTGTACACGCGGGAAGTGCTGGCCCGGCTGGCGCGTTCTCCCGACAGCCATCGTTACACCGTCTTCGGCCATCCCGAGCAGGCCGGCATCGTACCGTCGGGTGCCCGGCTGCGCTTTCGGCCCATGGCGTCGCCTCTTCACGGGCGATCGGAGAACGCCGAGAAACTGCTGTGGGAGCAGATCATGTTCCCCTATGTCGCCTCGCGCTGCCGCGTCGAACTCTTGTTTGCGCCCTATTTCAGCCTGCCGCTCATCCCCGGCGTGCGCACCGTCGTGACCATTCACGACCTGATCCCGCTGTTGTTGCCGGAGTACGCGCCATCGTTGCCATTACAGGGATACTTCAGGCTGGTCAGCGCCGCGGTACGACATGCCGATGCCGTGGTGACCGATTCCCGGTACTCAGCCGGCGATATCGCCCGCGTCCTGAACATCCCCTCCCGGCGCATCCACGTCGCATATCTTGGCGTGGACGAGCGCTACCGGAAGCCGGTGGCGCCGGACGTGCTGCGCGCCGTGCACGAGCGCCTGGGCCTGCCGGAGCGCTATCTGCTCTATTTTGGTGGCACCGATCCGCGCAAGAACATCCGGCAGTTGCTGCGGGCGGTGCGGCTACTGCGCGATCGCGGACAGCGGATTGCACCGCTGGCCCTGATGGTCGGCCGCACACCGGCGGCGATGCCGGCGGCATGGACTGCCCACGATCCACATGCCGAGGCCGCGCGGCTTGGACTGGATAAGGAGGTTCTCTTTCTGGAGCGGCCCAGAGACGAAGAAAAGGCGGCCCTCTACGCCGGGGCCGTGGCCTTCTTGTGGCCGAGCCGCTACGAGGGCTTTGGCCTGCCCCCGCTGGAGGCGATGGCCTGCGGAACGCCGGTGGTCTGCTCCAACGCCTCGTCCTTGCCCGAGGTGGCGGGCGACGCGGCGATTCTGTTGAGCCCGGATGATGTCGGGGGATGGGCCGACGCCATGCAGCGCCTTGATGGGGATGAGGAGCTGCGGCGCGACCTGGCGGAACGCGGGCGGCGCCAGGCTGAGCGCTTCACCTGGGAGCGCACCGTGGGCGGCCTGCGCGCCGTCTTCGACGCCGTGCTGGAGGAGCGCTCGTAGCATGCGGGTGCTGATGCTCTCCAAGGCGCTGGTCGTCGGGTCCTACCAGCGCAAAGCCGAAGAACTGGCGCGCCAGCCCGGCGTCGATCTGACGGTCGCCGTGCCGGCCTACTGGCGCGAGGGCAAGCACCGGCTGGGGCTGGAGCGCGCCTATTGCAGCGGCTACAGGCTCGTGGTGCTACCGATGTGGCTCAACGGGCACTATCACGTCCACTTCTACGGGCATTTGGGCCGGCTGCTGGACGCGACGCGACCCGAGGTATTCCATATCGACGAGGAGCACTATAACCTGGCAACCTATCTGGCCATGCGTGCCGCGGTGCGGCGGCGCATCCCGGCCCTCTTCTTCACCTGGCAGAACATCCTGCAACGGTACCCTCCGCCGTTTCCGGCCTTCGAGCGCTACACCTTTCGCCACGCGGCACACGCCCTCGTCGGCAGCGTCGACGCCGGCCGGGTGCTGCGCGACAAGGGATACACAGGGCCGATGACCGTGATTCCGCAGTTCGGCGTGGATCCGGCCCTGTTCGCGCCGGCCGCGCTGCGGCCGGCCGGGCGGCAGGGTGGGCGCTTCGTGATCGGCTTCGCGGGACGCCTGATCGTGGCCAAGGGCATCCTGATCCTGCTGAAGGCCCTGGCGACGCTTGGCGGCGACTGGGAGCTGCGGGTTGTCGGCGTGGGCGAAGCGCAGGCGCAGGCCCGGGAGCTGGCGACCAGGCTGGGCATCGCGGAGCGGGTGGCCTTTCTGGGCCAGCAGCCCTCGACGGCTATGCCGGAGATGCTGCGCTCCTTCGACCTGCTGGTTGTCCCCTCGCTGACCACGCCGCGCTGGAAAGAGCAGTTTGGGCGCCTGCTGGTCGAGGCGATGGCCTGCGGCGTGCCGGTGATCGGATCTGACAGCGGAGAGATCCCGCACGTGATCGGCGACGCCGGGATCGTGGTGCCCGAAGGAGACGCCGAAGCCCTGCGCAACGCGATCCTGCGGCTGCGTGACGACGCGCGGGAACGCGCGGACCTGGCCCAGGCCGGGCGCGCGCGCGTCCTGGACCTGTTTACTCAGGAAGCGGTCGCGCGCCGGACCTACGCCGTCTACCAGGAGATACTGGCGCGCTGAGTGGCACATAGTCGTCTTCACAGCAAGTCGTTGCTCATGAGATTCATGCCCAGGCCGTCACGCGATCGTATGGCTCTGTCTGACCTATGTGACCGAGATAACATGCGGCGTGGCCCCGCTGAATTATAATACTTGTGGTTCACAGTGGAACCGCTCGGTTGACCTCGGCTATCAGCTATCAGCGGTAGGAACGATACCATGTCCACAGCCACGGAGAACAGCTTCGGCAACCTGCTGCGCAGCTATCGTCGCGCGGCCGGGTTGTCGCAGGAAGAACTGGCCGAACGGGCCAACCTCAGCGCGCGTACCATCAGCGATCTGGAACGCGGGCTGAAAGCGGTCCCCCATCGCGAGACCGTGCGGCTGTTAGGCGAGGCCCTGGATCTCACGCCAGACGATCTTGCCAGGTTCGACGGGTCGATAAGCCGGAGACGTGGTCAGCGTCCCGATGCTTCCTCCGCGGAGGATGTCCGGCTCTCCGGCCACTTGCCGGTACCGCCGACGCCGATGATCGGACGGGAGCGCGAGCAGGCAGAGGTGATGCGCCTGCTACGACAAGAGCGGGTGCGCTTATTGACCCTGACCGGCCCGCCCGGTGTCGGCAAGACCCGCCTAGGCCTTGCCGTCGCAGCCGAGCTACAGGATGCCTACGCCGGTGGCGTCGTCTTCGTCAACCTGGTGCCGCTACGCGATGCCGGCCTGGTGGGGGCGACGATTGCCCATGCTCTTGGACTGCAGGAGGCGCGCGGTCAGAGCGCCACGGAGGTGCTGACCGCCTATCTGCGGCGCAAGCAGATGTTGCTGGTGCTGGACAATTTCGAGCATCTGCTCGAAGCGGCCACCCTGGTGGGCGAGTTGCTCGCGGCCTGCCCTGATTTGTCCGTGCTTGTAACCAGCCGCTGGGCACTGGAGATGCGTGCCGAGTATTTGTTTGAAGTGCCGGTGCTGGCCTGCCCGCCTCTCGAGCAAGCGCTTTCGGACGAGAACGCGATAGCCTATCCCGCAGTGCAACTGTTCGTGGAGCGGGCACGGGCCGTGCAGCAAGATTTCAGGCTGCACGCGGATATCGTGCCCGCCGTAACGCGTATCTGCAGGCGGCTGGATGGCCTGCCCCTGGCCATCGAGCTGGCGGCGCCGTGGACGCGCGTGCTCTCACCCATGGCTCTGCAGACGCGACTTGAGCATCATGTCCTGGCCCTGGTCGCGGATGCGCGCGACCGGGCCGGTCGCCATCGGACATTGCGCGATACCCTTGCCTGGAGCTATGAGTTGCTCGAAGTGGAGGAGCAGCGGCTCCTGCCGCGACTTGGCGTCTTTCTGGGAGGCTCTTCGCTGGAGGCCATCGAGGCAATCTACTGCATGGACGGTCGAATCGACGCGATCAGGGTCATCGCCTCGCTGGTCAACAAGAGTCTGGTGCACGTGGAGACCGATGCCACCGGCGAGCGTCGCTTTGTCCTGCTGGAAATGGTGCGCGAGTATGCGCTGGAGAGGCTCGGCGAAAGCGGAGAATCAGAAGCATTCCAGCGCGCCCATGCCGCCTATTACCTGGACCTGGCGTTGCGGGCGGAGCCTGAGCTGCGTGGGCCGCGGCAGGGGACATGGCTCAGGAACCTGGACCTGGAGCACGACAACCTGCGGGCCGCCCTGCAGTGGGCCCTCGATAAGGGTGAAGTCCTCCTGGGCCTGCGCGCCGCCGGCGCGCTCTGGCGCTTCTGGTGGGTGCGCGGCCATCTGGTCGAGGGGTTGCGTTGGTTACGTGGCTTGCTGCACGCTTCGCCGGCAGATGCGGCCGACGATAAAGCCTACGCCATGGCCCGTGCTGAGGCGTTGCGTGGCGCGGGGGTGCTGGCCTGCTATCAGGGTGATTTTGAGCAGGGTCGCGCTCTGCTGGAAGAGAGCCTTGCCACGCATCGGCAACTGGACAATGCCGTGGGTGTGGCCGGGGCATTGGTTGGGCTGGGCAATGTGCACCAATGGCTGGGCGACACCGAACGGGCCGGGGCCTTGCTAGAAGAGGGCGTGACGCTGTATCGGCACATCGTCGATGCGCTGAACCTGCCTGAAGCGTTGGCTAGCCTTGGCACCTTTCTGTTGCAGCAACGTAAATGGGAGCGTGCGACAGAGGCCCTGGAGGAGAGCCTGCGCCTGTACCAGCAAAACGGTGATGCATTTGGCAGGGCACATACGTTGATGCTCCTGGGTGAGGTCGCGCGCGCGCAGGGACAACTGGAACGTGCCATTGGTTTTAGTCAAGAGAGCTTGCAGGTGCATCGTACACTCGGCAATAGAGCTCCGTTGCCGACTCTGTTGACTAATCTGGGGTTGATTGCCCTGGTGAAGGGGGAACTGGACGAAGCGGAGCGCCTGGTCGCGGAAGGGTTAGCGCTGGCATGGGAGTTGAACGATCGCTGGACGCTGACGTACGGGCTGGAAGGCGTGGCGCTGACAACGGCTGAGAAAGACGCACAGCGTTCTGCTCAATTACTCGGTGCGGCAGCGGCGCTGCGCGAGGCAATTCATGCGCCGCTGCCAGATTATGAACGGGCGGTCTACGATCCGATCGTGGCTGCGCTCCAGGCCAGCCTCGGCGAACAGTCCTATGCGGAAGCTCGGGCGATAGGCCGCTCGCTGCCGCTGGAGCAGATCGTGGCCATGGCCCACGTCGCGTGATCGATGCGTCCCCGCCGTGTCTTATTTGCGCTGAACTGGACAACACGCATGAAGTATAGTCACCACGTGCCGACGACTTTAGGTCCTACTGTTGCGTCGGTTGTTGCTTCCTTCGACATGGCGTCGCCCAAGCTATCCTGCGCGGGTTTCTTTTTCGGCTTTGATTCCTCTGTTACCGCGGTGGGTTGTATCTCTTTGCTATCCTTAGTGGTGCCAGACTCGTCGTGGCTGTGCGTCTCCATCTTCATCGTTCCTCTTTCTACAGTGCCGGTGAATGGGCTTGTACCATTAGGTCATCTCTGCGCTTGGTTACAGGCGAGCTCCACCTCCTCTCCGCGGGTAAACTGCCGGACTTCAGACTGTTGTACAGCCTGAGATCGCGGCGGTAAGCGCCTTTTGGGATTGGGTAACCCGTATGTATCGGATGCCGGCGCCGGCTCTGGTTGCGCCAGCATAGCTGAGCCGATGCGGTTGTGCGCTCTGCTCAAGATCGCGTCGCGCTCTTCCTCACTCAGCCCGCCGTAAAGACTGATAGTCGCCTCGGGATCTCGATGATAGCGTGCCAGCAAGCGGGGGTTGCAACTAAGGTCGTGGAGCAACTGCGCCAGCCTGCTATTCTCCGCCACCGGCCGGTAGGGAGACGGCGTCTGCATGGCGCGACCGTCTGGCCACGTGTGCAGCCCCAGGCGATGCGCCATTGCCGGATCAGAGGCGGATGGCTCCATGGGAGGAATGTAGAGCGTGGAGGCGCTGCTGACCATATCCGGTTGCAGTGCCGACAGCGGGAGCCGCTGTATCAGCGGCGGGCAGACCGGATACTGGGCGGCCTGATAGTGCACCACCTCGTAGTCCCGTCCGTAGATCTTCTGCAGTTCCTCGATCAGGATCGGCAGGTTGTGGCCGTCATAGCCGGCGCTGCTATGGCCCGGGTCTCCCACGAAGCCGATCTGCCAGAGGATCACGTGGCAGGCCGTGTTGATCTGTCGCCGGCAGACCAGGAAGTCGGTGGCCTCGAACATCTGGCAGCCCGGATAGGCCGGATCGACGCCGAGATCGGCGAAGAGGCAATCCAGGGCCGAGACGGCCGGCAGCATGGCGGCGCGAAATCCTTCGGCCCGCGCGCTGCGTATGGCCTCGTGTGGCGAGCGCGCGAAGACGCCCGGATGCCCGTAGAAGACGGCACAGACATCCAGCCCCTTCCGGACGTGGCGCAGGATCTCATCGGTGATCTCACGGTAGGTATCCAGCCGCGCCTTGGCGTCATCGTAGTATGTAGACAGGTCAATGCAGTTAGCATTCGTGTGCCTGATCCAGATCGCGGTAGCCGGGTCGGCGACGAGATACAGCACGATATCCGCCTCGGCGATCCACCCTCTGGCTTCTATGGTGATATGGCCGACGCTCTTGATGCCCGAGCCGACTACTATCAGTGAGCCCTTCTTTGCCATCGTTGTCCTTTCGTGTCTATCCTACAACCCTATGGTTCGCGTTCCGGCCGCATTTGCAGGTCGCACCAGCGCTGAACGAGCGCGCGCTTGCCGTCCGACAACTCTCGCGTGATCGGCATGTACATGGTCGACGCGAGGTTAGAGCGGTCGACGAAGCGCCGGATGAGCGACGCGAACTCCCGCACCTTGTGCCGGTTATACGGCGCGTCGCCCGGTCCCCACGGCATGATCGTGGACATGATCGGGTAGAGCACGGCGTAATAACTGAACACTTCTTTATAAACGTAGTCCCAGCAGATTTTCTCGTCGGGCACGTCGCTGTAGTCGTCGGCGGGGAGCACGCGGATGTTGGCAAAGAATTCGATGGTGGGATCGAACTTGCCGCGTTCCGGCCCATCTCCCAGGCCCGGCGGGATGAAGCGGACCTTGTAGCAGCCGGGGCTGGCTGTACCGCGCGGCGCGAGCGCTATCTGGCCCTCGCCTCCGGCCGGGACGGTGATGGTCGCCGGTATCGCGCAGGCCGGGTCGTCAGGTTCGACCTTCGTCCAGGTGATTCGCGGCCGCACCACCACCGGCAGCTTGCTCTCGTCCGTGGGAGCGTCGGTAACGGAACGCAGATCGTGCCATTGCTCGAGCTCGACGGTTAGCGGCTCCGTGATGGGGAGTCCCTTCTGAGAGACGCGAACGGTGATCGAGGCCTGGCCGTCCTGGTTCACGTACACGCAACGATCGTCGGTCTCCACCACCGGCACGTCGACTTCCTGTAGCACGATGCGGTCGGGCAAATGCGGATCAGGGTCGTGGCAGAGCAGCAGCGTGCCCTGCTCGATGTGAGCGATCACCTCGGCCTGCCCGGCGAAGGACACTTCGACCACGCCGGCCCGGTCTTCATATGTCTTCCGGTCGTACGGCACCTCGCCGATGTCGACATACTGCGTCTGGCCGTGCGCATCGGCGTATGACAGGGCCAGGCGTACCGGCCCGATGTCGATCTTGGACAGATCGACCGAGCCGCTTGCCGGGTCTCGCTTGCCCGTCTCCAGGAAAGTCGAGAGCAGGTCCAGGGTGACGATCCGGCGCTCGTGGTCGACCATGGCCACGGCCGGACCGGGAACATAGGGCAGCGTCGATGTTGTGCCGGCAGCGGAGGCAGCGCGCGGGCCGACCTGTTTCTCAGAGCCTTCCCACAGCCGCTCCAGGTCGCTGTGCCCCTTCACGTGATGCTTGGTCGGGGCATCCAGGATGCCGGCCAGCTTGGCGCGGCAGTACGGTGAGGCCGGCACGTGCAGCAAGCGGCCCGAGGGCGCCGAGCGCATGTCTTCGCCGTTCCAGGCGCTCAGCGAGCCGAGTACCCGACCGGTCTTGGGATTCATGACGTACTGGCCCTGCTGGAAGCGCTCGTGCAGCGCTTCTGCGCCCGAGGCGGGGCCGGCCATGGCATACAGGCAGAAGCGCAGGCAGAGCCCGGCGCCGCGCTGCACGGCCTCGCACAAGGCATCCAGCGCCGCCGAATAGCCCGGTCCGGCGAAGGCCAGGTGTTCTGTCGCGATCACGCACTGGAAGACGGCCGCGCCGAGCGGCCGGTAGAAGTTGAGCCAGCGGCTGTAGGCGATGCTCGGCTCCCGGCCGCTGATCAGCTCAAGCGTTTTGCCCGCCGGGTCCACGGCCATCACCTTGAGCATGCTGCTGATAATCTGGGTGGAAAAGGTATCCGACGGATCGAGATCGACGAGACGGGCGTTGATAGCGACCCGGGCGCCAAGGAGCCGGTCGCTTCCTTCGGTCACCGGCGGCGCATCGGGCAGCCAGAGGCTGTTGACCGCGGCGTTGCCGAAACCGAGGGCATGGTCACCGTAGTAGTTCCAGTGGGCGCGCAGATCGGTTGTCGATTGCGGCGCGTCGCCATCCTGTTCGGGTGGCAACTGAACCGTGACCAGCGACATGAACCAACGGCGCAGGGCGTCGGCGTCGGCCGGCTCGAGCTCCGGCGGAGGCGTCAGGGCGACACGGCCATGGTCGACAACCAACTCGACGTCGTTGTTGTTGGCCGTGGACGGATTGGCCACGGCCGACGCCCCTATGAAACCAATGCGCGGCGGCGCCAGGTAGTGCACCGGGTCCCCCTCCTGATCTCAGCTCACCGCACGCTCGAGTTGTCTGGCCCAGAACTGCATCACGTCGGCCACGTCGGCGAGTCTGGGTGACGCATCTTGCTCGCAACTGAGCGCCTGGCAGTCGGCGGCGATACCCAGCGCACGTTCGTGGAACGAGGTCCAGGCGCTGGCCATGTGCGGCAGCAACTCGACGCTGCCGTAGGTCTCGAAGCTGGGGCCGGCGAACAGGCCCTGGTAGGCCGGCTCGTGCGGCTCGCCGGCGGGCAGGTGGGTCAGGGTGATGCCGAGGGGCCGAATGGCGCCGCTCATCAGGCTGGTGGCGGCATCGATCAGCGTGCGCAGTTGGTTGGGATTCTCGTCGGTGTGGGCGAAGAAGCGTAACAAGAGGTGCAACGCCAGGTCATATGTCGCCAGGAAGAGGGCGCCCACCCTGCGGGCCTGCGCATTGGTGATGATGTGGGCGCCCGGGGCGACCGAGCCGATGTCCTTGGCAAAGACATAGACCGGATTATCGACAGTTGGCCAGGCCGGGGCGAAGCGGGGATCTCGCTCCAGTTCCAGGTGGAGCTCCTGGTAGATTTCCTTGAAGCGCGCAAAATGGGACCTGTCGCTGTGCGGCTTGTGCGACGGCGTGCCCTCGCCTTCGACCACGATCAGGTGGATGGCGCGGTGGGCCGATTCATGTGAGGTTACCGCGGTCAGGGGCTCGCGGAAAGGAATCAGATCGTTGGTCATCTGGGCCGCGGGCGGGCCGATGAAAAGCTCCCGCGCCGGCATGGACGCGATGCCACGATCGATGATCTCGTACAGCTCGCCGATGGAGTGATAGCGGCGTTCCTCCTCCGGGACCAGGCCTTCGATGGCCGTCAGGTGATCGACATGGGTTCGGGCTGCTTGCTCCAGCCTGGAGCGGTCCAGTTCTGTGCCGCAGCCCGGCGCCTCGACAGAGGCCGGCTTCTCCCAGCACATGTAGCGGTGGATGGTCTGCGGGCTGAAGGCCGTCAGCGTGGATTCGATGCCCAGCGAAAAGTAGGTGGCGTACTGCGGAAACGGGGGGCGACGCAGGACCGGCGCCCCACCTATGGCGGTGAGCAGATTGCAGACCTGAGCCAGGTGGCGCATCTCCTGAATGGCAATATGCGTCAGGGTGTCGGACCATCTCAGGAGCATGCGGCCCTGCCGTGGCGTCACGCCATCGTCGCCCGCCCCTTTGAGGGTAAAGGCGGTGAAGAGGTACTGGCACATCAGCGAATGTTCCAGCTCCGCCGCTCTGGACAGCAGATAAATCAATTCGGTTCGCGTGGCGGCATCCGGCCGCCGTGTCGTGATCGACATAGCCCTTGTTTCCCGTTTTCCTAATCTGTGTACTCAGGACGCTCTATGTCGCATTATGCGGGGCCTTGGGCCTTGTGGCCACACACAACTCACATTTTTAGGTCACATCTTTTTGGAACGGGCGTTGTAGCGTCGCCGGGACAGCGGCCTGCCGGGCAGTTACATGTGCGCGTTGTCGCGGGCGCTGGCCCTAGTCTGCCGGCAGGGATGCCGGCGGCGTCGGCCCGCAGGCCGCCGCCAGGAACGGCGCCCGCAATCTCGGCCCCCGACGATGCACAGGGCTGCGCCCGCCGGGATAGCACTTCTGGGCCATTGAGTTGAGCATACCGTTCGTGTTCCCTGGAGATGGAGGAGCTGGATAATCGTGATGGAGGAGCCGATGATGTGGACACATGGAAACCGCGGCCGGATACTACTCGCAATCATTGGGCCCATATTCTTGGGGTTCTTGTTCCTTGGCTTCTTGACCAGGAGCAGCCCCCAGGCTCCCGTCGCCTTGAGCTTGGTGCTGCGCATGGCTTCCCATCATGAGATCGCCAGCGCCACGATCGACTCAGATGGAACGGTTCGCGCCCTGACCCGCTCCGGGCTCACCCTGGTCACTCATAAAGAGCCCGGTGAAGTCATCACACCGCAGTTGATGGCCGGCAATGCACAGGTGTACGTCGTTCCCGACCCAGCCTTTAGCGTGAGCACCCTGTTTGGCGCGACCATCACCCTCTTGATGGTGGCCGTGCTGCTGTTCTCCCTGCGCTCCGTCAGTAGCGGAGGGCGGATGCGCACGGCGACCGTCGGGTCGACGGCCGAACAGACGCACTCGACCAACGTGACCTTCAACGACGTGGCCGGCGTGGACGAGGCGAAGGGTGAGCTGGCGGAAATCGTGGAGTTTCTCTCCTCGCCCGAGCGCTTCAAGAAGATCGGGGCGCGTATTCCGCGCGGCGTGTTGCTGAGCGGGCCTCCGGGCACGGGCAAGACGCTGCTGGCGCGTGCCGTGGCCGGCGAGGCCGGCGTCCCGTTCTTTAGCATCTCCGGCTCAGCCTTCGTGGAAATGTACGTCGGCGTCGGCGCCGCGCGCGTCCGCGATCTGTTCGCCAAGGCGCGCAAGGCCGCTCCGGCCATCGTGTTCATCGACGAGCTCGATGCCGTGGGCAGCAAGCGCACCTCCAGCCATCGCGGCGGCAACGACGAGCGCGAACACACCCTGAACCAGTTGCTGGTAGAGATGGACGGATTCAAGGGCGACTCGGGGGTGGTGGTGCTGGCCGCCACCAATCGTCCCGACATGCTCGACGCGGCGCTGATGCGTCCCGGACGCTTCGACCGGCGGGTCACCATGAACCCGCCGGACCGCGCCGGACGCAAGGCCGTCCTCGAATTGCACGCCTCGCGGGTACGCCTCGATCCGACGGCCGACCTGGATGGGCTGTCCGGCCAGACCAGCGGCATGTCGCCGGCCGACCTGGCCAACGTGATAAACGAGGCCGCCTTGCTGGCCGCCCGTGACCGGCGCGAGGCCGTGACAACAGATGACCTCGACACGGCGCTCTTGCGCGTCCTGGCCGGTCCAGAGCTACGCTCGCGCATCATCCCACCGCAGCTCAAGCGTGTGATCGCCTATCACGAGGTGGGCCATGCCCTGGTCATGAAGCTGCTGCCGAATTGCGACCCGGTGGCCAAAGTCCAGGCTATCGCCCGTGGCAACGCCCTCGGCATCACGGTGAGCATGCCCAAGGAAGATCACTACCTGCTCACGCGCGGCGCGCTGATAGATCGCATGACGGGGATCATGGGCGGGCGCGCGGTGGAAGAACTGTTCTTCGACGAGGTCACGACGGGCGCGCAGCAGGATATTCAGCAGGCCAATGCAATCGCGCGGCGTATGGTCACCGAGTTTGGCATGAGCCCGCTGGGCCACATCTCGGTCGGCGAGGGCGATATCATTGGCACAGAGCTGGCCGCTCGCATTGACGAGGCCACCGGCACCCTGGTGGAGGAAGCCTACCAGCGCGCCCGCGCCATCGTGAACGCGCGGCGCGAGGCCGTCGCCGCCATCGCGGAATACCTGTGCCGGGTTGAGACCATGGACGGCAGCGAACTCGATTCCTGGCTGGTCGCCTATCCGGCGGACGAGGGGCGTCTGCAGGCTGCATAGAGTTGGGTCGCGCAGTCGTTTGTCAGGGAAGGTACGCTACTACCGTGCGGCACCACCCCCTCCGTCATTATCCACCCGAATACACCAATGCCACTGGGGAGGGTCCGGCGCAGGGCGATTCAGTTGTCGGAGGGGTAGCGACGAAGGGAGTGGGCGCGGTAGGCTGACCTCGTTGTGTGTGTTAGGAGCAAAGACAAGCGAGGGCAAGCGTGCACCAGCGTCCACTCATAGAGGTTTTAGCAGAGGTGCCGGATCATCGCCAGGCGCGCGGGAAACGTTACAGCCTGGCCTCGATCCTGGCGTTGACGGTGGTAGCGGTGTTGTGTGGGGCGCGGCGGTATGGCGATGTCGCGCAGTGGGGGCGGGATTGCGCCGGGGGGCTGACCGAGGCGCTGGGCTGTACGCGGGGGACCACCCCGTGTGCCGCCACGCTGCACAACGTCTTTAAGGACCTGGATATCGGCGCCTTTGAGGAGCGGCTGGAGGGATGGGCCGAGAGTGTCGTGCGCACGGTGGAAGGGACGACGCGCCGCTTGCGCGGACGCGCGCTGGACGGCAAGACGCTGCGCGGGAGCAAGAAGCGGGGGGCGCCGGGGACGCATCTGCTCTCCCTGGTCGGCCACGGCCTGGGGCTCACGCTCACGCAACAGGCGGTCGACGACAAGACGAACGAGATCACGGCGAGCCTGGAGGTCGTGCGGCGGCTCCTCTTCACCGGCGAGGTGCTCACCGTCGACGCGCTCTTGAGCCAACGCGAGATCGCCAGCGCCATCGTGGAGCGGGGTGGGGCGTATCTGAGGCCCGCCAAGGACAATCAGCCGGAGCGGTGTGCCACCATCA
>Ga0070740_10002540_pt1 | contig 21133 bp, 10 predicted proteins | sample Coa_R2_FD_67286 | JGI IMG/M metagenome (GOLD analysis project Ga0070740, IMG submission 67286) | Surface soil microbial communities from Centralia Pennsylvania, which are recovering from an underground coalmine fire - Coalmine... | ecosystem: Environmental > Terrestrial > Soil > Unclassified ...
CCCTGATTTGCTCGCCCTATTGGGGCTCACTCTGTATTGGAATCAAACCTGAATTTTGGGCTCATCCTGTATTGGAATGAAATCTCATTTTCAGGCTCATTCTTGGATTGGAAAATGCTGAGTGCGCAGCCACGGATGTGCGCAGCGGCGGAACCCAGACTTGCACTTAAGGTTGGCTACCTCGCTATCATCCAAAATCTTCACGCGGAGCCGTCGCGGAGCCGAGTCGCGCCTACACCGGTGTCCCGGAAACCGGAAAGGTGTGCGATTTTTCGAGCCCTGGGTCACTTCCGGAGTGTCGCGCCTAGTTTGGCCTCCGGAAAAGATTGGGTTTTCTCTTGACTTCAGGAACGGTTTGCGATATTAGTCTTCCGTTGCCGCAAATGCGACGGCATACCGCATTATGAGATGCTGCCATTTATGATTGCGAATGCTCGGATAACGCCTCAATCTGCTTACATTTGCATTCTCGCGTTTTTAGTGCTGTCCCTTCCTGCTTTCGGGCAACGAAAATCGGGAAATCCGCTCGATCATCTTCCGAAGAGCATCGTGCTTCTCACCCACTTCGGCGAGCGCGCCGATATCTCGCCGGATAATCAGCGTATTGCTTTTATGGACAAAAGCTTTGGCGATGCATTTGTAATCGACCTGAAGACGCATGTGATCCGATGCTTGACCTGCAATGTGCCTGGGGCTGCCTTCCTGCGCGTCATGCATTTGCACTCCGGCGATTACCTGCTGATCGGGCCGGCGCGGTTCTCCGATATTCACACCAGCCGGACTGCCGATAACGAGCTCTGGTTCCTAAGCAAAAAGCCGGGGTCCAAGCCGCAGCGTCTCGGCCAAAAGATGTCGGAAGGCGCCGCGGTTTCAAAAACGAGTATGAAGATCTCGTATTCTGTGGTTCACGCTCAAGATCCGCAGCTTGCCCCGGATCAGTCGCAATTGTTCGTCGCCGACGCAGTAATCTCGGGCGATTCGGCGCATTTGGCCAACAAACATATGGTGTATGAGAGCCGGTCCAAAGCGTGCACGATAGAAGCGCAGGACTTCTTTGACAACGATCAGAAGATGACGTTCACCTGCTATGAACCTCACGGGCTTGCCTCAGTGATGGTCATCGACCTAAGCACCGGGAAGGTAACCAACATGTCGAAGGCGCCCGGAACGTACAACGAATGTGAAGGCATTTACCCGGACGGACGCTATACGAACGTCGAGGCCGACCGGCAAGTCGACAAGCTCGGTGGACAGCATGGATCGCGAAACATCGATATCTGGAAATTACGCCTGGATGGAACGGGCAAAGATTTCGAGAGGCTGACGTACTTCAACGATTACGAGGGATACAAAGCTTCGAACCCAGTGGTATCCACGGACGGGAAATTTATGGCGTTCCAGGTGGCGCATCCGGCCGATGAGGCCGGAGTCGGTTACGGAATTCTACTCTACTATTTTCATTAGCGACATACTCGTAGATAGATTCAATGCGTCGCTCTCAGTTAGATATACGGCTTAGGGGGCCAGGGCGCGTGCATTCTTATGGCAAGCGGAAGCAAAGCTGAAAAGCCAAACGTATACCATGTGCAGGTGCTCGACCGCGTTTTTCGAATTCTCGATATATTGACGGAGAGCGGCTCTGGTATCGGGCTCCCGGAAATCGCTAACCGCCTGGACCTCCACAAGAGTACGGCACATCGATTGATGATGGTGCTCGAAGCCAACCGGTTCGTGGAAAGAAATTCGGTAAGCGGCCGGTATCACCTGGGTTCGCGGCTAATGGAACTCGGTCTATCGGCGGTATCGCAGTTAAGCGTCTACGAGATTGCCTTGCCCCATCTTCGCGCCCTGGTTTCCGAAACAGGCGAGACGGCACATTTGGCGGTTCTGCGGGATGGACAGGTAGTCTCGTTGGTCAGCGCGGAGAGCACTCAAACCCTGCGCACTCCGGTCACCGTAGGTAGCCGGACACCCGCGCATTGCACTTCGCTCGGGAAATCCATGCTGGCCTTCGCTCCTGAAGAGCAGGTTGAGGCCTATCTGCGAGAGCAACCACTGAAGTCATATACTCCAAAGACCATCACAAAGATATCCCGCTTCAAGGCTGAATTAAAGCTTATCCGAGAACGTGGTTATGCAATTGATAACGAAGAGCGCGAGGTGGGGCTGCGGTGCATAGGCGCTCCGATCTGGAATAGTTCCGGCGATGTAATCGCGGCTGTCAGTATCGCCGGACCTGCTTTCCGCATCAGCGATGAGCAGATCCCGGCACTGTCCAAAGCGGTAGTCCGAACCGCCACGCGTATTTCCACGTCCATGGGATACCGAGAGATGAGAGGGCGCGTACGGCAGCATTGAAACCCTGCCGCACGGTAGATCAGAAAGTCAGTCTAGCGTTCAACTGAATCGTTCGCGCCCCCGCCGTACTCAAGAGCTGACCGAAAAACGGATCTGTAATACCCGTTCTCAGTCCGGAAAGATTTGTATGATTCAATGCATTGAACATCTCGGCGCGAATCTGCAGCTTGATGTTTTCACGAATTGCAAAGTTCTTTCCGAAGCTGAAATCGAGATTCCACTGACCGGGCGCCCGCCACTCGCCGGGTCCTGCATTGCCCGGCCGGATCGCCGCGCCGCCGGTGGCGGAAAGCGGAACTGCGGCGAAGGCGGCGGGGTTCAGGTATTGCAGCGTACTTCGATAGTTCGACAGTATGGGCGCTCCGCCGATATAGTCCGGGCGTTGTCCATTGTTGGATGCGGGCTGAGAAAGATACACGGGTTGGCCGCTACTTGCGGAGAAGATACCGGATACCTGCCAGCCGCCGATCGCGTGGCGGACAAAAGAGTTGCTCAGATTCGAAAGGCCGGGCAATTGGTAAACCACGTCTGCAATAAAGTAGTGAGTCATATCGCCGGCGGAGGGGCCGCGGTCGGCTCTCAAATCGAAGAAATCTTGATTTCTGTTGTCCACTCCGTTTTGGTAGTAGGCCCCGACATCGCCGCCTTGCGTCGAAAGCGATTTCGAATAGGTGTAATTGGCGTCAAAGCTTACATTGTGCGAGAAACGCTTTTTGAACGAGTTCTGCCATCCGAAGTAGGTCAGCGTTTGCGAGTTATCAACGTAGTAAGCACGGCTTAAGTTCGGATTGGGGATTGTACCATCCGGGCGCACTTGGTTCGCCCACCGGAAAGCAAGAAACTTGACGCCTCGCGTACCTACGAATGCGGTTGAGAACATCATGCTGGGAGTCAACTGATGCTCAACATCCAACAAATACTGCATCGTGTAGGGATTTTGCAGGTTAGGGTTGATAATTGTGAAAGCTGCCACCCTTTTGTTCCCGCTTTGCAGGGCGAGGCTGCGCTCCAAGTCGCCCATATCGCTAGCATAGATTGGAAATTTCAATCTGGCATTCGCGAGCTGGTTAGCGGTAAAGAAATCCCGGAAAGGAATGTTCTGATCTGTTTGGGCTCCGGCCCACATCGCGCCCGGCATCTGATTGGTAAACATCATGCCGAATCCGCCACGAACAGCGGTTTTCCCGTGGCCATCCGGGTTGTAGGCAAAGCCGAACCTCGGGCCAAAGTTGTTTGGATCGTTGCTATAGATGTTGCTCAAAGGCCGGAAAGGGCCGACGGTAAAGTTGCCGTCCATACTGAGAAAAGATGGATTGTATATACCTGCCGTGGGGTCTTGCAGGGTGCCATCGACTCTCAATGCATAATAGAAATCGTAGCGGAGCCCTAAGTTGAGCGTCAGCTTCGGGGTAGCGCGCCAATCGTCCTGGATGAAAAAGCCGAACTCGCTCATATGCCCGCTGAACACACCTTGTCCAAAACTTGCCTCCGCTTGGCTGGGTGTGTTGCTCAGCAAACCTTGTAGACTCGTGTAGTAAACATCGGGAACTTGCGGGTTGGTGCGGCTGCCATTCGTGCGTTGATAATCGCCCCCAAATTTCAGCGAGTGATGGCCGCGTTCCAGCGCGAAGTTTTCTTCAAGCTGGTAGTTGTACCCGGTTTCCACCCACAATTCACCGCCCGGCCCGCTAAACCCGAGCGTGGTGTCCAGATTGGGGAGCCGCCGTCCGTAAGGGAAGTGTGATTCGTCTGGATTGTTGGAATCCTTCAAAGCAAAATATCCGTCCAGCCGGCTTTGGTCGGGTCTGTTGTAGCCGAATCTAGTCTCCGAGGTCCACTGAGGCCCTCCCGTGATGAAACTTACATTGCCACGATACACCGGATTGGTCCACACTCGATCGTCACTGACGAAAATTCTTGGACTCAGCTCATACGGATTGCCGCGACTGAAGCTGACAGATAGGCGGCTGATAGACGTCAGCATCACATCTCCCTTTACGTCAACATGATTGTCTGACTGGAGCATCCTTTTGGTAGCGCTGTAGTCCCCGACGTAAGAGCCGGGCTTAATGGTGCCGTTATTCGGCAGAGGGTATTGATCCAGCGCGAGCTTGTAAGCGGGCACTGCGGTCAACAACATCTGGCGGGTAGCAGCCGTGGGGACGTTGCCCTCGACAAATTGATCCTGGCTCTTCTGATAACCCTCATAGTCCCCGAAAATGAAGACCCTGTCTTTTATGATGGGGCCGCCGATGGCTCCGCCAAATTGGTTAAACGTGAGGCGCGGTTTACTGGCTGAGCGTTGAAACCTGGCATTGAGAGCGCTGACCTGGTTGTTTTCGAAGAGGCTGCCGTGCCAATCGTTTGTGCCGGATTTGGAGATCATGTTCACTTGGCCACCTACGGCGTCCGCGTATTCAGCCGGAACAATGCCCTTCACGGTACTAACCTCTTGAATGCCTTCAAGGCTCATGACATCGATCAGGTTGGGCGCGCTCCACTCGGAAATAGAACTTCCCTCGAGGTTTCCACTGGCATTGCTTCCGTCTACGGTGTAACGCGTGCCCTGGATTCCAACCCCATTCATTTGAACGCCTGCCTGAGCGCTTGAGTAGTGGTTAACCCCGGATCCGACCGCCAATAAGTTCCCAACATTCCGGTTCAGCAATGGTAATTGCCGCACTTCGGTTTGTTGGAACGTGTGAAGCTGTTGTGCAGAGACGGAGTTGATCAGAGGGACGCTACTCGTAACGCTGACAGTCTGGGTGGCCGTCCCAAGCTCCAGGTTGTATGCCTGCCGTATTTGTTGCCCGGCCGTCAGGGTAATTCCGCTGGTGACATATGTCTTGAAATTCTTGGCTTCTATTGTCAAGGTGTAGGTGCCGACCGGAACAAACGTGAAGCTGAAATCTCCGCTGCTGTTCGTGGTCTTTGTGATCACCGCGTGCGTATCCTGCTCGGTGAGCCGTACCGTCGCGCCCGGAATCACCGCACCCGAAGGATCGGTTACCGTTCCGTAGAAGGTAGCGGTGTTTTCCTGCGGCCAGGCTGCCTCCGGCGCGAGCAGCAAAGCGGCCGACCATAGACACATAGCCCGGATCGCCGGCCTGAATCCTCCATGCAATAGGAATCCTCTCGTCATAAACCCTCTCTACCTGGATGGTGGGTAATTGCTCGTCCCATATTGTGAGATATGGTCCCAGCCCGCAAGCGATACGATATGTTATCTCCGGCGAGGAACCTAGTCAACCCTTTTTTGAACAGTTGTCGTTAGCACGCGCTTTGCTTTTTCGTCTTGCAATTTGATTTACTCTCCGGATAGAGTATTGGCAGTTGTAAATGCGCATTTGCGAGCCATAAGTCCCACATAGTGGTACGGATCGAGCGCTTCTGCCTCAGGATATGAATCCCGGCTGTGCACGTTAACCCGGAGGACTAAAGTTATGAATGGTGATTTCATCTCAGCGATTCAGCGTCGAGAGTTCCTGAAACTGTTTGGCGCCACCGCGGCTCTTGTCCCGAGCAACAGCGTCGCTTCCCCGGCCGCGCGCAAAGTTGTGATCGTAACCGATCCGAGCGACCCGGTTGCATCCAGCGGCCCCGGGAAGTGGGCTGCCGGACAACTGCGTCAGGCGCTCGCCGGGAAGGGGACTACTTGTGAGATTGTGGAATCGCCAAGCCGGGCGAAAGGCTTCGATTTTTGCGTTATAGTCGCCGGGCCCGCTTCGAGCCTGTCGAAGAGCTTCCGCACAGAGCGCGCAGAGCTTACGGAACCTGAAAGTCTACGCATAGCCCCCGGTCATTTGGGAAGTGTTGCGGCGACTTTAGTCTCGGGAAGCGATCCACGCGGCTTAGTGTATGGGGTTCTGGAATTAGCAGAGCGGGTTCAGTTCGGATCTGATCCGGTCGCCGCCCTAAGAGCGGAAACACTGGAAGAGCAGCCTGCCAATCAAGTCAGGAGCGTGGCGCGGGCCTTTTGTAGCGAGATCGAAGACAAGTCCTGGTATTACGACAAAGATTTCTGGCGCGGCTATCTGGATGTTCTCGCCAAAAGCCGCTTCAATCGGTTCAACTTTGCCTTGGGTTTCGGATACGATTTTCCGCGCGGTGTTACCGGCGATTATTTCCATTTCCCGTATCCTTATCTGGTCGAGGTGCCCGGATATAACGTCCGTGTTATTTGCCTTCGCAATGAGGCTGGGCCGCAAACTCCCACGCCGCTCAGTACCGGGGAGCGCGAGAAGAACTTCGAGATCCTGCATTTTATTGCGGCTGAAACAGCGATGCGAGGACTTCAATTCCAACTCGGTATTTGGACGCACGCGTACCAGTGGACGGATAGCCCCAATGCGGACCATCGCATTGAAGGTCTGACGCCGGACACCCATGCGGCCTATTGCCGCGATGCACTGGCGCTCGTTCTGAAGAGTTGCCCCCAGATTCAGGGGCTCACGCTTCGCGTTCATGGCGAGAGCGGAATCCCCGAAGGGAACTACCCGTTCTGGCGCACGCTCTTCGAGGCCATCGCGCATGCCGGACGCAAAATCGAAATCGAGATGCACTCCAAGGGAGTGAATCAAACGATGATCGATATGGCTGCGGACACGGGAATGCCGGTTAAGTTAGGTTGTAAGTATTCAGCCGAGCATCAAAGTCTCGGCTATCATCAGGCGGATATTCGCGAGCTGGAAATACCAAAGCCTGGCCGCATGGAAACGGGGCTATTCAGTGTGAGTAATGGGGCGCGCCGGTTTACGCGTTACGGCTATGCTGATTTCTTTCAAGAGGGGAGACGGTTCGACGTGCTGTTTCGCCTGTGGCCCGGCACGCAGCGGCACTTACTTTCTGCCGATCCCGAGATGGCCGCCGCCTATGGAAGAACTTCGCACTTCTGCGGCGCCGCCGGCCTGGAACTCTGTGAGCCTTTGACCTTCAAAGGGCGGGAGGGCTCAGGGCTGCCCGGCGGCCGCTGCGCCTACGCCGAGGCCACGTTGAATCCGCGGCAGGACTGGAAGAAGTTCGAGTATTACTACCGCGTTTGGGGACACCGCCTCTACAACCCGGATGCCGGCCCGGAAACCTGGCGACGGTATCTGCGAAGCGATTTTGGTCCCGGCACAAACTCCGTGGAAACTGCGGTAGCGAATGCTTCCCGCATTCTTCCGATTCTGACCTCCGCCCACCTTCCCTCGGCGTCGAACCATTCGTTTTGGCCTGAGATCGACACGAACATGCCCATCGTGCTCGGGAGCGAACCGTCTCCTTATGGAGACACGCCCACTCCAAAATGTTTTGGCACAGTGAGCCCCTTGGATCCGCAATTGTTTTCCACCATTGTGGAGCACGCCGCAGATTTACTTGCGGGCCGTGTCAACGCGAAATATTCTCCCGTGGAAGTTGCGCAATGGCTGGATGACTGCGCCAGTGCCGCCTCGCAGGCTCTCGCCAACGCCCGCACACAGGCCTCTTCAAGCAGCTCGCCCGAGTTTCAGCGAATCGAAGAAGATGTGCTCATCCAAAACGGCTTGGGACAATTTTTCGCAGCCAAGCTGCGTGCCGGAGTGCTCTATGAGATTTACCGGAAAACCGGCGATGCCGAAGCTGGAAAGTTAGCCTTGGAGCAATATCTGAAAGCGCGCGATGCCTGGAAAGCCATGGCGCAGCGCGCGCAAAAGGTTTATCGTTCCAATATCACCTACGGCCGTGCTCCCATCCGGCAAGGCCACTGGACGGATCGCTTGCCGGATATCGATAAAGACGTCGATGCTCTGCGGGCCGCCTTGCAGACCCAACCGGTCGCACCTGCGCGGCAAGCCCAGCAGGCCATTCGGGCTGCCACGCAACGTAGCCGCCGTCCATCGATAGATTGTAGCCACACGCCGGAGCCGCGCTTCCAACCGGGTAAGCCGCTTGCGATCGTGTTGCATGTTCCTCGTATGCATGCGGATGCGCCATCTTCGGTGCTGCTGCACTATCGCCATGTGAATCAGGCGGAACGCTGGCGTTCGGCCGAGATGGAGCGCGGCCAGAACGTATTTCGATCCGCCATTCCTGATGAATACACGAGTTCGCCCTTCCCTCTGCAATACTATTTTGAGCTGCGGCGCGGTACATCTGACGCTTGGCTGTATCCGGCGTTCAATATAACCTGGTCTAACCAGCCGTATTTTGCAATTTACAAGCGGGAAGCTCGAAACCAGGAAAACTTATGACTCAAGTGGAGCAGTCAACAACCAAAGATCCTGAATTGGCCGAAGCGGAAAGCATCATCCTCAGCGCGGAAGCTGTGAAGTTCATTACCGAATTGCAGCGGCGGTTCGGCGAACGGCGGCGCGATCTGCTGGCAAAAAGGGCCGCGCGGCAAGCGGCAATCGACGCCGGCCAGTTGCCCGCGTTCTTGCCGGAAACTGCCGAAATCAGGCAGAGCAATTGGTCGGTCGCGCCGATTCCGAAGGACTTGCAGGACCGCCGCGTGGAGATTACAGGTCCGGTCGACCGCAAGATGATCATCAATGCGCTGAATTCAGGCGCGAATGTCTATATGGCCGACTTCGAGGACTCCAATTCCCCGACCTGGGCCAATAACATATCAGGGCAGCTAAATCTCTTGCATGCCGTACGCGGCGAGATCGAGTACGTCGGCCCCGAAGGTAAGCAGTATTCCTTGGGAGCGAATCCGGCTGTGCTCTTTGTGCGGCCGCGAGGATGGCATCTGGTCGAAAAGCATTTGCTCGTTGACGAAGAGCCCATCTCCGGGTCGCTGTTCGATTTTGGCCTCTACTTCTTCCATAACGCGAAGGCCCTGATCGCCAAGGGATCGGGTCCATATTTCTATTTGCCAAAATTGCAAAGTCATCTGGAAGCGCGGCTCTGGAACGATGTTTTTCTCTTCGCGCAGGAGTATATTGGTTTGCCACGCGGAACCATCCGGGCTACGGTGCTGATTGAAACCATTCTTGCGGCGTTTGAGATGGACGAAATTCTCTGGGAGCTGCGAGAGCACTCTGCCGGCTTAAACTGCGGGCGCTGGGATTACATCTTCAGCTTCATCAAAGTCTTTCGGAATCACAGCCGCTTCGTGATGCCCGATCGCGGGCAGGTAACCATGGATCGCGACTTCCTGAAAGCCTATGTGGAACTGCTGATTCAAACCTGCCATCGCCGGAACATTCACGCCATGGGCGGCATGGCAGCCCAGATTCCCATTAAGAACGATCCTGCCAGGAATGAAGCAGCGCTCGAAAAAGTAAGGCAGGACAAATTGCGCGAGGTGAAAGCGGGCCATGACGGCACGTGGGTGGCGCACCCCGGCTTGATTCCGGTTGCGAAGGAAGTATTCGATGCGCACATGCCCACGCCCAACCAGATCCATGTCAAACGCGAGGACGTACATGTGACCGCTTCCGATTTGTTGAAAGTTCCGGACGGTCAAATTACCGCTGAGGGCCTGGGTGTAAATATAGATGTCGGCATTCAATATCTGGAATCTTGGCTGCTCGGCCTCGGTTGTGTTCCTATCTATAACTTGATGGAGGACGCGGCAACTGCGGAAATATCCCGGGCACAAGTTTGGCAGTGGCTACGGCACAGCGCCAAGCTGGCAGATGGCCGAACAGTCACGCCCGAGCTGATCCATGAAACCATCCAGTCGGAGCTGCAACACATCCGCACTGTACTTGGGCCCGCTCGCTTCGATTCGGGTAAGTTCCCGCTTGCTGCCGAGCTATTCGAAAAGATGATGCTGAGCCCGGACCTGCCAGAATTTCTTACACTTCGCGCGTACGATTACATCTGAGTCGATCACAGAATCGCAGCTACTTCGTAATCCGGTACCGCCGGAACTGTAAATTGGATCGTATTACCGGAGCCCGTTAGTGGAACTTCAATTCCCGCCGCAAGCAGTTGCACTCTGGTTGCTTTCATACCCGAAGGCAAACGCATGATCACCTTTTGCGGACCGAGCGGATACGGCTCCGTGAACCAGCCTCGCAGCATCTCCGGGTTTCCGTAATTAAGGATGTGGACGGCCAATCCGGCTTTGGTCCTCCAGGCGAACACCTCCGCCATGCCGTTACCGGAAACAGAAACCGGCATCTGCGGGCATATCCAGCGAATTGCGTTCAGCAACAGCCGCGAAAGATCTGGATTCTGAGATCTCCAATACGAGCTATCGATATCGCCGGGAAAAAACGCGAGGCGGCTCGCTCCGCGCTCGGTAAGCACGACTGCCGGTTGGTCCGTATGTGTGGTCCGCGGGTATACCATCTCGGGCGGAAAGGCCGGAAACGGCGGAACTACAGTTAGAACCGGGTTCGAAACAGCGTGGAGCGGAAGGTAATGCTGCGCGAATGGTAGCAGCGTGGTATCGCGAAAGCCTTCGAGGATCGGATGTGCGCGTTCGATGTGGGCGTAGGATGAATTCCCGTTCGGCCCAACTATACCTCCTATCTTCTGAATGCCGAAAATATCGGATAGACCGCCTTGCGGGCGCGGCTTGCCGTATTCGTCATAAAAGGCCGTCTCAAATGTGGCCAGAAGCGATCCACCTTGATGGACATACTCCTGCAACTGCTGCCACTGCTTATCGCTGAGCAGTGCGGCATTGGCCAGGATCAGCGCCTTGTACTTCGAAAGCGTCTCGGGCGCAAGATCGTCTTCATGCACAAAATCGAAGGGAATCCGGCCGTGTAACAGAACTTGATACATGCCTTGTAAGTAGTCGGTAACGTCCCCACGTCCCGGAACTTTGTAAAAAGCATTCGTCTGCTGTGAAAACACCACGCCGACATTCGCCAGCGACGCTTCATTCGTGAAATGCTGCTGATTCTGAGCGATCCACTGGAAGAATTTCCGGCCCGGCTCCCGCCAGCGCAAGTCCTGCGGCTTGCCGCCCAGCCAGTGGAACCATGGCGTCATGCCGCTGGCCGTTGTCTGCGCCAGCCACATTTTCATTTCCAGGGGCGCCTTACTCGTATGCCGCCACAACGGTTGAGTATTGGAATACGCTCCAGTAACGTTTGTTATTGTACGGCCCTTCATGACAGATTGCGCGACGCGGCCCTGCTGAGCGCAGTCCCAGATCGGCGTAACGCCGGAGCGTCCCTGATGATCGGCATTGAACCAGCCGGCTACTCCTGCAATCTCGTTGAGATTGGTAACAGCCCGGATACCGCCGCCTAAATTCCCCACATAGACGCTGTCCCACTTCTTCTCTTTCGCTGTGCGGTCCCAAAGCCGCCAAATTTCCAGAACGCGCGCCATATGCCGGCGAAACGCTTCAGGCGAATTGGGATCGGTCAGGCCGGCGCCTTTGCATGCCTGACAGTAACAAGGCCCAGGCCGGTTCGTGCTCGGCCAGCCATTTGTGAAAAAGCCGTCAATGTCATACAGGGAGTTGACTTCGCGGATAATCGCTGGCATCTGCTCAGTGAAGTACGTCGAGTACATGCACGTCTTGTAGAGCCAGGGCGATTCCGAATTCGTGACCGGCTTACCATCTGCAGTTTGCTCCACCCATTCCGGATGTGCTTTGTAGGCGTCGTCATAGACGTAGTTACAATCGAGCCGCGCGACAACACGAATACCTTTCGCCTTGGCGGCCTTGGCGTAATCCCCGAATAGATCGTGATTGTCCAGGAACTGACTTCGCCGCTGGAATGGAATCTTGGTGGGATAGAACGCCATAATGCCGCCCGCGCTCAGCAGCAACGCGTCCAGCTTCAAACTGGTCCAATAATCAACCCACCACGAAATATTCAGCTCAATTGGATCGCGCTCGTTGAAGTTGGTCTGTCCACAACGGCGCATGGTGGCGTACCAAGGCACTCGGCCCGGCTCTTGCGGATTGCCGAACAGCTTGGGTGTGAGTGCGGCGCCCGACATTGCGGCCATGGCATCCCGGCGTGTCAAATCGTCCATGAAAGTAGGCCTCAAAACGATAGCTTCAACTCAAACTGCAAATTCCGGTTACCTGTCTTGCTCGTGACCATCATGAAGCTCGAACTAAGCGGATTGGAATTCGCAGTCCCCCAATTGGGGTGATTCAGCAGATTGAACGCTTCGGCTCGGAACTCCAGATTGGCTCTTTCGCCGATAGAAATTGGAAACTGCTTGTGAATCGCCATGTTCCACTCCCAAAAGCCACGATTCGAAAAAATATTCCGATTGTCTCCGGTCGCAAAAGTCCCCTGTGCCGGGGCAGCGAATACGTTTGTGCAATAGAGCTTCGCGCCGGTTCCCGGTACAAATCCGCTTGAACAGCCGTCGGGATTGCCTGTAATGTTCCAGAACTGGTTGCCGCTGCCGGGTCCGATACCCGCATAATCAATGTTCTGCCGGACTGAGAAAGGCGTTCCCGATTCGAACTGATTAATGCCCGAAAGAACCCAATTTCCAAACAGCCTTCCCGTGAGACTGGCACTACCGCGAAAGGGAAGGTTGTAGACATAGCTGAAAATGAGTGCCTGCGGCACGTTGAAATCGGAGCGCCCCCAATAATTTCGATCGTTGTACGAGTTGGGAAGAACGTCTGTCAGAATCGATGTGTTATCCGTCGATTTGGACAAGGTATAAGACGCGCTAAATGTAAGTGGGCCGCTCGTCTTGGTGGCATTCACCTGCAAAGAGTTGTACCACGACAACCCGGAGTTCTCCGACATATCGATAATGCCAGCGCCCACGTACGGCCGCAAAACATTCGGATTGATGTTTGGATGCAGGTAAGTCGTATTCGGTTGAACGATTTGATTGATATTGCGCTTACGCTGGAGATGCAGACCCCGGTTGCCGACGTATCCAGCCGATACGTTTACTCCCCGCCCGAATTGGTGCTCCACAGTCGCGTTATAGTCCCACGCTGTCGGCCAAACGTTGTTGGGCGCGTTGATCGTCATTGTGAAGGGCACCGCAATCGAGGTCGCACTTCCCAGGCTGCTGATATTTCCGTTGATGAGTGTGGTCTGTGGCATGAAGGGCGGATTGCCGCCGAGTGCGGTATCGCGATTGATCGCCGTACGATCCGCAAAATACCCCAGCCCGACTCGAAGCACTGTCCTTGATGCGATCTGGTACGCCATGCCGAACCGCGGCTGAACCAGATTCCACTGCATCGGCACAAAGCCGGGTGGCAAATTGTGATACAGGCTCTGGAATTGGCTGAGGATTGGATACCGGCGCAGCGCGTCTTTGCTGGGTCCGCTGCCAGGAAGAACAATTCCGTTGTACGGAGATCCGCTGACAATGAATCCTGTAGTCGGACTAACAGTAGCGGCCTGCCCCGGACTGTAGAATGCAGGTTCAAACTGGGCGATAGTGCCGTTGGTCGTTCGCCATGCAGGCCACAGAGAATAACGCAAACCGTAGTGCAAACTCAGCTTGCGAGTAGCCTGCCAAACATCCTGAATGAATAGATCTAGCGAATTCGCAACCCAAGGCGTCTCCGGTTTGGCGCCGAATTCGGAGTAGTTGTTGAAATTCCCAAGCAGAGCATTTGCGACTCCGAGGCCGGTCGTGTTCGGCATCCCGGTATCCAGGAACTGAAACGCGCCATTTTGATTGTTCGTCTGCGGCGGACTGGCGGTCGTCAACTGAATCAGATCGTTCTGGCCGGAATGCTCGAACGTTCCACCGAACATGATGGCATGATTCCCAACAATCTTCGTCACGTTGTCCGTATAGTCCTCAACGAACCCAGCCCAGGATCCCGGGTATGCGCCGGTATCAACCGTAGTCAGCCCCGTCACTGCAATTGTGGGAATCTTCTGGGCAAACAGCTTTGTCCCGGGATATAGGTACGGATACGAAATACCGTACGTGCTTCGCTCACAAAAAGCACCGCAGGCAGGATTTTCCGCAATCGTCCCTTTGCCGTCTGAATTTGCCGATATCGAGAAATCATTCAGCAGGGTCGGCGAGAAAGACGTGGTGAGATCGACAATGCCTGTGCGGTTGGGTCGCGACCAGAGTGACTGGAACAGTCCAAGCGTCCCCTCCAGCGGATTATTAAAGTGCCACGGAATAAAGGTGCCGCGCACATACAGGTGATTCTTATCGTTGATATAGTAATCGGTCCGGAATGTGGTCTTTTGAAGATTGGACGCCACTGGATAAGTTTGAATCCAGTTGGATGCACCCTGCTGGAACCCGGGCGTCGGTAGCGGGTACGCATTAAGGATCGCCATGCCTTGCGAATTCAGACGTGAACCAGGGACCACGTTTCCCGGAAATGGATGTCCGGTGAGCGGATCCGTTGCTATTCTCGACTTGCCAAAGAACGTATTATGCGGGTCTAACAAACCGCTGAGATCGCCGGTCCGCATCGTGGCAGTCGGAACAATACCGGTTGTGTCGTCGTCATAGCGCCGGTGAATCCATTCTTCTGCAAAAAAGAAAAAGAGCTTGTTGCGGTCCGTGTTGAACTTTCCTGGTATAAACACCGGACCACCCAAGGCAAAGCCAAAATCGTTGTAGTTTTGTTTTGGCGGCCTTGAATTCTGGCGTGCAATGGGGCTGTTATTGCGCTGCCAGCTATTCGCATCAAAAACCGCGTTGCGAAGCACTTCATAGGCATCTCCGTGAAAATGAGTCGTTCCGCTTTTCGTCACAAAGCGAATCTGTCCGGCATTGGAACGGCCGTATTGCGCATCGAAGTTACCCGTGAGTACCTGGATTTCCTGCACCGAGCTCATGTCCTGCGCACCCAGCATGGAACCGGATTCTCTCGTCCGCGTCGCCATTGCACCATCGACATACACCGTGTACGCATCGGTTCGGCCTCCGTTCATACTGAACGACCCGCTGCTCACGCTGTCCGGATCAAAGGTCGCGATATCCGTCCCAACAACTCCCGGTTCGAGCAGAGCGAGATAAACGGGATTTCTTCCGTTCACCTCCAGTTGCTGAAACTGCTCCGACGTCACAGTTCCCCCCGTGGTTGGTTCCAGGCTAAGGGCTTGCCCGGCGGATTCCGTGACCTGAACTGTTTCCGTTACTGCTCCCAGGGTTAGCTGAACCGGAATATTGAGCTGGTCGGCTGCATTCAGCCGAATACCGCTGTGAACGAACTTTGCGAATCCTTTCGCCTCGACTGAGATTGTGTACGTACCTACGGTCAGATTCGGAAATGTGTAATAACCGGAGTTATTCGTGGTCGTCTGTCGCGCGACTTGATTTCCTTCGTTGGTCGCTGTGACAGTCACGCCTGGCACGGCAGTCTTGCTCGCGTCCACCACAGTCCCGGAGATTTGGCCGATATCCACCTGACACCAGGCGGGGGCGGAGAAAATCAGACATCCAATGAGGAGTTTGTGCAGCTTCATGGTAGCCTCCTGAACGGGCAAATCTAATCGAAGCCGAGCTGGCGTATAGCATCGCCCGCACGGGCTAAATGATCCAAATCCATCTCGGAGTACTTGCGCGAGAGGATGACGCCCTCTGCGCCTCCGTGAAAAGCCGCCACAACAGCATCCCGGACTCCCTGGTGTGTGCACTTACTATGGCGCGCGGCTGTAGGCGTCCCGCCATGGAGAAAGCTTCGCCTGGCCAGATCGGTCACACCTGATTTTCGTCCCATAATGTGAAACAGCAACTCTCCGTTCTCTGTGCAGAGAGGTTTATCACCAGGGGGAATTTATGTCAATAGGGGCGGAGCCTTGCGGTCCGAGCACGTCGGACAGTTACGGAACCCTGAGCGCAAGCGAGGGCCAGTTCTTGGCGCACCGGTCCGACAAGCTCTTGGCCGCCACGAGCACCCGTCGGGCCAACTCTTGCGCGCGATCGGCTGTTATTCGCGAAAGTGGTCCTGCGATGCTAATGGCGGCGACAGCTTGTCCTGAGGAGTTGCGGACCGGAGCGCCAATGCAGCGCAGGAATCCATACTCCAGACCTCACATTCGGAATGCTAACGTAAACCCGGCGTGCTGCTCCGCTACGACGCAAAGTCGAGCGCAACCACCTCATGAAGCCCGATCGAGGGCACTTGTAGCTCGATAAACCCGTTCATTTCTCGGTACGGAATCTTACTTTTCGCCGCCAGTAACTGAATGCCTGTAACACGCCTGTCTCCGGACACGCGAATGCGCACGCGCTGGCTTGGTAGCGAGATGATTTCACGTACAGGCCCCTTCATCATCATCGGATTGGTCAAATTCACCAGATGAACCGTCATCGACCGCTTTTGCGTCCAAACGGCAATGTCTAACATGCCCGGACCCTCCACTGTGACGGGCAGCGGTTCATTCGTCGCCCATAGTACGGCATTCCGAATTAATTTCCCGTGGTCCACATTTAGTACATCCCAGAACGTACGGCCCAAGTCCCAGGGAAAATAAACAACGCGGCCAGCTCCGATTTGGCGCACGAAAACTCCCGCTTCCGCCTGTTTCGCAGGGCGGGGAAATACCTCTTCCATGGGAAGATCCGGATAAGGCGGAACAACCGTAAGCGGAGTGTATGCCCCGGCATTTGCAGGCTTCACAATCACCCTGTTCACGCCATTGATGATCCGCGTAGCGTCTTCAAATCCGGCTAACAAAGGGTGGAAATGCCCTGTCGCTGGATCTTTCTGGAGCCGCAAGTATGAATTCTTCATCGGCCCTTCCAACCGGTCATCGAAGGAAGCGCCCAATACACTCGCCAGTCCGAAATCCCTGCGCCGTACACCCCATTCGTCATAGAGCGACGTCTCGTACGTCGCCACAATACTTCCGCCCCGGCGAACAAAACTCTCAATCTGGTCGCATTGTTTGTCCGAAAGAGCCGCGATGTTCGGTAAAATCAGCGTTCGGAACGGCTCGACATGCGATTGGTCCAGCAATCCATCATGAACCATCTCGAACGGGATACGCGCCTCAACCAAAGCCTCATAGAAACCGAGCGCCGGGTCTTCCACTTTCGCGTGCGCCTGCTCGCCGCCGTAGAAAGATGCAGTCTGCTGGGAATAGACTATGCCAACACGTGCAAGCGAAGTCTCATTCCGTAGATACCGCTCGTTCTGATAATGCCAGTTATAGAGTTCCTCGACAACCGGAAGCCACCGGCGGTCAATCGGCTTCGCGTTGAACTTCGTGAACCACGGCCGCAAACCGTTCGCGATGCCATCTACAACCCAAAGCCGGATTTCCTCTCCGTTTTGCACGGAATCCTTCCAGCGGTGCTCGTCTTCGATTCCGACGCTAAAGATGCCCACGATAGGCTTCCGCCCGAGCGTGGCGCGATATTCTTTGCCGTTCTTGCCGTTGGTCCACGGCGGCGCGACTCCGTGCCGGCCTTGCCGATCGGCAAACAGTGTCGGCGCAATCTCGGCGATCGTCTTCATGTCGAGTTCGCTCAGGGCGCCGCCGCCTGCGTTCGCTATGTAAGCGGCGTCCGGGTTGATGGCTTTGATCTTTCCGTCCCAAAGACGCCAGAGCTCGAACAGCCGCTTCTGACGCCAGACGATGTACTGCTTTCGAGCCGGATCTTGCGGGTTGCGTGTGCGAGGAAGTTCCATGCCCGAAAACGCTTTGAAATTTTCCCGGCAATGCACGCAATAGCACATACCGGAGCCAGCCCAGCGGTTCGAGAAAATGCCGTCGACGCGGTACATTGTCATGATCTCTTCGGTGACCCGCGTCATGAAGTCGAAATTGTATGGGCCGAGCGCGCAAGTCACCCAGAAATCGCGATCCGACCAGTGCCGGACTTTGTTGCCGTCTGCATCCACCATGATCCAGTCCGGATGGGCATCGTATATATCCTGGTGAACGGCATGCGGATCGGTTCGCGCAATCACGTTCATCCCTAACGCGCGGCAGCCCTTCACCATGTCACCGAATGGATCCAGATTGCCCAGCCATTTGCTCCGGTAATGCATGGGGATCTTAGTCGGATAAAACGCAACACACCCGCCGGCGCTCAGGCACGCGGCATCGGCATGAATTCTGCCAAAGTAATCGAGCCAGAATTTCGGATCGAAGTTGCCCGGATCGTCCTCGACAAAGGCCAACTGCGCCCAACGCATCGGCCGGTCATACCAGCCGGACTGCGCTGTCGCATTCGGCTTGCCGGAGGCTGCGAGCAACGCTCCGCTCGCCGACGCCTGTATAAATTCACGACGGTTCATAGCTTGTACGCTAAGGATGCAAAGTAAGTGTTATAACTCTCGTTGCGAATCAGGTAGAACGGCTTAAATTCTACCTTCTGAGTCCCTAAATCATACTGCAGGCTCATTGGATCTGCCGTGGGTTGAAGCGCTTGCGGTAGAGCGAGCGCGGTCGACGCGATGTCCGCGGGAGGATTCACCGCCACCATCATCAGCGGTCCGCGCATGACGGCAACCATGCCGGGATTGCGATCGTCGATCGGCTCTGTTCGCACACGAAGAGGAAACGAGACATGGACGGTGTCGTTATTCCGCCAGGTTCGGTGAATTCGCGCAAAACTCTGCGGCTGCGCCGCGCCGTCGAAACGTTTTCCGTTTATGTCGATATGCGCCGGCCGCTCTAGCCAGCCGGGGACGCGAATATACAACGAGAAGATCACTGGGGCGGATGCGGCAATGCGTAATTCAATGTCACCTGTTCGCGGATAATCGGTCGTTTGGATCACACGAACGCCATTCGCAGCCCGTACCTCCGAAGGGGTGAACAGATTGACGTACAGTCCGTCGTCGCTGCGGAAATACGAATTGATTCCGTAATCGGCGACCGCTTGTACAAGCGTTCCGGAGCAGCAAGGCCATTTGGCGTGGTAGTAGCCCTTCTGGGCGCCGGCATGGTAATCCGAATAATAAAAGAAGTCGCCGTTCCCATCCGGATCACGCGCGCCGAGGATCGTGTTGTACAAAACGCGTTCCAGACCGTCTCCGTATCGCGCATCGCCCGTGAACCGGAGCAGGTAACGAGCCAGTTTGAACTGGGCGTAGCAGCCGCAGGGTGTCTCGAAATGATCGTGTGTTGTGGTGAGGCTCTGGGCCAATTTCCCTTCGTGCGGCGGAACAAATGTTTCCTTCGGCCCCCATCCGCCGGAAGCGTACTGCTGCGTGTCTGCAAGCATGTCCCACGCATTACGGATCGCAGCGAGATATTTGCGATCGCCGAGCACCTCATACGCCTTCGCCGCCGAACTCAGCGCAATCACGTGACTATAAGCATGCTTGCCGGGAAGAATGTTTTCCCCGCGCGCCAGCGGATCGAAATAGGCGTCGTTCAACAAATATGTCCGGCCCATCTCGAAGAATTTCCGGTCCCCGGTCAGCTCGTAACTGTTGAAAAGATTTTCGGGCAGGATGTACGGCTCGTCGTACGGCGCCTGCTTGGGGCTGTTGGGTCCGCGGTCATAGGTGTGATCGGGAATGCTGGGGATGGAACCATAAATCACGCGGGCCAGCAGATCCTTTGCTTGCGCGACATGGGCCAGATTGTAAGCATCGAGCAGGCCGATCTCGTACTTATCGAGAATGTAACAGGGCCACGTGGCCGCCGCTTTTTTGCTCGCGAACGGGTATCCATTCGGACCGAGTGTCGCCGCAAATCCGTCCACCAGCGCTGCGACTTTGGTGTACGCAGCGGAATCGCCCGCCGATCGCGCGTAACGTGCCAGGCCCGAAATGTACTGGCCCAAGCTATGTCCTGGCACAAAGCCGTCCGCGTCATACCACCCGCCCATGTCTTTTCCCGGCGCTGGCAAACCCGCGCGTTGCCGGTATACCTTCAGAAGCCGGTCATTGTTCAATCCTATGTAGCTGGTATAGATCCGGTCGAACTGGTCCTTCAGCGGACCGCCTGTCAGCTTCACGGCGGCATAGTCGAACTCGCGGATACGTTCGCGGGAATTACCCCGCATAGTCTTAGCCGTCAAAACTGCGGCACTTGTGCTTCTGAGAAAAGATCGTCGCGATGTCTCTGACATGAACTCCATCAGGCGTGAGCCGCCAACACTGCTTTCGTATCCAGTGGATAAATCAAATCGACGTTCTTTGGCGTGATCAGTTGGTGTTTGACAAACGTGGCCGGAGCAGTCGGCTGGTTCTGCAAAATTCCTAAGGCCAGCGGAATCAGTTGATCTCCATACCGCTCCGGAAAGTACGCGACCGAGCCGATTAACCGCGTGCCCGGACGGCGCAGTTCCTCGCGCGCATCCTGCGTTGCATTCTGGCCTACTGCCGCGCAAAGGTGACTACCTCCGGCTTCTTCAATCGCGCGAAGGGCCGCCAGCGCGCAGGTATCGTTCACCGCGCCCACCACCGTGCGCTTCATCTTGTTATGCCGCAGAAAGCGCCTCATGACGGTCATGACCTGGTCGAAATCGCCCTTGCCGTTCAGATGCACGGCCGGAATGCTCGTTATGTTGGGAAGCTCCGCGCGCAATCCATCGATAAGCCCCGTGATACGCAGCGCGGGAAGCGGACCCGCAATCGGCAGTTCCAACAACAGAATTTGTTCCACCCGGCCTTCCCAATTCAATTTTGCCCATTTCCCAAGCGCGCGGCCGCCGATGATCCCCGCTTGATAGTTGTTCGCTCCGAAAAACGTCGCGCCGGGGTGAGGAATCTCAATCGCGATCACCGGAATCTTCGCTTCCAAGAATTTGGACGAAATGATTGGCGCCACGCGTTCGTAAGTTTGAAATTCAAGCACCAACTCCACCTGCTCGCGAATGAGCAGGTCGGCATTGCGCAACGCTTCGCGCGCGCTGTAGCGGTTATTCACCGTGATCAAATGCACGCCGTGCGCAGCCGCGGCACGCTTCAAGCTCTCGGTTACCTGGCGGCAGAACTCGGAGTCGGTTTGGGAGGCGA
>Ga0070740_10002544_pt1 | contig 21102 bp, 20 predicted proteins | sample Coa_R2_FD_67286 | JGI IMG/M metagenome (GOLD analysis project Ga0070740, IMG submission 67286) | Surface soil microbial communities from Centralia Pennsylvania, which are recovering from an underground coalmine fire - Coalmine... | ecosystem: Environmental > Terrestrial > Soil > Unclassified ...
GAAGCCGGCCCATCGCGCGCAACGTCTCGGCCCTCCCGGTTTTCGTGAATGCATCCCCGATATTATCCACGAGTACAGCGTCGTAGGCGGCGAGCGCCTCGTCCAAACGCCCCATCGCGCGCAACGTCTCAGCCCTCCCGTTCTTCGCGACCACATTATCAGGGTGCTCGGCGACGGCGGAGTCGTAAGCTGTTAACGCGTCATGAAGCCGGCCCATCGCGCGCAACGTCTCGGCCCTCCCGGTTTTCGTGAATGCATCCCCGATATTATCCACGAGTACAGCGTCGTAGGCGGCGAGCGCCTCGTCCAAACGCCCCATCGCCTTCAGCACTTCCGCCCGCCCGTTCTTCGCGATCACGCCCGCTCCGAAAGACTCGGCTTGCTCATAAGCCTTTAACGCATCGGCGAGTCTATGCATTTTCAATAGTGCGTCAGCGTATTGAGTCCAAGACCAGTCATCGTCTGGGACTATCTGGATGGCGCGCTCGGTCAACTCAAGTTGAAGAGAATAAATGCCGAGGGCTTTTGCTTCGGTAGCCAGATTGCATAAAGTTTTGGCCGCGTTTATGGGCCTCGTGGTCTCTAACTGATAGTCAATTACTTGGTTTGTGATTTTGCGGGCGAAGGCGAAGTTCCGTTGTTGCATCGCTTCGACGATAAGGTCTATCTGACGTTGAACTTTATTCAGTTCTTCCTCGGCGGTTCCGCGTCTGCGCCGCGCGTGCCGCCTTCCGCGTCGTTGTGATGATTCCTCTAAAAAGTCGTCAACCTCATGTGTGACGCGCGGGACGGTGGCGTGCAAGCGGAAAGGGCTTGCCCATTGTTGCAGGACTTCCCTGTCGTTTTTTAGGGAGGCGACGGATGGGTTAAGTCTTGCTCGAAGGATAAACTCGTCAACGTGGGCGCGCGGGCCGCTGGCTGCTTCGACGGCGAGTTTGCGGAAGAGTCCTTCGCGGACGGCTGTGCGCTGAAACTCCGTCTTCTCTTCGTCGCCGCCGAAGAGCGTCGTCGGGAGGGCATCCCACGCCACGCAGACGGCGCGGATCGAGGGTTGGTAGCCTTCGAGGAGTTGCAGCGTGACCGAAAGCTTCGGCAGACGCCCGCCCGCGCAACGCAACAGAGCGCCCGCAATGTCGGAGGCGGCTGGAAGCGTCCTGCCGTACAGAATGTTCTCCAGGTATTCGACGACCGGAGGGTCGGACAGAAGGCGCTCAAGCTCGACCGCCGCATCGTCGCGCACGTCGCCGGTCAACTCCGGGTCGAAGAGGATGAGGGCGAGGTCGAGCGCGGAGGCTTGGTTGAAGGCGAGGTCGAGCTGTCGCGCGGCCTCGGCGCGATCCACGTGCTCTAGGAACTGCACGTCGGGGGCTTCGCCGAAGAGCAGGCGCAGGTCGGCGGGTTGGCGGGGCAGAAGCGTGGCTGGGTCTTCAACGTCGAATGACGACAAGACCTCTCCTTCGACCAGTAATGCGACTCCGGCTCGCCCGGAGATGATGGCATCCATCGCTTCACCCAAACGTCACGCCGAATTTCGCCAGTCGTTGCTTGTTCGCCCGGTTGGTAATTTCGCGCGCCGTGCGGCTCGTGGGCTTATTGAAAGAAACACGCTCCACAGTCCGAATCGTCATCGGCCCCCAGACGTGCACCTCCACGAAATCATCCTCTTCCGGCCTGGGGCCTTGACGGAGCAGGAGACCTGAGTATGCGTCCGGCGTCGTCGCCCCGTCAATCCCGCCGGCGAGCTTGGCTACACACAGTTTCCCACGTTCGCCCCAAGTCGCGCGATAGCCTCGCGGCAGGCGGGTCTCCTCGTCAATGCCGGTCTTGAAATGCTTCGAGAAGAAGAGGAGGGAGTTTTCCTCGAAGGCCGAGGCGCGGTGCTCGATCATTTCCGTCCGCAGAACGATGAAGCATTCTCCGTAGCCGGGCAGCCCCTTCCCGTCGAGCGTGAGCGCCGCGAAACGGATTTTATCTTTGTAGTAGGGGAAGAGAGTCTCGTCGGCTGCGGGGCGGAGGGCGTCCCACTTGTTACCCGAAGGGAACCTGATGCCGGCCTCAATCAACTCGTAAAACGAAGCGTACCCCTCCCTGTCGCTCGTGGAGAGCCGTTGGAGTTCTCCTGCGGGGCGCGCGATGACGGCGCGCGTGTTTGAAACTTCTGCCTCGAAGCTTTCGACCGCACGCAAGGCTTCCGCGCCGCGCGACCGAGCCGCAAGCTTGGCCGCCTCGTAACGCCGCTCAAGTGCGGCGACTTCTTCGCGGTCTTCGGCAGTGACGACGTTCCCGTAGAGCGCGGGTCGGGCGCAGTGCGGGCAGTGTGGTTTTGAGATGTGGAAGTCGTGGCCGCAATAGCCGCAGGGTCTTATTTGTGACACGCTTTTAGACTCCGGTGAGATGGCGCGTGTCGTTAAGCGCTAACACGCGAAGGAAGCCGTCTGCGCGAAGCTCGACGCGTGTAATACCACAATTGGCAGAGGTAATCCAGACTGGCCGCAGACGCGGCGCGTCGAGCGCGCCCATCAGGTGCAGGGCGAGGATGCAGATTGTTCCCGTGTGTGAGAAGACAGCGATTGTGCCGCCGACGTTTTGTTCAATCGCGCGGTCGAGTTCCGCCGAGGCGCGGTCGAGAAGTTGGCGGTAGCTCTCGCCGCCGAGAAGGACGTGATCGAAGTCGCGGCGCAGCAGCGCGGCGTACTCTTCGGGGAAGGCTTCCGCCGCGTCCTCGAAGGTCAGACCTTCCATGCGCCCGACGCTGCGCTCGCGGAAGGCGCGCGTGCGTTTGAGTTCGAGTCCGGCTTCGCGCGCGAGCGGCTCGGCGGTCTGCACGGCGCGCAGCAGGTCGCTCGAATAGATCGCCGTCACGCCCTCGCGCGCGAGCGCACGCGCCGTCGCCTCGGCCTGCTCGACGCCGAGTTCGCTCAGAGGCGTCGGCGAGTGCCCGCCGAATCGCCGCTCGGCGTTGCCTTGCGACTGGCCGTGCCGGACGAGCAGGATGCGCGTCGCCGTCGTGCTCATGTCTTTAAGTCTTAGTGTGAGACGCTCGCGTCAGCGGGCATCTTGTACATGTCGGACATCCCCTTCGCGTAGTCGGCGATGGGCGGGAGGCCTAGCTCCTTGCGGCGCTCGTCGAGGTGCGCGGGGTCAACCGTCGGCGCGAGGACGAACTTGCCGCCGACGAGGTCGAACTTCGTGCCGTAGATTTGCGGCTTGCCTTCGGCGGCGAGGATCGTATCGGTCAGCGAGGCGAAGGCTTCCGGCGGCACTTCGCCTCGCCGGAATGCGCGTTTGATGTAAGGGAGCGACCGCTTCTTCAGGCCGAGAGACGGGCTGTGGATGACCATGACGAAGGCCGCGAACGCGCCGTCCTTGCCGACGAGCGACACGGAGGGGAAGCCGTACCGCCTGAAGATTTCGTTCAGCCGCTTCGTGTTCGCCGCGTCCGTCTCGTTCAGCTTTTTCGTCTGGTCTTCGTTGACCCACTTGCCCGTCCCCATCGGCGCGCGTGCGGCCTGATCCGCTTCGTACATTTTCAAAAGCTCCTGCCGCAACGCCTCGTTCTTCGGAGGTCGCGGCGCGGAGGCTTCCCCGGTTTGAGACGGCTGCGTTTGAGGAGTCCGCGCGGGCGCGGGCAGGGCGGCGCACGGGAGCGCCGCGCAGAGTGAGAGCGTGCGGAGTGTTGCGAGGTTCATGTCAGTTCTTCCGTCTAGGCCGCGACCGTCTCGGCCTTCAGCTTCTCGGCCTGATAGTGCGTGACGAGCGCGTTGATGATTTCGTCGAGCGCGCCTTCCATGATGAGGTCGAGTTGGTGGATGGTGAGGCCGATGCGGTGGTCTGTGACGCGGTTCTCTTTGAAGTTGTAGGTGCGAATCTTCTCGGAGCGGTCGCCGCTGCCGACCATCGAGCGGCGCTCGCTCGCCAGAGCCTCGTGCTGCTTCTGCTCTTCGAGTTCCTGAAGGCGCGCGCGCAGGACTCGCATCGCCTTCTCGCGGTTCTTGATCTGCGACTTCTCGTCCTGCATCGAGACGACAAGGCCGGTCGGCATGTGCGTGATGCGAACCGCCGAGTAGGTCGTGTTCACGCTCTGGCCGCCGGGGCCGGACGAGCAGAAGGTGTCTATGCGGAGGTCGTTGGGGTTGATCTTCACGTCAACCTCTTCGGCTTCGGGCAGCACCGCGACGGTGACGGCGGAAGTGTGTATGCGCCCGCTCGTCTCGGTCTGCGGCACGCGCTGGACGCGGTGGACGCCCGACTCGTGCTTGAGCTTGGAATAGACCTTGTCGCCCTCGATCATCGCGATGGCCTCTTTGATGCCGCCGATGCCCGACTCCGAGGCGTCGAGAATCTCCATGCGCCAGCCGTGGCGTTCGGCGTAGCGCGCGTACATCCGAAGCATCTCGGCGGCGAACAGGGTCGCCTCGTCGCCGCCCGTGCCGGCGCGGATTTCGAGGATGACGTTCTTCTCGTCGTTCGGGTCGCGCGGGAGCAGGAGTATCCGCAGGGCTTCTTCGGCCTGTTCGAGACGCGCTTCGAGCGTCAGCATCTCGGCGCGCGCAAGCTCGCGCATCTCCTCGTCGTCCGCGGAGTCGAAAAGCTCCTTCGCGCCCGCGAGTTCCGACTTGAGCTGTCGCCACTCGCGGTACTTCGAGACGACCTCGCCCAAGGAGCGGTGCTGCTTGTTGAGCTTCGCGTAGTTCGCGGGGTCGGAGAAGACTTCCGGCGAAGAGAGTTCTTCGGTCAGGGCCTCGTAGCGCGCTTCGATCTGTTCGAGTTTTTCAAGCATGGTGACTTTTTAGTGCGGGTGAAAAGCTTTAACCACAGAGGGCACAGAGGACTTCACGAAGGACACAAAGGATTTCTCTGTGTCCTCTGTGAAGACCTTTGTGCCTTCCGTGGTTAATCATTACTTCACCACCAAAATAGTTCTTCAAGACAGAGGCGCGACCGCCTCCTCGCCGGGCTGCGGCTCAAGCTTCAACGATTCTTTGAGCGCGACGAGCGCGACTTCGAGTTGGCCGTCGTCCGGCTCTTTGGTCGTGATGTTTTGCAGCCAGACGCCGGGGAGCGTAATCAACTTAAAGACGAAGCCGCCCTCCTTCTTCGCCGACAGGCGGATGATCTCGTAGGAGAGTCCGGCGACGACGGGGATGAGCGCGACGCGCACGGCGATGTTGTAGGCGAACGAGCTGAAGGCGACGACGGAGAACAGAACGATTGAGACGAGCATGACGACCATCAGGAAGCTCGTCCCGCAGCGCGGATGCTGGCGCGGCTGCGGTCGCGCGTTCTCGACCGTCAAGGGAAGCCCCGCCTCCCAGGTGAAGACCGTCTTATGTTCCGCGCCGTGGTACTCGAAGACGCGGCGGATGTCTTTCGCGAGCGAGAAGCTGAAGATCATCGTCAGGAAGATCGCCATGCGAATCAGACCGTCAATCAGGTTGAACGTGACGTTCGGCTTCACGGGCTTCAGGTAGCCGCGCGCCGTGTGAAACGCGCGCGTGTACCATGCTTCGCTCTGCGCCGGTTCGCCCGTCGTCTGTGCTGAGTTCGTCGCGGCCTGCGTCTGTTGCGCGCTCGTCGTCTCTGCCGTCTGTGCGTTGCGGTCGGCCCAGCCCATGCCGACGAAGATGGCGTTCGTGAGGATGAGCGGCGCGACGACGAAGAGCAGGACGTTGAAGATGAGAGCGAAGGCAATCGAGCCGAAGGCCGCGGCGGAGCCGCGCTTCAACTCCTCTTCGGGACTCTTCTTCGTCGGCACGGGGAAGAGTCCGGGCACGCCGCCGGTGATTCCCGCGAAGTCGCCCTCGCCCTCGACGACCGCGGGCGTGAGCGCGACCTCGACCTCCTTGACCTCTTCCGCCTCGTTGAACGCCTCGCCCGCCGAGTAGTTCAGAGCCTTGATGCCGAGCGCCATTGACTGCACGAGCACCGCCGCGCCGCGCAGCACCGGCAGCTTCAAAGCCGGGTAGCTGTCGCTCCACTTCGGCAGGCGCGCGCCCGTGTGCGTGATCGTGCCGTCGGGCCGTCGCACGGCGATGGCGTAGGCCGAGGGCGTCCGCATCATCACGCCTTCGATGACGGCCTGGCCGCCGACAATCAGGTCTTTCTCGTTCGCGCTCACGTCTCTTCCTTTCGTCAGAGTCTGGAGTCTGGAGTCTCGGAGCCTGGAGTCGAAAGCCAATTCGTCTTGACTCACGACTTCAGACTTTCAAAGTAAAACGCCGACCACTCGTTTCGGCTGTCTTTCGTGAATCCCTTTCGGGAGGAAGAAAGACGTGTGCCGCGACGCGAGCGTCGGCGTCTAGGTTTTGTCGGCTAATACTGGCGGCGTTGAATCGGTGTCATCGCGCTGCCCGTTGAACTTCAGGCGTTCGCGCCTTCGGTCGTCGCCTCGGCGGGCGCAGCCGTCTTCCTGCCATAGCGCTTGTTGAACCGGTCAACGCGACCGGCGGTGTCCACAAGCTTCTGCTTGCCCGTGAAGAACGGGTGGCACTCCGAGCAGATTTCGACGTTGATGTCGTCCTTCTTCGTCGAGCGCGTCGTGAAGGAGTTGCCACAGGCGCAGTGGACGTTGATGTCGTGGTAGTCGGGGTGGATTCCTTGCTTCATCTCTTTTCCTCTTCCGTAGGCGAGCCGCGGGCGCTCTTAAACAAAGTCACATGATACGTGCCTGTCTCGCGCACGGTCAAGCCGCGCAAAGGCTTGGATGCGCGAGAGGCCGATGCGATTGCTCGCCGCGGAAAGCGCGTGCGCGGGGCGCAGAAAGTTTGTTGACACCCGCGCAAATCGCGTGTTACAAAACGCGGCGTACACGCCTTCGTAAAGCTTTCAGTTTTCGCATCTTGAAAGTTACTCAAGCGCATTCATAAGCGGGCGGTGGCGAAATCAATTCCCTGCGCGTCCACGCCCGACAGAGCCGAACCAGGACGCGATGACGGACGAACCGAAAACCCCCCCGCCCGATTCCAGCGACCCCCAAGCGTCCGGCAGCGACGACAGAGCCAGCGCGTCCGAACCCGCGCCGAAGCCCAAGGCCCCGAACGCGCCGCCGCCCAACGAGACTCCCGAAGAGAAGAAGGCCCGCCTCGAACGAATCATCGCCGAAGCCAAGGCCAAGAAGGAGGCAGCCGCCGCAGCCGCTCAGGCCGAAGGCGGCGAGCCGAAACCGTCGGCTGGCGTTGAGTCGGCTGCGACGAAAGGCACTGAGCCGTCGGCGAAGGGCGCTTCGCAAGCTGACGCCGAGCGCGCCGCGAAGATCGCCGAGGCGAAGGCGCGCGCGGCAGCTTTGAAAGAGGCCGCCGCCGCGAAAGCCTCGGCGACTCCGGGCGAGGCGAAGCCGCCCGCGACTCCCGCCGACGCAAAGACTCCGGCAGCGCCCGGCGCGAAGCCTGCTGCCGCCGCGGCGGGTGCGCCGAAGCCGCCCGTCAAGAAGAAGGAGGAAGGGCCGAAGCCGGCGGACGCTTCAGACCACCCGCTCGTCAAACGCCTGCGCGCGAAGCTCGGCGACGCGGTGACGGGCGCGTTCACTTTCCTCGGCCAGCTTTCGATTCACGTCCGCGCAGGCTCAGTCGTCGAAGCCTGCCGCGCGCTCCGCGACGACGACGAGACGCCTTTCAACTACCTGAGCGACCTGACCTGCGTCCACTGGCCCGAACGCGAGGACGAGCCGTTCGAGCTGGTCTATAACCTCTATTCGATCCCGAAGAACGAGCGCGTGCGCCTGAAGGCCCCGGCGGGCGACGAAGGCATCGAGAGCGTCACCGGCGTGTGGCCCGCGGCGAACTGGATGGAGCGCGAGGTCTATGACCTGTTCGGCGTGCGTTTCCGTGGTCACCCGGACTTGCGTCGTCTGCTTCTGCCGAAGGACTGGGACGGGCATCCGCTCAGGAAAGATTATCCGCTCGAGTTCATGGAGAACGAGTGGACGACGCGCCACCTGCCGGAGTTCACGGACGTGCAGCGCGAGCAACTTCAGCAGCGACGCGCCTACGGACTCGAAATCCTGCAAACGCCCGACGAGCGACGCATCCGCGAAATCTTCCGCGACGGGCGCGACCCGCTGCCGAAGGAGCACAAGTAAGCCGCCGGGCGAAGGAGCGAAGAGCAAAAGGGATGCACCCGAAAGACCTCGCCGCCAAATACGAAGTGAAGGTCTTCGACGGCACGGCAGCCGCCGAAGCCGCAGGGTTCCAATTGGGCCGGCGCATGGCCCCGCGCAACGTCTGGAACCGCGACAGCGCCGCCTCCGCCATACTTTATGACTTAATCAGCAAGCGCAAGCGCGGCGAAGTCTCCGACATCGCGCTCGTTCTCGAAATTAACAGCGTCACCGGCGCATTTAAGAAAGTTGAGGCGGCTGCTCCTGCACAGCCCGAAGCCAGCGCATGAAGCGATACGTTTTCTACATCATCGCCGCGTTGCTAACCTTCGCCATCGGCGTTTCGGGCGCGTCGTTGTTCGACAGCTTGACGGCGGCTTGGTTGGATCGAGTCGAGCATTTCATCTGCGCCTCGCTCACGCTCGCGTCGAGCGTTGTCTGTTTCATTCAGGCTTTTCATCACCCGCGCGGTTTGCGCCGTAGCGTCTCGTACAACTTGGTCATGTTGTCGTTGAGCGCGGCGCTGTTTATCGTCGGCTTTGTCTTGTTCTTCGGAATACTGGTCATCTCATTCAGTTAGTTTATGCACCAAGTAGAAGTCGCCACAACGCAGGAGACGCTGCTCGACAACCCCGAAATGGTCTTGAACATGGGGCCGCAGCACCCGTCCACGCACGGCGTGCTGAGAGTCGTCCTGCGCCTGGACGGCGAGACCGTCATTGACCTCGACTGCGACATCGGATTCCTCCACCGCGGCATGGAGAAGATCGCGGAGAATCGTCTGTACCCGATGATCGCGCCGTACTGGGACAGGCTCGACTACATCGCCGCCGTGTCGAACGGGCTGGTCTGGGTCGAGACGGTCGAGCAGGCGTTGGGCCTCGAAATCCCGCCGCGCGCGCACTACGTCCGCACGATCCTGACGGAGCTGAACCGCATCGCCTCGCACCTGCTCTGGCTCGCCACGCACGCGCTCGACATCGGCGCGTTCACCGTCCTGCTCTGGGCTTTGCGCGAGCGCGAGGAGATTCTCAAAATCTTCGAGCAGCAGTTCGGCGCGCGCTTGACGTGCCACGCGTGGCGCATCGGCGGGATGCCGAATGACGCCTACGAGGGTTTCACCGAAGACGTGCAGCGCTTCGTTGACAACTTCCCGAAGCGCATGGGGGAGTACGAGACGCTTCTGTCGGAGAATCGCATCTGGCTCGGTCGAACGGTCGGCATCGGCGTCATCTCGGCGGAGGACGCAATCGCCATCGGGCTTTCCGGCCCTGCGCTCCGAGGCTCAGGCGTCGCGTGGGACATACGCAAAAGCCGTCCATACGCCGCCTACGCCGACGTGGATTTCGAGATTCCCGTCGGCGAGAACGGCGACACGTATGATCGTTACCTCGTCCGACTCGAAGAGATGCGGCAGTCGCGCCGCATCGTCCAGCAGGCTTTGAAGAAGTTGCCCGACGGCCCCGTCAACGCCAAAATCCCGAAGGTCATCAAGCCGCCCGCGGGCGACTACTACCACTCGATTGAAGGGCCTAAGGGCGAGATCGGCTGCTACCTCGTCAGCGACGGCACGAGCCGACCGTACCGCGTGCGCGTCCGACCGCCGTGCCTGATAAACCTTCAGGCGCTCCGCCAGATGTGCATCGGCCACCTCGTCGCCGACGTGGTCGCCATCATCGGCACGCTCGACATCGTGCTCGGCGAGATTGATAGGTAGCTGTTAGAGGCTGTTTTGAAATGCGGTTTGCCGCGCCTCCGGCGCAGAAAGCGATTTGCAAAGCAGCTGACAGCTTCAAAGCAATGCGACAGGAACTCTCAGACATCATCGCCTTCCTCGAAGAGACGCCCGAAGCCGTGCGGCGTCTGCGCGAAGGGCTGGTCGCCGACGACTTGAGGATGAGGGCCGACGGCGGCGGCTTCTCCTTCGTCGAGCACGTCTGCCACCTGCGCGACATCGAGCGCGAAGGCTACGGCGCGCGCATCGAGAGAATTCTGAATGAGGAGACGCCGAGCCTCCCAGACCTGAAGGGCGCGCGCCTCGCGTTAGAGCGTCGCTACGGCGAGCAGAGTTTCGACGACGGCCTCGAAGCCTTCGCCGAAGCGCGCGCGCGCAATCTCTCCGCGCTCAAGGGCGCGACGGACGAGCAGTTGGCCCGCAGCGGCGTGCTTGAGGGCGCGGGCGAGGTGACGCTCGCGCGCCTCGCGTCGCTCATGTACGAGCACGACCGCGGACACCGAGAGGAGCTGCGCGCTTTGCGCGAGCAGTTGACGGCGGGGAGGGGGGCCGCGGCGTGAACGTGATACGCCTTCCCGTTCAGAAGATGACGCGCGACGCGTTCGCGCCCTTCGGCGTGCTGCTCGACCGGCGCGGCTCCGTGGACATTGACATCGGCATGGGCGTGCCGAGCATCACGGGCGCGACCGCCGACCCGCGCCTCTTCCAGTTCGAGTTCATGGCGCGGCACAAACACACGATGCAGGTCTTCTCGCCGCTCGCCTCTTCGCAGGCGATCATCTGCGTCGCGCCGCCGAACGGCCTGGACGCGCCCGACGTTGACAGGGTCGTCGCCTTCAAGGTCGAAGGCCGACTCCCTTACGCCTACTTCCGCGGCACGTGGCACACGCCGCCCTTCGCCCTCGGCGAGTGGTACTCGTACCTCGTCGTTGACCGCAAGGGCACGCTCGAAGACGACTGGGAACTCGTTGACCTGAAGACGACGCGCGGCTGCACGTTCGAGATTGACGTTTAGAAATCGCCGTGGCTCGGTCGCAAACATGGAAAGGCTGTAGGCGATGAAACCAAAAGTTTTTATTGGCTCGTCATCAAAGAGTCTCGACATCGCATACGAAATACAGGAGCAACTGGCCGATGCCGCTGTCGTGGTCGTTTGGAAGCACTTGTTTGAACTGTCGAACTATACTTTGGAGAGTCTTATTCAATATTCGAAGGAGTATGACTTTGGCGTCTTTATATTCGCAGCGGACGACATGGTAGAGATGAACGGGGAAAGACTGCTGACAGCGAGGGACAACGTCGTCTTCGAGCTGGGGTTGTTCGTCGGTAGGCTAGGGCGCGACAGAAGCTTTCTAGTGACGCAAGAGACGCCGGAAAAACTCCATCTGCCCGGCGACCTGGAAGGTCTCAATAGGGCAACTTTCAACCTTGAACTCCCCCCGGGCAGGCAAATAAGTAACGCGTCGCCAGAGTTGATTAAAGGAGCGCTGGGGCCAGCGTGCTCAAAGATACGTAAGCTCGTCAAGGCCAAGAGCACGAACGACGAACAAATAACACCCCTTTCTGGAGGGATGGTTTACATACTCCGGCACTTGGAGCGGCACGGGCATGCGCTAAGAGACCTTGCCCGCGTGCTCGCCTATTTCCAGACGGGAAAGACATTGGAAGAGTTTGAGGGCGGGGAACTGAAAGCCTGGATCAAGGCTGCCCAGTACGCATGCCAGTGCCTCTTTGCCCTCGGACTCGTTAATAAGTACGGCGGTGATGAGTACGTCATAAATGGCTTGGGAGAAAAGTTACTCCGCTCGGAAAAGATGGCAAAGCTTCACGGCAACACACTTAAAAAAAAGCTGATGAAGGAATTGCCTGGTCGTTATGGGTCATGATGTCGCGGCGTATCGGAATCTCTGCGACTCCCGCGCGCAAAACCTATGGTTAAACTGATGCTATTCGCGCCGCCGAACATGATTGACGACCTGCTGCTGAAGCTGTTCAGCCAGGAGACGGTGAACTTCGTCGTGTGGCCGTTCATACAGATCGGCGCGGTTGTCACGCTGGTCGCGGTGTGGGCGCTGTACGCGAGCTACCTGGAGCGGAAGATTTCCGCGTTCATGCAGGCGCGTCTGGGGCCGATGCGCGTCGGCAAGTGGGGACTGTTGCAGCCCATCGCCGACGCCGTCAAGCTCCTGACGAAAGAAGACCTGATGCCGGAGAACGCCGACCCGTACATCTTCCGCTACGCGCCCTACATCTCCGTCGCCGCGACCTTCATCACCTTCGCCGTCATCCCGTTCGCGCCGAACTGGGGCGTCATCACGGACGTGAACATCGGGCTGCTGCTCGTCCTCGCGATCTCCTCGGTCGGCGTGCTGGCGCTCATACTCGCGGGCTGGTCTTCCAACTCGAAGTATGCGCTGCTCGGCGGCCTTCGGTCGTCGGCGCAGATGGTCTCTTACGAAGTCTCGATGGGGCTGTCGCTCATCGGCGCGCTGATGTTCGCGCGCACGCTCTCGCTTTCGGGGATCACGGCGGCGCAGGCTTCCGACTCGATCTGGTTCTTCCTCTACCAGCCGCTCGCGCTCGCCCTCTTTCTCGTCAGCGGCATCGCCGAGAACAACCGCGCGCCGTTCGACCTGCCCGAAGCCGAGTCGGAACTCGTCGCCGGATTTCACACCGAGTATTCGGGGATGCGTTGGTCGCTCTTCTTCATGGCCGAGTACGCGGCGATGGTCGTCGTCGCCGGAGTCGCGACGACGCTGTTTCTCGGCGGCTGGTATTTTCCGGGCGTCTATTATGTGACGTTCAAGCTGGCCGGCTCGCCGAACCTGTACATCATCGCGAGCCTCTTGGTCTTCATCGTCAAGTGCGGAATACTGCTCTACGTTTATTTCTGGCTGCGCTGGACGTTCCCGCGCTACCGCTACGACCAGTTGATGGACTTGGGCTGGAAGTGGCTCATCCCCGCGTCGCTCCTGAACATCGTGTGGACGGCGCTGACGATCTTCGTCGTGCAGGCGCTCGACGGCTGGCGCGGGATGAAGACGATTGACTCGCTCACGCGCGGGCTGAACCTGACGGCGACGGGCAAGGGAATTGCGATAGCGTTCGGCTGGCTGGGGCTTCTCATCGCCGCGGTCTTCCTCGCCCTACTCAACCACCGCTCGCGCGACTTCAACCTCAAGACGCAGCGCCGCCAGGTCAGACTCGTTGACGTGCCGAAGGGCAAGCCCGCGGTGGCGGCGACCGCGGCGACCAAAGGATGATTGAAAAGTGATGAGTGATGAGTGATGGGTGATGAGTTAAAGCGAACTGCCTTCGACTCATCACTCATCACTCGGAGATGGATATGCCACTGGTTAAAGTTCCGCAGCCGACGTGGAAGGAGCGCCTCAAGCGCTTCTTCCTCGCGGACATGTTCAAGGGGATGTGGCTGACGTTGAAGTACAACGTCGGCGCGCTGACGGACAAGGATTCCGTGAGCGGCTTCGGCATCTACACCGAGCAGTACCCGCTCGTGCGCCCCGTCGTCGCGCCGCGCTTCCACGGAGCGCCGCGGCTGAACATGGACCCGGAGACGCACGAGTCTCTGTGCATCGCCTGCAACCTCTGCGCGCTCGCGTGCCCCGAAGACTGCATTGACGTGATCCCGATGGACATCGAGGTCATGGTCGCGGGCAAGCCGCGCAAGAAGAAAGTCCTCGACGAGTTCATCTTCGACACCTCGCGCTGCATGTTCTGCGCGCTCTGCCAGGAGGCTTGCCCGACCGCGTGCCTTGAGTTGACGCAGGAGTTCGAGCTTGCCACCTACTCGCGCGCGGGCTTCGTCTGGAACCGGGAGATGTTGGAGCAGGGGCGCGAGTCGAAGAAATTCGAGGCGTGAGAGCAGTTTTCAGTTTCCAGAAGGAGCGACTTCATATGCCGCCCGTCTGAAAATGAAAGGCTGAAAACTGAAAACCGAAAACTATGGTTTTACAAGGCTGGGAAAGCGTCTTCTTCTGGGTCTTCGCGCTGGCGGCGCTGGTCGCGGCGCTGCTGACCGTGATGGCGCGCAACGCCGTGCACTCGGCGCTGTTTCTGATCTCGACGCTCGTGTCGGTGGCGGCGCTCTTCGTGCTGCTCGGCGCGGAGTTCATCGCGGGCGTTCAGATACTCGTCTATGTCGGCGGCGTGATGGTCTTGTTCCTGTTCGTCATCATGCTGGTCAACGTCTCGGCGGAGGAGCGCGGGCGCGAGGAGCTTTTCAACCGACCGGCGCAGACGACCGCGGCGGTCTGCTTCGCGGCGCTGCTCGTGTTGGGGCTGTTCTGGGCCGTCAACAAGTCCGGGTCGAAGTTCGCTCCGGCCACGAACTCCGAAGGCCAAGCCGTGGCGCAGTCCGGCGGCGTGCGCGAAGCACTGCTCAGGCCGGCGGCGACGGGCGTGGCGAAGATTTCCGAGGACACGCAGACCGTGGGCGGGAGCCTTTATCGCTACGGCGGGCTGCCGTTCGAGATCGCGAGCGTGCTTCTGCTCGTCGCCATCGTCGGCTCGGTTCTGCTCGCGCGCACGCCGAAGCAGGAGGCCGCGACGGACGACCTCGACCCGCTCGTGGTCGAAGAGTTCGAGACGACCGGCGAACTGACGCCCGAAGAAGTCGAAGAGGCGCAGCACGCGCACGAGGTTCAGGTGTGAGGCGGGCGCTCAAAGGTTAGGCAAACGAACATGAAGGGCATCGCTTCCAAAATTTTCGACGCCGCGGGCCGAACGGTCGTCGCCGCGTGCTTCGTCGCCGCGCTGTGCGCGCACGCTTCGGCGCAGACGGGCGCGAGTCCGCAGGCGCAGCAGACTCCGCAGCCGCAGGCGGCGGTCAATGCGGGAACGATCACGGGCACGACCTACTTCAACGAGTACTTCGGCATGAGCCTGAGCGTGCCCGCGGGCTGGAACTTCTACGACGCGCAGGGGAGGCAGGCGATTGTTGACAACGGGCGGCACCTGCTGAACGCGCCGGACAAGACAACGCAGGATGCTTTCAATCAGGGTTTAGATCAGACCGTCAACCTCCTGACCGTCTCCAAGCTGCCGCAGAGCCAGTCGGGGCCGGACAACGCCCTCTTCGCGTGCGGCGCGGAGCGGCTGACGGGCACGGGGATCAAGACGGGCGTCGAGTACCTGACGGCGATGAAGAGGCTGATTCAGTATGCGACGCCGCCCGCGCCGCAGGTCGAAGAGGACGTGAGCACGGAGATGGTCGGCGGCGTCGAGTTCGGCGTGCTGACACTCAGGTACGCGGGGCCTGCGGGCGCGATCAGGCAGAAGTACTGGGCGATACCGAAGAGGGACTACGCGCTCTTCTGCATCTCGACCTACACGAACGACGACGACCGGCAGTTGATGAACAAGGCGATGGGCACGATCAAATTTCAGTGAGGGCGCATGAACAGCTTGCTTGCTTCGGCGTTGATTCTTCTCTGGCAGGACACGGTCGCGGGCCGCTTCTCCGACAGCGTGCAGCACCCCGACCTCTCGAAGTTCCTCATCATCGGCGCGCTCCTCTTCGTCATCGGCGTGGCGGGCGTGCTCACGCGGCGCAACATCATCGTCATCTTCATGTCCATCGAGCTGATCCTGAACGCCGCGAACCTCAACTTCATCGCCTTCTCGCGCTACCTGAGAGACGCGGGCAGCACGAACGCCGTGGCGGGGCAGGTCTTCACGGTCTTCATCATCGTCGTCGCCGCCGCCGAGGCGGCCATCGGCCTCGGCCTCGTCATCGCGCTCTACCGCAACCGCGAGACGATCTTCGTTGACAAGATTGATCTGTTGAAGTGGTAGGACAGTTTTCAGTTTTCGGTTTTCAGTTTTCACGGATGACGCCTCAGCGCGCCGTCCGCCTGAAAACGAACCGCTGAAAACTGAAAACTGGAAACCGAAAACTATGCACCGATACATCTGGCTCGTCCCGCTACTTCCGCTGCTCGGCGCTGCGATCAACGGTCTGCTGGGCCGCAAGTTCCGTTTCTCGGAGCGGCTCGTCGCCACGGTCGCGGTCGGCTCGGTCGCGCTCGCGTTTGTGATAAGCGTCGCGGCGGTCGTGGACTACGGCCTGCACATCTGGCCGCACACCTACGTGACGAGCGACGACGGCGCGTTCAGTTACACGTGGATTCCGGGCGGCGCGGTCGAGTTGACGCAAGGCAAGGAGGAGCGCGCACAGTCACAGCCGGCACAGCGAGCGCCCGTCCAACGCGGGCAAGGTTCCTTGCTCGACGTTGAGTGGAGCTATCAACTCGACGCGCTCTCGTCGGTCTTCATGCTGATCGTGACGGGCGTGGGGCTGTGCATCTTCGTCTTCGCGACGGGGTACATGCACGGCGACAAGGGATTTTATCGCTTCTTCTCGTACCTCGGACTCTTCATGTTCATGATGCTCGTCCTCGTGATGGGGTCGAACTTCATGTTGATGTTCGTCGGGTGGGAGGGCGTCGGTCTCTGCTCGTACCTGCTCATCGGCTACTACTTCGACCGCAAGGAGGCGGGCGACGCGTCGCGCAAGGCTTTCATCACGAACCGCGTCGGCGACTTCGGCTTCGCGCTCGCCGTCTTCTGCGTCATCGCCACGTTCGGCACGACGCAGTACACGCCCGTCATGGCGCAGGCGAGCGGCCTGCCCATAGAACTCGTCGGCACTTGGGGCATTATGTCGTGGATCGCGCTCGGACTCTTCATCGGCGCGTGCGGCAAGTCGGCGCAGATACCTTTGTACGTGTGGCTGCCCGACGCGATGGCCGGCCCGACGCCGGTCTCGGCGCTGATCCACGCGGCGACGATGGTCACGGCGGGGCTTTACATGCTGACGCGCACGAACGTCATCTTCCAGCACTCGCAGGCGATGATGACGGTCGTCGCCATCGTCGGCGCGCTGACCGCCATCTTCGCGGCGACCATCGGCATCACGCAGAACGACATCAAGAAAGTCCTGGCCTACTCGACCGTCTCGCAGTTGGGCTTCATGTTCCTCGCGTGCGGCGTGGGCGCGTTCGTCATCGGCATCTTCCACGTGATGACGCACGCCTTCTTCAAGGCCCTGATGTTCCTCGGCGCAGGCTCCGTCATCCACGCCATGCACCACGAGCAGGACATGCGCCGCATGGGCGGGCTGCGGAAGTACATGCCGAAGACATACTGGACTTTCGTCGCGGGCTGGCTCGCCATCTGCGGCGTCATCCCGTTCGCGGGCTTCTGGTCGAAGGACGAGATTCTGTGGAACGCGGCCTCGACCGAGTACGTCAGCGGCGGCTGGCTGCTCTGGCTGATCGCGACAATCGCCGCCGTCTGCACGGCCTTCTACATGACGCGCCTGATGGCGATGACCTTCTGGGGCAAGGAGCGCTTCCTCGAAGTACGCGCCGGGGGCGAGGCCGACGAAGCGCACGCGCAAGCCTACGACAAGGGCGAGGCCGTCCACGTCGCGATTGACCCGTCGGTCGCAGACCGCCCGCACCACGGCCCTGAAGAAAGAGTCGGCCTCGCGCACGTCCTTGAGACCGAGGCGGTCGGCGAGGCCGAGGCGATTGACACGCGCGGGCGCGACATACACGACCACCACGACCCGCGCGAGCCTGCCGGACACGGCGCGCACCCGCACGGCTCGGTCATCCCGCACGAGTCGCCGCGCTCGATGTGGATGCCGCTCGCGGTGCTCGCGGTGCTCGCGACCGTCGGCGGCTTCGTCGGCATCAGCCCCGCGTTCGCCGGCGGCGCGCACGTCGGCGGAAGATTGAACATCGTCAACTGGCTCGACCCCGTCATCTGGAATCCCACGACGCATCAGTTCGGCATGGAGAGCGCCGCCGAAGTGGGCGCTCTCGAACGACGCAACGAGCGAGCCGCCGGACGCGAGGCCGTGCGTCAGGAAGGGAGCAGGGAAGCGCCGCTTGCGACGCAGAGCGAGCCGGGACACGAAGAGGAAACGGCAAGACCTTACGGCGACACGGGCTTCAACCTCGCGCACGCGGTTCAGGGGATGCTCGGCGGGAGTCACGCCGCGGCGGAGTGGTTCTTCATCATCGTCTCGCTCGTCGCCGCCGGACTCGGCATCGGACTCGGCTACCTCTTCTACGTGAGGAGGCCGGAGCTGCCCGGCGTCTGGGCCGCGCGGCTCTCTTCGTTCTACCGCGCGAGCTACAACAAGTATTGGGTTGACGAACTCTACGGCGCGCTCTTCACGCGCCGCACGATGGACGCCGCGCGTGGAGTTTACGTAGTTGACTCGCGCGGGATTGACGGCGCGGTCAACGGCGCGGCGTGGCTGACGCGACGGCTCAGCAGCTTCACGGGCGCGTTCGACCGTCTCGTCGTTGACGGCGCGGTCAACGGCGTCGCGGGCTTCATCAAGCTCCTGATGTCGCCGCTCCTGCGGGCCGCGCAGACCGGCGTCACCGCCAACTACGCGCTCGTCATGGTCATCGGCCTGATCGCCGCCGTCGGACTCTACTTCGGCAAGGACATCATCGCCGCAATAACCGGCGCGCGCTGAGGCAGGATAAGAACTTTGTGCCCTTCGTGAACACCTCTGTGGCCTCTGTGGTTAAAGTGAGGCCGACTTAACCACAGAGGTCACAAAGGATTTCACAAAGGCGGCGAAGGACAGTTGGGTTAACTCGGTCTTGCACTAATCGTCAGTTCGGGAGGAGTCGTGAAAATCCCCTACCTGCTTTCGGTCATCACCTGGCTGCCGGCGCTCGGCGCGCTCGTCGTCCTCTTCGTCTTCAACAAGAATCAGACGGGGGCGATCAAGCGGTTCGCGACCGCTTGGTTCGCGCTCGACTTCATCGTCTCGCTCGCGCTCGTCGGGTACGACCGGAATCTCGGCGGCTTCCAGTTCCTCGAAGACGCGCAGTGGATTCCCGTCATCGGCGCGCGCTACCAGATGGGCGTTGACGGCGTGGCCGTGCTGCTCGTTCTGCTGACGACGCTGCTGGGCTGGATCGCGTCGCTCTCGTCTTGGGAGTACATACAGAAGCGGGAGAAGGAGTACTACGTCCTGCTGCTCCTCTTGCAGACTTCGGTGCTAGGTGTTTTCTGTGCAGCCGACCTGTTCCTCTTCTTCCTCTTCTTCGAGGTCTCGCTCGTGCCGATGTACTTCCTCATCGGCATCTGGGGCGGCGAGCGGAGGCTGTACGCCGCGATCAAGTTCTTCCTCTACACGCTGGTCGGCTCGGTCGGACTCCTGCTCGGACTCATCAAGATGTATTTTCTGACGCAGGACGCGGCGCTCGTCTCGGCGATTGCGCCCGCGACCAAGTCGCTGATTGCCGGGAACGGCCCCGCGCTCGCGATGCTCAACAACAGCTTTGCGCTCGCGCAGGCCGGCGGCACGGGCACTTTCAACATCATGTTCATGCAGTCGCTGGGGAGCGTTCTGCCGATGGGCACGATGCAGGTGATTCTGTTCTTTGCCTTCGCGCTCGGCTTCGCCATCAAAGTCCCGATGTGGCCGTTCCACACGTGGCTGCCGGACGCGCACGTCGAAGCGCCGACCGCAGGCTCCGTCATCCTCGCGGGCATTCTTCTGAAACTCGGAACCTACGGCTTCTACCGCTTCAACCTGCCGCTCTTCCCGAAGGCTTCGATTGACCAGAGCTACTTCGGAAGCTTCGGCGTCCGCAACGTGATGGTCGTCCTCGCCCTCATCAGCATCATCTACGGCGCGCTCGCCGCGATGTACTTCGTCGTCAAGCGCGACGGCGACGTTAAAAAACTCGTCGCCTACTCGTCCGTCTCCTCGATGGGCGTCGTCATGCTGGGGCTGTTCGCGATGAACCCGAACGGCTTAAACGGCGCGGTGCTCCACATGATCAACCACGGCATCTACTCCGGCGCGCTCTTCCTGCTCGTCGGCATAATTTATGAAAGACGACACACGCGCGCCGTCAACGAGTTCGGCGGACTCTCGCACGTCATGCCCGGCTACGCGGCGGTCTTCCTCGCGATGGCGATGACGGCGATAGGGCTGCCGCTCCTGTGCGTCTTCATCTCGGAGTTCCTCGCCATGCGGGGCGCGTTCGAGGCGAATCCGTGGTGGTCTGGCTGGGCCGCGCTCGGCATCATCCTGAACGCGGGCTATATGCTCTGGCTTTATCAAAGAATGTTCTTCGGCAACATCGAGAACCCGAAGAACGAGACGCTCCGGGATTTGAAGGGGCGCGAGTGGGCCTACATGATTCCGCTCGTCGTCATGTCGCTCTGGATCGGCGTCTATCCCGCGCCGTTCATCAACTTCATCCAGAAGCCCGTCGCCGCAATCGTCAAACACGTGCGCCCCGACTACCCGTTCCCCGCTGCGCCGCGCACGCCGCAGACGGCGGAAAACACAAGATAGAGGTCAGAGGTCGGAGGTCGGAGGTCAGTTAAAAAACGGGCCTCTACTGACCTCTGACCTCCGACCTCTGACCTCTGAAACTATGTTTCTCCTACAAGCCTCCACGACCGCGCTGTTCGACGTGGCCGATCTGAAATTGATCGCGCCGGAGTTGATCGTGACGATTTGCGCCTGCGTGGCGCTCGTGATGGAAGTCGTGCTGCCGCGCGCGCTGAGCCGCTGGACGGGCTACTTCGCACTCGTCGGCCTCGGCCTCGCCGCCGCGTCCGTGCTCGTGCTCGGATGGTCGTTCCTGTCGCCTTCGTCGGCTGCGTCCTCGCCGGCGCTGATGGGTTTCTACGGCACGGTCAAGGTTGACGGCTTCGCAATCGTCTTCAAGCTCATCTTCCTTCTGTCGGCGGCGCTGACGGTCGCCATCTCGCTCCGTTACCTCGACGTTGAGGGCGAGCAGCGCGGCGAGTATTACGCGCTCCTTCTGTTCGCGACCGTCGGCATGATGTTTTTGTCGTCGGGCTACGACCTGATCGTCCTTTACATCAGCCTTGAGTTGATGGCGCTGACCTTCTACGTGCTCGTCGGCTACACGCGGCGCGAGCGGCTGTCGAACGAGGCGGGCATGAAATACTTTCTGCTCGGCGCGTTCTCTTCCGGCATTCTGCTCTACGGGATGTCGCTGCTGTTCGGCGTCGCCGGCTCGACCAACCTCGGCGAGATCGCGCCGAAGGTGGCGCAGGCCGTCGCCACTTCACCCGACATCGCGGGCCTGAGTCTGAGGCCGATGGTTCTGCTCGCGATGGTCGCGCTCGCCGCCGGACTCTTCTTCAAGATCGCCGCCGTGCCCTTCCACATGGCCACGCCCGACGCCTATGAGGGCGCGCCGCTGCCGATCACCGCGTTTCTCTCGATCAC
>Ga0070740_10002546_pt1 | contig 21073 bp, 14 predicted proteins | sample Coa_R2_FD_67286 | JGI IMG/M metagenome (GOLD analysis project Ga0070740, IMG submission 67286) | Surface soil microbial communities from Centralia Pennsylvania, which are recovering from an underground coalmine fire - Coalmine... | ecosystem: Environmental > Terrestrial > Soil > Unclassified ...
CGCCGACCACGCAGATGTTGTCCTTGCCGGCGGCCAGCGCGCGCAGTAGCAGGTATTGCACGCGGTTGGTGTCCTGATATTCATCGACCAGCAGGTAATTGAACCGCGCGCGCCATCGTTCCAGCACCTGCGGATGGGCCTGGAAGAGCAGATGAGTCAGCAGCAGCAGGTCGCCAAAATCAAGCGCGTTAAGGTCGCGCAGGCGTTGCTGGTAGATGCGGTATATTTCCGCAATCGCCGCCGCGTCGGCGCTGACGCTCGAGGCGGCCAGGTCCTGCGGCGTCAGGCCCTCGTTCTTGGCCTGATCGATCCGCACCCGCACCACACCCAGGTTGGGAGCGCCGGGCAGATTGGCCGCCTCGATCGCACTGCCCAGCGCCGCGGCGGAATCGGACTCGTCGTAGACGGTGAAGTTGCGTCGGTAGCCCAGATGTTCGATGTCCTGGCGCAGGATGCGCGCGCACGCCGAATGAAAGGTGGAAATCCACAGCCGCGATGCGTGCGCGCCCAGCAAGCCCGCCAGCCGCTCGCGCATCTCCGCCGCCGCCTTGTTGGTAAAGGTGACCGCGAGCAGTTCCTCGGGTCCAAACTTGCGCTCCGTCAGCAGGTAAGCGATACGATAAGTAAGGACGCGGGTTTTGCCCGAACCGGCGCCGGCCAGAATCAAGAGCGGGCCGTCGCCGGCAGTCACCGCCTGGTATTGTGCGGGATTCAAATCGTCAAGTTTTACTGGAATCATCAAACTTGCAGCCGGTAATAATTAGTTAATGAACGGATGGAAGGTTAAGGATAGCGGCTTTGCGCCGCCGCTTAAAGCGGGATCGCGCACCTGTGGGGAGCGGCGTTAGCGATGGCCCACTACCAGCCGCAGGACAAGTACTTCAAACGTGCGCGTGAACAGGGCCTTCCTTCGCGCGCCGCCTTTAAGTTGAGCGAACTGCTCCAGCGCTACCGTCTGCTGCGTCCGCGCATGCGCGTGCTGGATCTCGGATGCGCACCAGGCGGCTTTCTGGCCGTGCTGGCCCGGATGGCGGGCAGCGAAGCCACGATCGTCGGCATCGATCTGGTGGCCTGTCCGCTGGCGCCGTCCAAAACTGCGGTCGTGATCGGGGACGTGGCCGATCCGGCAGTGCGCCATGCAGCTCTCGATTTGCTGGGCGGGCGGGCCGACCTGATCATTTCCGACATGGCGCCCAAGCTCAGCGGAATACGGGCGCGGGATGAGGCGCGATGCGAGGAGCTGCTCGCGCTGGCGTTGCAGACCGCCGCCGAAATCCTCAAGCCGGGCGGCGCGATGATTGCCAAGGCGTTCATGAGCGGCGATTTTGCGCGAACCCTGGCCGCCTTCCGCGCCCGCTTCGGCAGCGTCGATATCGTGCGCACCGCCGCCACGCGCCCGGGCTCACGGGAACTGTACCTGGTTGCCCGCCAGTTCCATCCGGCGGTGGCGCAGTGCGATAATTGAGTTGCGCAAGGTTTTTGCGCGGCATCGGGAGTAGCAAGATGCTCAAGTCAGTCGGATGGTTGATCGCATTGTACGCGGCATTGGCGATCCTCGGGTGCGCTTCCAACAGTGCGCCCGACGCAAGCCAGATCAAGGTCGAAGTCGCCAACGTCGGCGTCGATCGCCAGGGGATGCCGTACGTGGTGCTGCAGGATTCCTCGGGCGATCACGTGCTGCCGATCATGATTGGGGAAAATGAAGCGCAGGCAATCGCCATTGAGTTGCGCGGGCTCAATCCCGGCCGCCCGCTGACCTACGACCTGATTCGCAACCTGCTTAACGCTACCGGCAATCATGTCGATCGGGTGGAGGTCACCGACCTGCGCGAACAGACCTACTACGCGACCATCTACCTCGACCACGGACGCCATCAGGTGGACAGCCGGCCCAGCGATGCAATCGCGGTCGCGTTGGCAACCAATGCGCCGATTTATGTGCAGGCCAAGCTTTTCCAGCCCGGCACCGCCGACGTCAAGGCCGACGGCACCCTGCCGGTGGCCACGCACGGCCTGGGGCTGACCGTGCAGGAACTGTCACCCGATATAGCGCAGTACTTTGCGGCCAAACCCGGCAGCGCGCTGCTGGTTGCCGACGTCTCGGGCGATGCGGGACGCGCGGGCGTCGCGCGCGGCGACCTGATTACGCACGTGGGCCGCAAGCCGGTGCATACGCTGACCGATTTCCAGCGCAACGTCGCTCACGCCGGCCACGACCATCCGCTGACCCTCACCATCGAACACAACGGCCGCCCGCGCAACGTCACGCTGCAGATGGGCATGCAGTAGAACGGCAACAGGCCTCGCTGCCCGGTTGAAGTTTCAAACCGATGACCAAAGGAGTGCCGCGCGATTGTAATCGCGCCGCGCTCCTGCACCATAGCAGCGTGGATGGCTACTTCTGCTTGAGTGCCTTGAGCACCTGCGGCGGCGACATCGGCAATTGGTTGATGCGCACCCCGACCGCACGGTAGACCGCGTTGGCCACCGCCGCCGGCGGCGGCACGATCGAAACTTCGCCCACGCCGCGGATGCCGAGCGGATTGTCGGGACCCGGCACCTCCACGATGTGGGTTTCGATCAGCGGCAGGTCCAGACAGGTCGGCATCCGGTAATCAAGAAAACCGGCATTGCGCAGATTGCCCTTGTCGTCGTAGACGTACTCCTCGTTGAGCGCCCAGCCGATGCCCTGCGCGGTGCCGCCCTGCATCTGGCCTTCGACGTAGCTGGGATGGATGGCACGGCCGGCGTCCTGCGCCACCGTGGCGCGCAGGATTTGAATCTTGCCCGTCTCCGGATCGACCTCGACGTCCACGCAGCATCCCGCAAACGTGCCGACCCCGCCCCGCGCGCTCACCCCGGCCTGGCCGCTGACCGGACCGCCGGTGCGCCCAAACTTCGCCGCCAGCTCCTTGATCGTCATCGGCGGCACGCCGTTGTTCTTCGAGATCAACTTGCCTTCGGCGAAATCCACATCCTCGGGCTTGATCTGCCACAAGCGCGCGGCGCGCTCCTTGAGTTGGCGCACCGCATCCTGCGCCGCCTCGTAAACCGCGGCGCCGGTGGAATGCGTGGTACGGCTGCCGCCGGTCATCGCGGTGTAGCCGATCGAATCGGTATCGGCCACCATCGGACGCACCTGGGTCGGATCCAGCCCCAGCACTTCCGCCGCGATCATCGCCATCGAGGCGCGGCTACCGCCGATATCCACCGATCCGGTCACCACGCTGGCGGTGCCGTCGTTGTGCACGTTGACCACCGCCGAGGACTGGCCGCCGGCGTGGAACCATACGCCGAAGGCCACGCCGCGTCCGCGATGGGGGCCTTGCAGCCTGGACTTGTAATGCGGGCTGTTCTTGAGCGCCTGGCAGGTTTCGATGAACCCGATCTTTTTGTAGGGCGGCCCAAAGGGACGGGCACTGCCCGCCTTGACGCCGTTTGTGATGCGGAAGTCGATCGGATCCATACCGCAGCGCTCGGCCAGTTCATCGAGCACCGTTTCCACCGCAAAGGCCACGTTGGTAGCACCCGGCGCCCGATAGGCCGCGGTGCGCGGCTTGTTGACCAGCACATCGTAGCCGTCGATCAGGAAATTGGGCACCTCATAGCAGCTGATTGCCGTCATCGCACCGGCGCCCACCGGCGAGCCCGGATATGCGCCGGCCTCGTAGGCCAGCCACACCTGCGCGGCGGTCAGCTTGCCCTCCTTGTTGTTGCCGATCTTGACCTTGATCGAGGAGCCCGACGTGGGCCCCGTGGCGCGCAGCACCTCGGCGCGGCTCATCACGAATTTCACCGGATGGCCGGTCTTCTTCGACAGCAGCACCGCCAGCGGTTCCATGTAGATCATCAGCTTGCCGCCGAAGCCGCCGCCGATCTCGGCGGGGACCACTTTAAGGTCGCCCTCCGCCATCCCGGCCACCAGCGCGGTTAACTGGCGCGCCTCAAACGGGCACTGAGTCGAGGTATAAACCGTGGCGTGGCCGTCGGGGTTGTAGATCCCCAGCGCGTTGTGCGGTTCGATGTACCCCTGATGCACCATCTTGGTTTCGAACTGGCGCTCGATGACGAAGTCGGCCTGCTTGAAACCCTCTTCCAAATCGCCGCCCTTGAACTGAATGTGGCTGGCTACGTTGGTGGGCTTGTCGGGCGATTCCTTGGTGCGGCGCTCCGGATGGAGGATCGGCGCATCGGGCGCCATCGCCTGATGCACGTCGAGGACCGCGGGCAGCACTTCGTATTCCACCTCGATCAGGCTGCACGCCTCTTCCGCAATATGCGGCGAAGTGGCGGCCACGGCCGCCACCGCGTGGCCGTTGTAAAGCACCTTGCCGCGCGCCAGCACGTTGTGCGTGGTGTGGCGCAGATTGGTGGGCACCTCGCCGATCGGCTCAGCCTTGTCGGGCAGCTCGGGCAGTTCCTCGCCGGTCAGCACCGCCTTTACTCCCGGCAGCGCCAGCGCCTTGTCGACCTTGATCGATTTGATGATCGCGTGAGCGTGCGGGCTGCGCACAATCTTGCCATGGAGCATGTCGGGAAAGGCGTAGTCGGCGCCGTACTTGGCGCGGCCCGTCACCTTGTCGGTGCCGTCATGGCGAACCGGTCGCGTTCCGATTACCTTGAATTCCTGTCGTGCTTCCTCAGCCATGGCTCAGCTCTCCTCGGTGCCGCCAAGTTATCACCATTTCCAAACTGACACTACGAAGGCCGCGCGTCGAGCGGCCTGCGGCGCATGCGCCACGGGTCCCGAGTACGGTATGCCGATGAACGAAACCGCCCGCCCGGGCGCGGGCGAGCGGTTATAACTTCGATGGGGTCGGAAGCGGCGTGATGCCGACGGTTTAGCGGCGGTCGATTTCCGTCATGACGTCGAGCGTGGTGGATTCGATCATGTCGCCCAGCTTGGCGCGCAGCTCCGCCATGTGCGGAGTCTTGCCGTGGAAATCCAGCGCCTCCTTGTCGGCGTACACTTCGTAAAAGGCGAACTGGGTCGGGTCCTTCAGCGCCTTGTGCAGGATGTACTGCTGGCAGCCCGGTTCGGTGCGGACCTTGGTGATCATGTCGCGAAAGGCCTTTTCCAGCTCCTGCTCGCGGCCCGCTTTTGCTTTCATTCTTGCGATGATGACGATTGCCATTTCGGTCCCTCTTGTTTGAATTGGCGCGCCGGCGCTTGTAATTGGTGCGCCGGCGCGAGGCTGCCCTGCTTGTATCCGCTGCCTTGCCCTTTTGCAAGCCGCAGGCGATTGTTAGAAGCGGACGCCGGACAGACCGCATCGATATCCGCACACGGAGGAGCCAAGGGGATGCTGGGGTTCGACCTGAGCGACGAACAAACCGAGCTTCGGGCGCTGGCGCGCAAGTTCGCGGAGCAGGAAATCATCCCGCGCGCCCGCGAGCACGATGAACATGCCACCTTCCCGCACGAGGTATGCGAGAAAGCTTTCGCCGCGGGCTTGATGAATTTCGCCGTGCCCAGGGAATTCGGCGGCCCGGGCCTGGGCGTTCTCGACGTCTGCCTGCTGACCGAAGAACTCAACTACGGATGCTCGGGGATCGCCAACGCGATCGCCGCCAACGACCTCGGCGTGCTGCCGCTGTTGATCGCCGGCAGCGAGGAGCAAAAGCGCATCTATTTGGGGCAATTGATGCAACGCCTGAGCTTTTGCGCGTTTGCGATCACCGAACCCGGCGCGGGCTCCGACGTGGCGGCGATGGCGACCAGCTACCGGCGCGAGGGCGACGGCTACGTGTTAAACGGCATCAAGCATTTCATCTCCAACGGCTCGGTGGCGAACTGGTACACCACGTTTGCAACTTCCGATCGCCGCCTGCGCCACAAGGGGATTTCCTGTTTCGTGATGCCCGCCGATTTGCCCGGCATCACCAAGACCAGGATGCACGGCAAGCTCGGGCAGCGCGCCGCAGATACCGGCGAGATCGTGTTCGACAACGTGCGCGTGCCCGCTTCCGCGCTGGTCGGCAACGAGGGTCAGGGCTTTGAGTACGCGATGAAGACGTTTGAGCGCAGCCGCCCGCAAATCGGCGCGATCGCAACCGGCGTCGCGCAGCGCGCACTGGATGAATGTATCAAGTACTCCAAACAGCGCAGCGCCTTTGGCCAGCCGATCGCCAACTTTCAGGCCCTGCAGTTCATGATGGCGGACATGGCGGTGGAAATCGAAGCGATGCGGCTGCTGACATGGAAGGCCGCTTGGTCGGTCGATCACGGCAATCCGCGCAACGTGTTCTCCAGCTACGCCAAGGTCTTCGCCGCCGACGCCTGCATGAAAATCACCACCGACGCGGTGCAAATCTTCGGCGGCTACGGCTACATGAACGAATATCCGGTGGAAAAGCTGATGCGCGACGCCAAGCTGCTGCAAATCTACGAGGGCACCCAGCAGATCCAGCGCGTGGTCATCGCCCGCGAGCTGCTCAAGGACTGACCGGTTTTTTCCCAATAACAACGACGGCTGAGCTGAACCAGTCCTGGGCCGATACCGCTATGCCTTGGCGCTGGGACGCGATGACACCTCCTCGCGCCATCGCGCGAGGTTCTTGTGACCGGGCTGGATGCGGATCTTCGACACCCGACCGAAATCGATTCCGCACAGCGCCGTGATGTCGGCGATGGTGAACTGGTCGCCGGCGATGAAGCGCCGCCCGGCCAGCTCCTCGTCCAGCCATGCGTAGCTCTTCTCGGCGGCGGCGCGGCAAACTTCGGCATACTGCGGCACCTGCGCGATGCGCCCTTTGAAAAACTCGCTGGTGTTGCGGAACACCTGCGCCACCGGCAGCAGAACGTGAAACTCCATGCGCCGGTTCCACATCTCGACCGCCGCCCGCTCCACGGCGCCCACGCCGAACAGCGGCGGCTGCGGATGGAGCTCCTCGAAGTAGCGGCAGATGGCGACACTTTCCGCGATATGTGTGCCGTCGTCCAGCTCCAGCACCGGCACCTCGCCCATCGGGTTGATGTCCTTGCGGAATTGAGGCTGCCGGTTCACAGCCCTGGTTATATCGACATCTTCGAAAGGCACCTGGATGCCCTTTTCGGCCACAAAGATACGCACCCGGCGCGGATTGGGCGCCACGGCGCTGCTGTAGATCTTCATCGCATTCTCCTGTTTATCTTCCCGGGAACCGCGGCGGACGCTTCTCGGCCATCGCGCGGCGCGCCTCCCTGAAGTCCTCGGTCGCGTTCTGCTTGATAGCATCCTGGCAACTGGCCTGGTACGCGGCGGCGAAGTCGGTGCTGAGGTCGCGATAGACCGCGCGCTTGGCCTGCGCGGCGGCGGTCGGCGCGCAGTTGTGGGCGATGTCGCGGGCGAACTCGCGCGTCACCGCCATCAGTTGGTCGGCCGCCACCACGCGATTGACCAAGCCCATCGCCAGCGCCTCCTGCGGCGGCAACAGGCGACCGCTGACCGCGATATCGACTGCGCGCGCCACCCCCACCATCCGCGACAGCAGCCATCCCGCTCCCTGCTCCAGCGCCAGCCCCGTTTTGGAAAACAGCGCCCCGTAGCGGGCATCGTCGGCCAGAAAGCGGAAGTCGAAGAACAGCGTCATGGTAAAGCCCATGAACACGCACGCGCCGTTAATCGCGCCGATGATCGGGGTGCCGATGCGGTGCATGTATTCGAAATTGTCGTGGATTTCGCTGTAGCCGCGCGACTCGCCCGAGCGCGCCGCCTTGTTGGCCTGCGCGCCCAGCTTGACGTCGAACCCCGAACAGAACGCGCGGCCCGCACCGGTCACGATAATCGCGCCCACCTCGCGGTCGGCGTCGGCTTTGTGCAGTGCCGTCTTCAACTCAAGTCCGAGCGTGGGGGTGTAGGCGTTGAGTGCCTGAGGGCGGTTGAAAGTGATGGTGACAACCCGGTCGGACTTGTCATAGATGATCTCGGTGAACTCCATGGCCTCCTCCTGGCGGACCGCCCAATTCTAAGCATCGGGCGCATCCCCGTGTCCAGCGTCGCCTGAACGTCTGTTCTGATCCGTCTCCTGATCCTATATTGGACGCGTATTGGACGCGGTCTGCGTGTTTGACTTGGGCTCATGCGGATTTGCATGTTAGCCTATCAAGCCGAGGTTGACTGGGAGGGTAGCACCGCGATGCCATACGCCGAAGGCCGAATCTACAACGACGCCGACAGCCACATCATGGAAACCTTCGACTGGTTGGTCAGTTACGCCGACCCCAAAGTCCGCGCGCGGATAAAGCCGATGAGCGTGCAGATGGCGGGCGGCAAGGCAACTGCCGAGCTGGTGGCGGCGCTGCCCGGCATTATCGAGCGGCGCAAGCGCGACCCCGAGGCGATGGCGCGCGCGGAGGCCAAAATCCTGGAGCGCAAGAGCTGGCATGCGCTGGGCGGCTTCGATCCTGCCGAACGCAAGCGCGCGCTGGACCTGCTCGGATACAACCGCCAACTGGTGTTCACCGGCTGCGCGCCCTCGCAGTTCTGGGGCTATGGCGGTATCAACGACACCGACCCCGAAGTGCTCTATGGCGGCGCGCGCGCCCACAATCGCGCGATCGCGGATTTCTGCTCGCATGACAAGCGCCTGCTGGCGGTCGGGTTCGTGCCGCTGGACGTACCCGAGTTGGCCGAGCGCGAGATCGCCGAAGCAATCAAACTTGGGTGCGCGGCGATTTGGGTGCCGGCGATGCCACCGCCAACCATGTCCCCCACCCATCCCGACATGGATCGCGTATGGGCGCGGCTGCAGGATGAGGACGTTCCCTTCGTGCTGCATCTGGGCGGCGGACCGCTGTTCCTGCGCGAGGGCTTTCGCAAGAACGGCAAGAAGATCGAAGCCGGTCCGCTGGGCGGTCCCGACGAAATCCGCGCCAAGGATTACATGGTGATGCATTACCCGGCCGAGGCGTTCCTGTCCGCGATGGTGCTCGACGGGGTGCTGGAAAAGTTCCCGCGTCTGCGCGGGGGCGTGGTCGAGCAGGGCGCGCTGTGGGTGGTGCCCTGGCTCAAGAAGCTCGACATCGCGCAGGCCGCCTTTGTGCGCTTCGAATCCTATCTGAACCTGCCGCTGAAGGCTTCGGAGTACGTCCATCGCCAGCTTAAGTTCACGCCCCTGCCGCCCGAGCCGGTAGGATGGCTGATCGAGCAGGCCGGCCCCGAATTGTTCCTGTTCTCGACCGACTTTCCCCATCCCGAAGGTGGACGCGATCCGCTCAAGCGCTTCGCCAGCGCGCTGCAAGACATCGACGAGGACGCCAAGGATCGCTTTTACGCACGCAACTTCGTCGAGCTAATCGGCTCGCGCGCTGCGTAAGAATTAGCCGAGCGAAATGGTATCGACCGCCTCTCCCACATTTGAGCTGTGGCAGAGGCGCTTTTTGGCGATGGCGGGGAGCATCAGGAAGAAGCTGCACCCCGAGCTGGTCAAAAAACGGGACTGCGCATCCGCGAGGGGCGCACCCGCATCCGCGCGGAACTGAACAACCTGACCGGCTTGGGTACGACGATTTGAAGCTGCTCGAACCCGGCGACGGTCTCTTGCTCCAATTTAATGTGCAGCGTCCGCTCGATCTGACCGAGCAGCGCCCGCTCCTCGGGCGTCACCAGACTTAGCGCCTGGCCCGATTTGCCCATCCGCGCCGTTCGACCGATGCGATGGACGTAGCTTTCGACCGCTTCGGGCAAGTCGTAGTTGATAACGTGTGAAACGTCGGGAATATCCAGGCCCCGGGCTGCCACGTCGGTGGCGACCAGCACGCGGTAGGTTGCGGCGCGAAAGCCGGCCAAGGCCGCGTTGCGCTGCCCTTGGGTGCGCTCGCCATGGATCACGATCGCCTTGATGCCGCCGCGCACCAGCAGCTTACCCACGCGGTCGGCGCGCTCCCGGGTGCGGGTGAAGACGATCGCGCTGGTCACCTCGGGGCGTTGCACCAGTTCAAGCAGCATCCTGCCCTTGTTGTCGTTGGTCACCGGACAGACCACCTGGCGGATGGTCTCGGGGGGTGCCGAAATCTCGCTGACGGCGCCTTCGACACGGGCGGGATCGGTCAGAAACTCGCGCGCGATGCGCTGGACTCCGGCCGCCATCGTGGCCGAGAACATCAGGGTCTGCCGGGCGCGCGGCACCCTGTGCATGATGTGCCGCAACTGGGGCAGAAAACCCATGTCCAGCAACCGGTCGGCCTCGTCGATCACGGCAATCGCGATGCGGTCGAGCTGCACCGTGCCGCGCTCGATATGGTCGATGAGGCGCCCGGGGCATGCGATCAGCACCTGCGCGCCGTGGCGCAGCTTGCGCAACTGGCGCTCCATCGACTCGCCCCCCACCACCACCGCGGCACAAAGGCGCGTATGGCGCGCCAACAACTCGAATTCCCGCCCGATTTGCGCCGCCAACTCACGGGTCGGGGCGAGCACGATTGCGCTCAGATGGACCGCGCGTTCGCGATGGAGGCGGTCGATAAGCGGCAACAGGAACGCGCCGGTCTTGCCGCTGCCGGTCTGTGCGGTCGCGATCAGATCGCGTCCGGCCATGATTTGCGGAATAGCGTCCGTCTGAATCGGGGTCGCTTCCTGGTACCCGCGCTCGCGTACTGCGCGTAGGACTTCAGAACTGAGATCGAAAATGGAAAAGGACAAATAATCTCCAGGGGTAAACAGCCGCCCCGCACGGCGTGGATAAGAACCGGTGACGGTGATCGTCGGGGTGCGCGATATTGACCCCGCGCGCCATCAACCTGTTGGGGCGGCCCGTGTTGAACACACCTATAGGATAGGCGCCCTCGCCCCACGGTTCAACCCCGCCTGCTGCGCATCTGACGGTGGTGGAGCATGCAAGCACCTCCTTGCCCTGCCCTGTCGGCCAGGCTGCGATTTTGGCGCCGAGGGCAGTCTCTCGATCCGATGTTTCCAAAACTTGCTGTAGGCCTTGACATGAAACCGGCCTTTGATGTAGGAGAGCATTTCAAATAAAGTTTTCATTTAAAGTCATTAATTCACTTTAAATGATAGGCCGGCCTCCAGAAAAGTGTGGAGCAGGGAGCGAGCTTGGCGGAGCGCCTTGGCTGTCCGGCGGGCGCCCGCCCGGGAAGAACCAAAGCGGAGGAACCAAATGGACAGACGACTTTCAGGGCTGCGGAGGAAGTGGCGGAATCGTCCGGCGTGGCACCGGCCCGCCGCAACAGTGGCGCTGGCGGCGCTCCTGGTCGCCTTGAGCACCGCGCTTTGCGCCGCTCAGGACCAGGGCGCGGCGGCGGGTGCGCCGGCCTCCAGCGAGCCCGCCTTCATCAAGAATCTTCACATCACGGGGTTCTTGCAGAACACCACCTCGACGTGGGTTAACTCCAGTGCCATCGAGTACAACAAACCCACCTACCTCAACTTCGGCCCCGCGGGGCCCTTTAATACTACGGGCCAGCTCAACCGCAACTCGCTGGCGGCCGAGCGTCAACTGCTGCAGGTCGACGTCAACGACGATTTCACCGAAAACGACAGCATGTTCATGCGCCTGTGGTTTGTCTACGAACCCAGCTATCCGTGGGAGACCGCCTGTTCCTGGCAGATGGGCAATCTCCCCGGCGCGCCGTTTGGCTTCAGCGAAACCGGCCAGGCGCCTTCCACCCATTGCAACTCCGACTTCTACAACCAGTACGGCATCCGCGAGCTGTGGTTCAAGCATCGCTGGGGTCCGCTGCAGTTCTTCGTCGGCCGCCAGATCGTAACCTGGGGTGAGTCGCTGGCTTTCCGCGTCGGCGACCAGATCAATCCGCAGGACACGAGCTGGGCCTTCGGCTTCTCCAACCTGGAGCAGTCGCGCATTCCGCTGTGGATGATTCATCCGATCCTCAACCTGCCCAGCGCAGGGCCGTTCAGCTCCAACTTTGCCGAACTGGTCTACATTCCGGGCTTCGACTTCCTGTACACCGACGTGGACTATTCCAACGACCAGTATGACGGGATGAACAACATCGCCGGCCGCGTCAACGTCAACGCCGCCAGTCCGGGTGGCCGCTTTGGTGTGCGCTTGGACAGCAGAGGAATCGACTCGGTGTTTACGGCCCCTCCCTTCTTCATGTTGCAGTTGGGCGCGCCGGGCTGCCCGAACCCGGCAGGCTGCCTGTACCTCAGCGCGGGGCGCAACGTGCAGCAGGTAATTCCCAGCGCCACGTGGGGCAATTCGCAGATCGGTTTCCGGCTGCACACCCTGGTGGAGAACGCCGAGGTCACTGCCTTTTACCTGTGGAACCACGACTACAGTTCGGTGGCCCGGATCAGAAACGATGCTGCTTTCAACCTCGTGCTTGCCGAGGGACCTGGGCTGCCCGGCTTCAGCCTGCGCCGGGTCGACTCCTTCTACCCGCAGTACCAGGCGGTGGGCTTCACGGTGAACCGGCCGATCTATCTGCCGGGAGCGCTGGCCCAGCTGCCCTTCGTCATCCGGGCCGAGACGCTGTATAAGAACCATGATGCGTTCAACACCCTGGCCGTTCCGGGGACGATTTTCTCCATCCTGCGTTCGCCGTTGACGGGCGGCGGAATCGGGCTGCCCAACTGGTCGCCCGATGGCACGACGCGCTCGGACACCATATCGTGGCTGTTCGCTTTGGACCTCGATTCAGCCTACACGCCGTGGCTGACGACGACGGGTAACCTGACGGCCAACTACGAGCTGATGGACACCACCATCCTGAGCTACAGCCATCTGATGCAGGGTGCGAGCGGCTTCTTCTCGCGCGCCTATCACAACAACGTGCAGATGCTGTTCAGCATCGGCACCAGTTGGTGGTGGGGTGCGATTTCGCCCAACTGGACCACGATTTATGCTCCTGAAGGACTGACCTTCCTGTCCTTCCCGAGCATCCAGCTGACCCCGCCGTGGACCAACAAGTACTTCATGAAACTGGAGTGGGTCGACGTGCAGGGTACCGACCAGTTCGGACTCAATGGCGGCGTGTTCAAGGGCAAGGACATGATCTTTGCCCAGTTCCAGTACAACTTCTCGCTGCTGTGAAGCTCGCGCGTTAGGTGCTTTACCCCGCTTAAACGCGCCGACGGCCGGGCGGCCTTACCCCCCGCCCGGCTGTCACCTCTCAATGTGCTGGAGCACCCCCGCGGCCGGGATGTGGGCATTGCCCGGCCCGTTTCTCACCGTCGCTTGACTTTGCTCAATCGTTTCGATTTTAGTTCCCATCGGGGTGACGGGAATTGGCGACGGCTGCTGACGGAGAGAGAAGGGGTGCCCACGACAAACGCCAGCGTTTGCTGGAGGCAGCAGGCGAGGTTTTTGCCCAGCGCGGGTTCAAGGCCGCCACGATTCAGGAAATCTCGCAGCGCGCCAATGCCAACATCGCGGCCGTAAACTACCACTTCCGCGACAAGGAAAGCCTCTACCGCGAGGTCTTCCGCTACGCGATGGAGCAATCGCGCGAGCGCTACCTCGCCTACCCGATGGACGAGTCCGAGCGGCGTCCGGCACAGCGCCTCAAGCTTGAGCTGCGCCGTTACCTCTACGTCATGTTTTCCCGTGACCAGGCGCCCTGGCAGGCCATGATGTTTTTCCGCGAGATGATCGAGCCCAGCGACGTGTTCGATTCGCTGGTCACCGACTTCCTCGCCCCCTACCAGCAATACATCGAAGGCCTGATACGGGAAGTGCTCGGCCCTCAAACCGACAAGCGTATCGTTCGCTTCTCCGCGTTTGCCGCCATCTCGTTGTGCGGCTCTTTCCACACCACCCGCAAGTACATCGAGACGCTCTATCCCGATGAGCGGTTTGTCGCCAATGCCACCGACGACCTCGCCGACCTTATCACCCGCTTCGTGCTCGGCGGCATGCGCGCCCTGAAGCTTCCCGCCAAATAGCCGCCCGACGCACATCCGCATCCGCAATCGGCGCGCTGTGCGATCGGGCAGGGTTGATCTGCGCACCGCCGTGATCTTGTCATAGCTAAGCGACGTCTGTTGGTCCGGAGGTGTAAGCATGCCGCGGCGCCCGATGCCGATCTCCCGCTGGTGGATGCAGGGGGCAATTCTCACCTACCTGCTCGGCTTCTGCATCCTGGGAATCCTCGCCTACCTGGGCTACCAGGAACAGCCCCCGATACCGGCGCGCACAATGGATGCCAGCGGCGAGACGTTGATGACCCGCGCCGACATCCTGGACGGGATGAACATCTTCGAGCGCTACGGCGTGATGGAGTACGGAACGATATACGGCCACGGCGCCTACCTGGGTCCCGATTTCACCGCCGACTATCTGCATCGCGCGGCGCAGTTTCTGCTCCAGCGCTATTTTCACACCGGCGGCGCCGACTCGGCCGCCGCCCGCGTCATCGCCGAACTGCACTCGAACACCTACGACGCCGCCACCGGCACGCTGCAATGGAGCGACGCGCGTGCCGACGCCCACCGGATGCTGCTTACCTACTATCGGCAGATGTTTTCCGCCGCCCATCCAGCCGAAGGCCTTCAGGCCCACCTCATTCCGAGTACGGATGAAATCGGCAAGATGGTGGATTTCTTCGCCTGGACGGCCTGGACCGCAACGGCGAATCGGCCCGGCCACTCCTATTCTTTCACCAACAACTGGCCGCCCGAGCCGCTGGCCGGCAACCAGGTAACCGCCGACGCGGTGACCTGGAGCGTCATCTCAATTCTGTTTTTGCTCGGCGGCACCGGTTTGGTGTTGTTCTTTTTCGGCCGCTACGACTGGCTGGGATGGACCGAGGAGCGCCGCCCGTTGCGCTTTTTGCCAGTGGAGGATTTCGCCCCGACTCCGGCGCAGCGCACCGTGGTGTGGTTCCTGCTGATCTGCTCGCTGCTTTTCCTGATTCAAACGCTGGTGGGAGGAATGGTAGCGCACTATCGGGCCGAGCCGGCCAATTTCTTCGGCCTCGACGTCTCCCGCCTGCTGCCCTACAACGTGGTGCGCACCTGGCACGTACAACTGGCCATCTTCTGGGTCGCCACATCCTTTCTCGCCACCGGCATCTTCATAGCGCCGCTCATCAGCGGAGGTGAGCCGCGCGGCCAGCGCGCACTGACCATCATCCTGCTGGTCGCACTGACGACCGTGGTGTTTGGCAGCCTGGCTGGCGAATACGCCAGCATCCGCGGATGGCTCCGTCGCGGATGGTTCTGGATCGGGGACCAAGGCTTCGAGTACCTCGATCTGGGCCGGCTGTGGCAGATCGGGCTGATTGCAGGCCTGGGACTGTGGGTGTTCATCCTGTGGCGCGGGCTTAAGGGCGCGCTGAACGCCGAGCGTCACGGCAACCTGCCCTGGATGCTGTTTTATGCGGCCCTGGCGATTCCCGCCTTTTACGCCGCCGGCTTAATGGTGAATCCGCACAGCGGGTTTGCGATCACCGACTTCTGGCGCTTTTGGGTGGTGCATCTGTGGGTCGAGGATTTCCTGGAACTGTTCACCACCGTGATCGTCGCCTACCTGTTCGTGTTGCTGGGGATGGTAGCGGAGCGCACGGCGCTGCGCGTGATCTATCTGGACATCATTCTGTACTCGATGGGCGGGGTGGTCGGCACGATGCATCATCTGTATTTCAGCGGGCTGCCCGCCGCGCACCTGGCGTTGGGCGCGGCCTTCTCCGCCATGGAGGTGATTCCGCTGCTGATGCTGACGCTGGAGGCGTGGGCCTTTGTGCGCTCGGGCGGACAGGCCACGATGGGCGCCAGCCATCCGCATCGATGGGCGGTATGGTTTTTGGTCGCAACCGGCTTCTGGAACTTCCTGGGGGCGGGTGTCTTCGGTTTCCTGATCAATCTGCCCGTGGTCAGCTATTACGAAATCGGCACCGGGCTGACCGCCAATCACGCCCATACCTCGATGATGGGCGTGTACGGGATGCTGGCGGTGGGTCTGCTGTTGTTCTGTTTGCGCTACCTGATGCGCCCGCAGGCATGGAGCGAGCGCGCCGCACAAGCTTCTTTCTTGTCGCTCAACGTTGGGCTTGCCTGGATGGCGTTCTGCAACCTGTTTCCGGTGGGAATCGTGCAGTTATACGACGCCGTCGGCACCGGCTACTGGCACGCGCGTGCGCCGCAATTCCTGATGACGCCGTGGGTACATCTGTTGGAATGGCTGCGTCTGCCGGGCGATGTCCTGTTTATCGCCGGTGGCGCGCTTCCCCTGCTCTACCTGTGCGTTCTGGCCGTGCTCAATCCCAATCCGCGCCGTGCCGTCCACGCCGGACCGGCGCGCCTGTTCACGGTCGAGCGCGCCGCCTGAGGTTGTACGCGCAGTCCAAATCGGTTCACGGCGGGTTAGGGCCGGCCTTTGGTAGGTAAAAATTTCTGACTTCGCGCCCCGCGCCCGTTGCTTAAGCCCGCCGATTAGCCGACTTTTCAAGCCTTTTCTGCGGCGCTCTCCGGCGCGGCAGTTGCACGGTTCAGGCGCGGAGGAGCAGAGCCATTGGCCGGATTCCAATCTGAACGGGCTGCCATAATTCTGGCCGGAGGCGAGGGCAGGCGGCGGTATGCGCCGACCCGTGAGCTTCCTGGCGAGCGGATCCCCAAGCAATTCTGCCGATTCCGGGGCCCGCTTACGCCCTTGGAGCAGAGTTGGCGGCGGGCCGCGATGCTGATCGAGCCGCGTCGTACGCTGACCGTCGTAACGGCCCACCATGCGCGCTTCTACACTCCGTTGCTGCAGGGCCTCAGAAGCGCCGGCGTGGCCGTGCAGCCGTTCAATTGCGGTACCGCCCCCGCCATCCTCTATGCTCTGATCCGGCTTAAGAAACTCGCGCCCGGCTGCTCGGTGGCGATGTTTCCCTGCGACCATTTCGTGGGCGATGACTGGCAGTTCATGCTCCACGTTGAACGGGCTTTCCGCACCGTGGACGCGCGCCCCGAAAAGACCATCGTGCTGGGCGTGGAACCTGACGAACCCGATCCGCAATATGGATGGATCCAGCCCGGCCAGATGTTGGCCAATCAGTCCGAGCCGGTCAGGCAGGTGCGCAGTTTCTGGGAGAAGCCGCCCGCGGCAGTGGCACGCCACCTGATGTGGTCAGGATGGCTGTGGAGTGGCTTCGTGGTCGTGGCGCGTCTGTCCACCTTTTTGGGCCTGTTCCTGATCGCGATGCCGGATCTGTACGAAGCCTTCCGCGCCGTCGAGCCCGAACTGGGCACGCCAGCCGAAACAGCGCGCCTGCGGCGTCTGTACGCGCGCATCGCAGCTTCGGATTTTTCCGACGCGGTGCTGGCCAAGTGCGCGTTTAATCTTGCGGTGCTTCAACTCAGCGGCGTGGACTTTATAGAATTGGGCGAATCGCGCCTGGCACGGGTGGTGGGCGAAGACCTTTCCTCGCCGTTTCAGCCCTCGGCCTTTGCACGCAAACGGCCCGCCCAGGCCGGACCGCAAGGCAGCGCCGGCAATCTGTAACGGCTTGCCAATCGTTGCAGCCACCATCGCCATCAAGTATTGCAATGTCCAGCAGCATCAAGTCGTGCCGCGTGGATAATCGCGGCCAGCAAGGCATGAGGCAGTCGTGGAATATCGCAATCTTGGCAAATCGGGTCTGAAGGTCTCAACGGTTGGACTGGGATGCAACAATTTCGGCATGCGCATCGACGCCGAGGCGGCGCGTGCCGTGGTCGCGCGCGCGCTTGACGAAGGTATCACGCTGTTCGACACCGCCGACATCTACGGCGGGCGGGGGGCCTCCGAAGAAGCGCTGGGCAAGGCGCTGGGCGAGCAGCGGCGCAACGTGATCGTCGCCACCAAATTCGGGATGCCCTTCGGCAAGGGGCCCTACCTGCGCGGCGCCTCGCGCCGCTACATCTTGGCTTCGGTGGAGGGGAGCCTGCGGCGGCTTGGCACCGATTATATCGACCTCTATCAGATCCATCAGCCCGACCCCGAAACGCCGCAGGAAGAAACCCTCGAGGCGCTCACCGACCTGGTGCGGGCCGGCAAGGTGCGCTACATCGGATGCTCGAACTTCGCGGCCTGGGAGCTGGTCGAATCGTTGTGGCTGGCAGACCGGCGAAATCTTGCTTCCTACGTCTCGGCGCAAAACGAATACAGTCTGTTGGAGCGGTCGGTGGAAAAGGAGTTGGTGCCTGCCTGCCGGCGCTTTGGGGTCGGAATCCTGCCCTACTTTCCGCTCGCCAGCGGCTTACTGACCGGCAAATACCAGCGCGGCGTCGAGCCGCCCAAAGACACCCGCTTCGGCGCGATGAAGCAGTTGGGCGAGCGCTACGCTACCGAAGCCAACTGGGCCCGAATCGACCGGCTCGAAGGCTTCGCGCGTGGGCGCGGCCACAGCCTGCTGGAGTTGGCGATGAGCTGGCTGGCGGCCAATCCCTGCGTCTCAAGCGTAATCGCCGGAGCCACCAAGCCCGAACAGATCAGCGCCAACGCCAAAGCCGCCGACTGGAAACTGACCCCCGATGACCTGACCGAAATCGACCGCCTGCTCAAGTAGGCAAACTCACCGCAGCCTGCCTGTTCGGCCTCTGAACACGACCGGGCGGCGCCTGCCGGTGCGCCGCCGTGCACCCACCCGCTCGCGCTCCGCACTGAGGCGCCACCGGGCGGTTGGTGAACCATACCCAAATGGAGAGAAGTAGGCGTTGTTAGTGATGAAGAAGAATTTGACATTTGTTCTCTATTGAAATAAGTCTTGATAAATAAAAATCAAGAACAGGCATCGATGTGATCGGTTGGCTAGGTTTGATGTTCTGGCGACGGACACCGGTGAGCCCCGCCTGCTCGCCCAAAGGGAACTGCCATGCACAAAAACAAAGCCGCCTTGATGCTCAACGCTGCAGCGGTGCTGCTGTCTGCCCTGGCCCTCGCGTGGCTGCCGCAATCCGCCTCAGGCGCAGACCTTGCGCTGAGCGAGCCGGACTTGTCCTCCGCTCTGCCGGGCGACAACCCGGTCAAGCAGGCCTGCCTGCAACCGGCCGCGGCAAAGAACCCTCATTGCCAACCCAGGTCGTTGGGCCCCACGCGCTTTTCCGGACGCGTGCGGGCGTTGGTGGTGCGGCCTGACGACTCCAACACGATTTGGGCCGCGACCGCCAGCGGCGGCTTGTGGGTGACTCACGACGCGGGCAGCACCTGGAGCCATGCCAGCGATGTGATGCGCACACTGGTGTTCAGCTCGCTGGCCATCGATCCCAACAACCCCAACGTCATGTATGCCGGTTCGGGAGAGATCCACACCACGCTGCATCTGCTGGATGCGACGCACACGGCGCCGGGCAGCGATGCCGGGCTGACCTTGCGCGGCCCGCGCCGGGGCGCCGGGATCTTCAAGACCACCGACGGCGGCGTGCATTGGAACGAACTGACCAACACGACGCTGAGCCCCGACTTCTTCTTCGTCAGCCGCGTCGCCGTATCACCGCTGAATTCCAACATCGTACTGGCCGCGACCACCACCGGACTGTGGCGGAGCACCGACGGCGGGGTCAACTGGACGCGCGCGCTCAAGCGGGTCACGACCCCGGCTGGCACGCTGCTGGTGGCGCTGACCGGAGTTTTTCTCGACGTCAAGTTTCATTCCCACGATCCCGCCAACGTGGTCGCCGCCGGCCTCGATGGGCAGGTATTTTTTGCCACCGATGGCGGCGCCATCTTCAATCCGTCCACGCTTCCACCTGCGCCGGCCGGTGTCCCGGCTACTCCGACCCGGGTCGAACTCGCCTTCTTGCGCAGTCAGGCCGACGTGTGGTTTGCGCTTGAGCTGTTCAGCAAGAACTCCGGCGAAGATCCGATGGTCGTACTGCGTTCCACCAACGGCGGGGCCAATTTTGCGATACGCAGCAACCCCGCCGTAATTCCCTGCGGCAACAATCGGCTTTATTCGGGCGCGCTGTTCGTCTCCGATTTCGGCTCCAATGTGTTCGTGGGCGGGACTGAACTGTGCCGCAGCGACAATGGCGGCGTCAGCTTCGCCAAAGTCTTCGGCAGTGACATCCACAACGACTACCACTCGATCGTTCGAGGCGGCAACGATATCCTGGGCAACGGCACCATTTTCATCGGCAATGACGGAGGCATATTCCGGATCCTGGATCCGTCGCGGCTTACTTTTACCGCACCGGTTGACGCGGCGGTGCTCAATTTGAACAACGGACTGGTCAACCAGCAATTCCAGGGCGCGTCGATGAATTCCGCCGGAATCATCGTCGGCGGCGCCCAGGACATCGGCACTTTGCACCGCGGGACCGACGGGACATGGACGGAGCTGTTCGGCGGTCCCGGCGGCAGCGACGGCCCGCCCACCGCTGCCGACCCCAGCGCTGCGGATTTGTTCTACTTCGGCAAGTCGGTGGCGCGCCTGTACCGATCGACCGCCCTGGGCGGAAAGGAATGTATCGCGGGCGCCTCGGGCTTCCCGCTGCTCGACATGCACGACGACGGAGCGCAGTGCTCGCCGCGCAATCCGCCCGGGTGCGATCCGCTCAGCGCCAGCTGCAAAACGCTCGCCACCGGACGCTGTCTGGGGGCGAACCCGATCGTGCTCGATCCCACCGATCCCAACATTCTCTATGTCGGCTGTGAGCGGCTGTGGCGCACCATCGACGTCAAGTCATCGCCGTCGTTGATCGACTGGTTCGTGATCAAGCCGGTCGACTCGAGTTCCCCCGACGAAGCCCTGATCAGCGCGATTGCGCTGGCGCCCTCGGACCGCAATGTCATGTGGGTGGGAACTCTGCACGCCAGCCTGACCCCACCCGGCGACCTGTGGATGACCACGCAACTGCGGGCCTCGCTTCCGACGCTGTTGGGAAGCTGGCAGAAGGTCACCGATTCGATCCTGCCCGCGCGGCCGGTCTCCGCCATCGCCGTTCATCCGACGACTACGTCGCGGGTTTATGTCTCGTACTCCGGATGGGCGTCGGCCGGGATGACCACGCCATCTCACAATCTGTTCCGCGGAGTTAAGGGAACCGACGGTAAGTTCCATTTCGCCGATATCTCGGCCGGCCTGCCGCCGGGTCCGGTTTACTGCGTAGCTCTCAATGGCAGCGGCCGGATCGCCGCTGGAACGGAGTTCGGAGTCAGGCTATCGAGCGACGACGGTGCGACCTGGTCGTTGGCGGGTCCCCGGGTTGCGGTG
>Ga0070740_10002548_pt1 | contig 21071 bp, 16 predicted proteins | sample Coa_R2_FD_67286 | JGI IMG/M metagenome (GOLD analysis project Ga0070740, IMG submission 67286) | Surface soil microbial communities from Centralia Pennsylvania, which are recovering from an underground coalmine fire - Coalmine... | ecosystem: Environmental > Terrestrial > Soil > Unclassified ...
AAGCAGGCGGGCTGGCAGATGACGCATTCCTGCTCAAGGAACTCCGCGCGAAACGGCGCCATGGTGGGATAGCGCCCCAGCACGGCCTGGTGTTCGTCGACCCAGGCGGCCCCGCCGTAAACCACCCCGGCGCCGGGATCGGCGCGGAGGCGCTCCACCGCCTTGCGGATCGCGCCGGGAAAATACAGATCGTCGGCGCTCAGCCACGCAAAGATCGATCCATGCGATTGGAGAAAGCCGCGGTTGACCGCGTCCGCCACACCGGCGTCGGGCGCGGAAATATATTTCAGGCGCGCGCCGTATTTTTGCAGGATTTCCAGCGTTCGATCGCTCGATCCGCCATCCATCACGATGTATTCCAGGCGCGGATAATCCTGGCTCAAAACGCTCTGGATCGTCTTTTCGAGGAAGCGGCTGGCATTGAGACAAGGCGTGACGATGCTGACAAGAGGCTCGCTCATTTAGGACGGCAATACAGCGATTCCCCAACTCTACCTGAGTCGCCAGGGCCGCCGCAAGCGAGCGTGGGAGAGTCGCGCAGTGGTGGGCGCGACAGGACTCGAACCTGTGACCTCCTGCGTGTGAAGGATACGAGTTGCTGCTAAGGACTCCCTCCGCTTTCGCCTATTCCTAACGTTTACAACAATCTGGGGAAGCTGCCTTCGCTCAAGAGCCAACCTGCTGGATTCCAAACAGATGCTGCTCGGACACAGTTTTGACACAGCGCTGAATGATGGGCAGCCAAAGTCGACAGCTTAAGACAAGCCCTGGCCACCAACTGCATTACACGCTCATCTCCGGCAAACAAATCGACGTCCCCGGAGACTTCGAGCACTACCCCTTCGAGCGTCTCTTTGGGAGTAAGCGTAAGCTTCTCAATGTGATTGGCTAGTGCCCGCCGCGCCGCGGCGACATCGCCCTTCAGCACCGATTGCAGATCGAGCGTCTTTTCCGTGACAAACTCCCGCAATCGCTGCATGCTTAAGGACAGATCTTTTGGCGTGTTGGTCTGGGCGATTTTCTCATCGATCCTCTCGATGTCCCGCTCAACTGCCGAGAGCTGGGCCAGCAAGGTCGGCGAGTGCCCCATAGCGGCAATTGCCTCGGCGAGGTTGGTGCCTTTGGCTTTCAATTCCGCTCGGCGACCCTGGAGTGCGGTTATCCCCGAAGCCAAACTTCTCTGCTCTTCCTCAATTTCCTTTAGGCGCTTCTGCAGCTTCTCCGCGAACCGCTGAACCGCATACTCCAGCATGTCGGGTCGGAGCAGTTTTTGGGTCAATCCAGCGAGCAACTGCTCCTCTAGCCGATCCTGGCGAATCATGACGCTGTTGCTGCAAACGCCCCGATACCGACGGCTCGGACAGCCGTATTTGACGTAGCCTCTCTTCCCATTTCCGGACACGATAACCATGTTCGAACCGCAGACACCACAAGTGAGAAATCCACTGAAGACATATTGCCTGCTCCGTTCGGTCCTGGAATGGCCGCCAACGGCCTTATAGGAACCGAAACGTTTGTTCACGAATTTGATCTGGCGTTGCGCTCTTTCCCAAAGATCCTCACTGACAATGCGCCATTCTGGCACTTTGACACGCATCCACTCCGATTCGGGGCGAGGGCGACTGGTCTTGCGACCTGTTTCTGGGTTCCGTTCTTTGCGCGTACGATTCCAAACGAATACTCCCCGATACCGCTCATTGCGAAGCATCTCGTAAATCGAAGATGGGCACCATGCTCGAAGCTGACGTGTTCGCGGGGGCTGTGGCGCTTGTACCCCTTCGGCATTGAACCTTTTGGCGACCGCGGTTAAGCTCTCGCCGCTTGCGTACATTTCAAATACACGTCGTACAGTGGCGGCCTGCTCCTCGTCGATTTCGAGCTTCACGCCGCTGATAGCGAATCTCCCATATTTTGCGCTTCGCGTCGGGTCCTCGATTGGGATATCTCTATATCCGAAGCACTTACCTCCCGGCTGAAGACCCTTCAGAACCCGACCCTCTTGTCCGCGATGGACCTTCTCGGCAAGACCGACCAGAAACTGTTCATCCATCATCCCGTGGAGGGTCAAAAGCGGCTTTGCCCGATGTCCTCAGCATGAACGATAAGCTGCGCGGTATTACGGCATTTTCATCTATGCTGTCGCTCAGCGATTAGACTGCCGGGAGAAGGCATCGCGGTACCTTGCGAGCCGAGATGTGTCATCAACGAGCAGGCAGTCGAACGGGGTGGGTCGCGTTTTAGCGCTGGCTATTAAAGAGTTCAGGGCATCCCGACCCCGTAAGGCTTGCCGCGGATTTCGCTTCGTCAAAGCGGACGAACTCCTCCACTATGGACCAACCCTGATGCTTTGCAAATTCCCGACATCGCCGAACCTGATCTTCGATGGATGTAGGTCTTTGCAAGTCTGACGAGAAGCGGGCGTAAATCGCGCAGCGGATTGGGCCGTTCATGTGAGCGATTCTAACTCACTACGGAGGGAGTGTGCTCAGCAATTGCAGGCGTTGGTCGATCAAGCGTAATGTAGCCACTTGAGACCAAGAATTCTTCGACCATGGCTGGAACGAGCCACTGGTCAATGATAGCCTTTATTAACAGGTTGTTCACGCGTCGTGTGCTTTGAAATTCGACGCGGGGCTCAGCAGACCAGTGGCGGGTGCCAGGACGGGATGACTTCTCGGAAGAATCGAAATGAGCAGTCTCGTTTCGGTCCTCGCTACCTTCGAACGGCAATTTGGGTCTCTACCTCTTTCGAGTTAAGAGCAACCGATAATCTGACTGAGATATTCTAAAGATCCGAAATGCCCTCGACAGCGGGTGGCAAAATCTCGAAAGCGCGGCATCTGCGCCCAGGAAAAGAGTCGATATCAAGGGTTCGATCCAATTTGGGCTCATCGCCAAATTAACGTTACAAAAACCTTGGGGAACCTACTTTCGCTCAAATAGTCCAATAGTCAACCGCGTGGACCCGAACACATGGTGTTCGGGCACAGTTTTGATAGCCCAAGAGCAGGATGCTATCTACCGAGCAATTTGCTCGGAGCTCTGGTCTATCGGGGTAGAGTAAAGGTTGAGGTGGTATCGGACGGATCAAGAATGAGCTCCGGGCTATGCTGGGGATGAAGGTGATCTTATGTCGGTAGGAGCCAATAGGAATGTGCAAATACGAGCATTTATGTCTAGGCATAACGGAAACTTATATATCCGGTTGCTTGCTACAAGCCTATCGCGTATCGGTGTCGAAGTGCAATCCATGCCAACTCACCTTACCGCCGACTGGCTAACGAAAAATCGGGATGATAGCGGTGGCCAGATTCTACATTTCCATTGGCCCTCATACAGCTATACAGTTGGTGACCGCGAGCAAACCAGGCAGTTGGTCGATTCGTGGATAGGCCTATTGAAGCTTGCCCGGACTCTCGACTACAAGATCGTATGGACGGCTCACAACCTTTATCCGCACGATGCTTTGCATTTGGACCTTCAGTGTAAGGCCAGGGAGCACCTCATTAGAGGCTCTTCGGCCGTGATCGTCCATACCAATGCTGCGCTCCGCGAAATCACGTCGACGTTCCCTGAATTGCAGCCATTTACTGTGGTCATACCGCATGGCCATTATATGGGCTGCTATTCTCGCTATCACTCAAGCAGTGACGCTCGGGTCCGTTTAGGTGTGCCAAAAGATTCCTTCATATACCTATCGTTTGGACACATTCGGCCTTACAAAGGAATTCCATCACTGCTGACCACGTTTTCAGAGGCAAAGCTAGACGACAGCGTGCTCCTTATTGCCGGCCAACCGTGGACGGCCACAATCGGTCGCGACTTGTTAACTGAAACACGATCTCTCGATCATGTATACCTTCATCCATTCTTCGTTCCAGATGACGAAGTGCCCATTTATTTCGCAGCCGCAAACGTCGTGGTCCTTGCATACTCAGAAGCCTTGACCTCTGGTGTATCTGTACTTGCTCATTCACTAGGTAAACCAGTTATAGCCCCTGCTATAGGCGGCCTGCTTGAAATGGTGCCACCTGGCACCGGCTGGTTGTACGATCCATACGACAGCAACGGTCTGCGAGACGCCTTGCGATTATGTCAGAATGCTGATCAAGCTGTTACGAGCGAAAGCTGTATAGAATTTGCACGATCTCTCGACTGGCATACTATTGCCCTGGCTACAAGAGAGCTGTACTTAACTATATTAGGCCCGGACAGATAATCTGGCGTCGGAGCCTCCGAAACAATAGGTAACATAATGGAAATTCTGTACCGTCTAGGCTAGCCGGTTGCTGAAAAAGCCGCTAGCGAAACAGCTTTGTAGCGCAAAGTCTCCTTTTAGACGGTTAGGAGTCTCTGAAAGAGTGGTTTTAAGGCACCCGGACGCTGCTTTTGGAGCGTACCGGCACACTTCTCCCTAGCAGCCCGTGGCAGTAGTAGGTGTTTTCAGATGAGCGCCAGAATATCGAGATAGCGGAGGGCCGGGCGAGGGTTCGAAAGAACTGACTTGAAAACGGAGCTTTGCAGTGCAAAGTGCATCCGGAGCGCCTTCCAGCCGGTTAAACTGCAAGCACAGAGGGCCAAAAGCTCGCTACCAAGCCCTTGCAACTGCCTGGGCTTGCCAACTCCGAGCGCTTGGCGCAGGATCAGGGATAGGTTGAACGCCACTCCATGCACCAGTAGCCGCTTGAGTATGTTGTCCCGACCCCGCAGATGAACTCGTCTCATTCCACCCGTTTCGTACATATGAGCAAAGCTTCTTTGGGTCCGTTCGCTGCGTATTTTTTGAAACCGTTTGCCGCGATTCCCTCGGACTCGCCGCCGGTTCTCATACGTGCGCTTCTGCTCAACCGCCTTACCAGCCCAGTTGCGCCGGCCGCGATCCGGTTCGGGGATGTAAGTCCGTACGCCTCCGTCGCAAAGCCCTTTTTAGCGCTCCGCCACTGTGATAGCCTTTGTCGGCCACTACCTCTTCCACTCCGTTTTCACGGATTTCGCTCGCTACCGACTGCGCTTCCGCGAGCGTATTGTGAATCGTGCTCGTGTCTCCCTCGCTGGCCGGCTGCACCGTAATGGCCAGCAGCGCGCCAGTGGATAGATCGACAGCATGCTCGGCTTTGTGCGCCAGATGCGTCCGTCCATCCTTCATCTTGGTAATGCGTGCGTCCGGATCAGCCGGGCTCTCCCATTCCTCGTTCGAGCCTTTCTTCTTTCGCTTCCGATCCAGCCGGGCTAACTGCTCGCGCGTGGGATTCTCGATCCCGGCCGCTTGCGCCAGACCTTTCAGATAATCGTTATAGCTTTGCCCGTTGTCGCGCCGCACAATGCTCTTCAGCGCAGCATTGGCTTCCAGCGTGGTGGCCTCGATTGAGATCGTTTGTCCCTGGATCAATCCCTCTCTTGCCAGCACTCGGATCACCCAGCGGAATACCGCCTGGTGCGTCTCCAGCCAGTACAGCCGGCGTGTCCGGGAGATGGTCGAGTGATCCGGCGTCTCCTCATCCAGTGCATAGCCCAGGAACTTCCGTAAGGACAGCGAATCGGCTGCGCGCCAGGCGATCCCCCGGCTCCGAGTCGAGACCCTCGAAATATCCAATCAGAAGAGACCGGAAGTAAACCCCGGGCGCCATGCTCGGCCGACCATACGGGCTCTTCTTGTAGAACTTGCGGCAGAGCGTTTCCACCTTCTGGTCAAACTTGTGTACCTCCAGAATCCGATTTAGCCGATCGTAAAAAGCATTGCCCGGAGCCTCCACTACGGCACTGCTTGCGATCCACAACTCCTGCCGTTCCCGTTTCTTCCGGGTCCCCATCGCCATGCCACTAAGACGACCGAAACATTCCCGAGGTCACATGTTTTTTGAAATTCTGCTACTAAAACTACGGGCTGCTAGGGAAGCTGATGCCGCTGGTTGATAGGTACAAAGCTGACTGCGGGCGAGTTTCAGCTTGGATTCGGCGGGTACGAACGGCATCCCGTCAGCGTTACCTCTGATGGGCCCCAAACCGGAGCGGACACCGCATTACCGAGCCCCACCAACTCAGGCCAACCGGGACCGGCGGCGGTGGGCTCGGTCGGCCCATCTCTGCGTTGATCCTAAAGGGGGTAACCCGATCTCGAACTAGCCTTTGTAAAATCTTGTAACACGAAACCCGTGTTCGTACTACGTATTTCCACCAGCCCTTACCGGCAGGGTTGCCGGATTATTGCTTCAGGTGCATCCCAGGTAAGCCTTGGAGGAAGTTTCCGCACGGATTTTCTCGGGACGCCCGCTTTGCACTGAGTGCTTTTGCACCGGCATTCAAAAGTATTCTCTAGTGCAAAAATATTTCTCTTGACGCCCTCACCCACTGAGTGTATGATTGCTTTGTCATTTCGGACAAATCAGGGAGAGCGGGCGTGCAGAAGTTATGTTATGCCTTGCGGACGCTAATAAAGTCCCCGGTTCTGAGCACCACTATTGTCCTTACTCTTGCGCTTGGGATCGGCGCCAATACGGCCGTATTCTCCGTAGTTGATGCCGTCTTGTTGCGCTCTCTGCCGTACGCGGATTCAGATCGGCTGGTGGTGATATCCGAAATGGTTGGACATTCTACCCAGGACCAACCCGTCTCATATCCTGTTTTCCGCGAGTGGAAAGAAAAGGCTAATTCTTTCGAAGGGCTAGCAGCCTACAGTACTCGAAACCTCAATGTGATTGCAGGTGCTGAACCGCAACTTGCCGCCGGTGAGATCGTTTCATCCGATTACTTCAAGGTGCTTGGGTCTTTTCCACAGCTTGGGAGAGCGTTCAATCGCGAGGACGACACTCCGGGATTAACAACACCATCTGCAATCATCAGTGATGGATTCTGGCGGCATTACTTTGGAACGACGCCCGACGTGATCGGCAGAACAATCCGAGTAAATGACTCGCAGGTCACAGTAATCGGAGTGATGCCGAGAACCTTTCGCCCGTTGGGACGCGGCACTGACGTCTGGCTCCCACTTGGGGCTGTACCGCTAATAATCAGTAATAATGTATTAAACAATCGCGCCGCCACTTGGCTAACCGTAGTAGGAAGATTACGACCAGGTACCACAATTGGCGTCGCGCGGCAAGAACTTCAGAGATTTGTTCGAGAATCGGCCCGTCTTTTTCCATCTACCGATAAGAACCGGAACATAAAGGTGTTATCTCTTGCAGAGCACACAGGAGGGAAGAGTCGGAGCATGCTCCTTCTGTTGTTCGCGGCGGTTGGGGTAGTTTTATTAGTAGCTTGCGTCAATATAGCGATGCTTACGATCGCTCAGAACGCCCGGCGAGAAAGGGATTCTGCAATCCGCATTGCCCTCGGTGCAGCTACCGGTCAACTGGCACGGCAAATCCTTGCCAACAATCTTATCTTATCGCTGCTTGGCGGAGTCGTGGGCGTTCTATTTGCGGCTTGGGGTGTTTCATTGATCTCAAAGTCCCAAATACCGGATATACCTCGCCTTGATGAGGTAAGCATCGATATGCGCGTCCTTGGTTTCACTCTCTGCCTTTGCATTCTTGTTGCGATATTTGTAAGCTTGGTCCCGCTGTGGCATGCACGCACTACAGACTTAGAACAATTACTTCGAGAGGGTGCGCGCGGATCAGGCGGACTGCGAGCATTTCGGACTCGCAGCGCGTTGCTTGTCGCTCAGGTTGCATTTGCCTTCGTTCTAGTGACGACCGCGGGTGTCCTCATAAGATGTCTGTTCTACCTAAACAGTGTCCATCTGGGGTTCATCGCCAACGATTTGTCCGTAATTCGGCTCGCATCCGTCTCGTCTAAGCGGTACTCGGATCAGAAAGCAGTAATTCGTTATTACGAACAGATACTAAACGATCTGAAAGACCTACCGGTTGTCCGAACAGCAGGTGCAGCAAGCTCGGTTCCTCTTGTATCGCCAAGCATGACAATGTCCTTCTCCAATCCCGCCTTAGATTTAACACATGGTTCCAATTTCAGTGCTCAGTATGTAGCCGTTACTGATGATTACTTCACAACAATGAGTACGCGGCTGCTCCGCGGCCGAATGCTTAACGCACGTGACACGTCTGATACACCTCCGGTTGCCATTATCAATCAGACTCTGGCACATAGCTACTTTGGTGCGACCGATCCGATCGGCTCACACATTACGATCTCTGATAGCGGTGCTCCGAGGGAAATCGTAGGAATTGTAGATGATATCCGGCAAGATGGGCCGATAGAACCGCCAAAACCGGAGATTTATATCTCTTACCGGCAGGTTCCTAACGGATTCAGCTCTTTTCTCCGCTCGTTTCCGATGACGTTTGTAGTGCGTTCAGATATGCAGCCCGCTAGTCTGTTCCCTCTTCTCCGCAGAGTTGTTCGATCGGTCGACCCCCAACAAACACTGCACAGTGTGCGTTCTATGAATGACGTTCTCGCAGAAGCAGTAGTCCGACCACGCCTGCAAGCGCTCGTTGTGGCCGCCTTCTCTCTTTTGGTCCTACCACTCCTTGCCGTGGGAATTTACGGGGTCACGGCGGAATCGGTTATTCAGCGCACCCGTGAAATTGGAATCCGCATGGCGCTGGGAGCTCGCCCGTTTGAGGTAGCGCAAACGATAGCCTCTCGGACCTTGGCGCTCACCGGCTTCGGCATCGGCGTCGGATCGCTTGCGGCGGCCATAACTTGGAAATTTCTGCAATCGATCATCTATGGCGTGAAGTCTGGGGAAATTCTGACACTTGCCATAACCGCATTAATAATTATCGTCGTCAGCGGGCTCGCCAGCCTGATTCCGATGCGGAAAGCTGCGAGAATTTACCCGATGGATGCGTTGAGACACGAGTAGAGGGCGGGAATCTAAGGCGACGTGCGGTGAACTATCATGACCGACCACACGGCAGTTTTTCCCCGAAGCATTTGTAGTCCAGTCGTCAGATTTATGCGCACGTTCGTGCGCCCTCATCTATGGCAATGGCTAACGATCTGCATTCTCGTAGTGACTGGAGTGTTGTTGCAATTGGTGATCCCGATGATTACGATTCGCGTCGTGGATCGCGTGATTCCGACCGCCAATTTAAGAGCCCTCAAGCAAGTAATTCTTCTTCTCTTAATCTGCGTAGCTGCTCGCTACCTCGGCACCTTCGCGAATGAAGTAATGACGATGTACCTGAAAGAGAAAATCATTCTCTCCGTCCAACTTGCGCAATTGACTCACATACAACAGTTGCCGCTGGCCTTCTTTTCTCGGCGACATTCCGTTTACCTTCAGAGCCGGGTGATGAATGACGCCAGGAGCATGGATAGTGCGCTGGTTAAGACATTTGTGTCAATGTTAGTTGATGGCCTCACATTCGTTGTTGCACTGTGCCTGATCTTTGCTATTAAGTATCAACTTGGCATTGCCTTAACTCTTTTCATGGCTCCGTTCGCGTCTATTCGCTACTTCGCAAACAGCCGGATGCGGTTGTTGAGCGCTGTTATGCAGGAACAGCAGGCACTGGCATCTGCTCTGGTTGCCGAAGATTTGGCCGCCATTCGAACAGTGAAGGCGTTTTGCCGAGAGCACTATCAGATGATGGGTCTTGAACAGCGTCTTCTGGCATTGAAGACCGCATACATAAAGACCAACTGGTTCGGTGTCGTAGCTACCGTTGGCACAGGTCTATGCAGTTCGCTATCAACCGTGTTTGTACTCGGATATGGAGCCGATGCCGTAATCGCTCACCGGATGACCCTAGGCCAGTTTGTGGCCGTGCTATCTTTTTTGAATTTACTCTATAGTCCTATCAGCAGCCTAGTGGCTGCTAACTTTCGCTTTCAGCAGAGCGTAACTGCGCTACGGCGAGTTTATGAATTCATCGATGAACCCAAAGAGCGCTCAGAAGGGAGAGCATTCTGTCGCCCACTTAAGGGAAAGGTGGAGTTTCGAAATGTGACGTTCGCATATCCTAACGGTTCTGTCGTGCTCCGGAATGTCAACTTCACAATTCCGGCCGGTAGTATCGTTGCACTCGTCGGAGCGACGGGTGCGGGCAAAAGTACCATTGTGAACCTATTGCTCCGGTTTTATGAACCTGTTGAAGGAAAGATTCTAATTGACGATCAAGATATCAATGAATTGTCGGCGGCTGAGATCCGGGACGCAATCGGCCTTGTTGACCAGCAGCCGACTCTGTTCAGTGGCACGATCGAGGAAAACGTTCGATTTGCGCGTCCAGAAGCATCACTCGAAGAAGTTATGCAGGCATGCAGGCTTTCCTACGCGAGTGAGTTCATTGATCGTTTGCCGGACGGCCTCAAGACCCGCGTCGGGGAGCGTGGGGTGTGTCTCTCAGGAGGACAGTGTCAGAGAATTGCACTCGCCCGCGTGTTTCTTAAGAACCCGACTATTTTGGTTCTCGACGAGGCGGTTTCGTCGGTAGATTCCGAATCGGAACGTTACATCAGAGCAACCCTGGAGCCATTGGTTGCCCATAGAACAGCTTTCCTAATCGCGCACAGGCTATCGTCGCTCGCACTGGCGCGAATGGTCTTGGTACTGGATGGTGGCACCATCGTCGAACAAGGAACGCCGGAAGTGCTGATCGCGACTAACAGCCGTTACGCTCAACTCTTCAGTGACCAGGCATTTATAACCGGCCTTTCTAGACGTGCTGAACTAGAACTCAGTGAAGTAGATACAAAGGAGGAAAGATGCATTGCATAATCGCTCCGCCGCGTGTGCGCGTATGGTCCAAAAATGGATGGCATGTTTACTTCGATCCTTACAATTTCGTATGGGTCAAGGTTGCGGCGACCATGCTCTGCGTAAAGTTTGTGACAGTTTCAGTTGCTGCCTCTGAGCTCAATTTGTAGTCCTCGGCCACGCGGCCGACAACCTGGTCCAGGGTCCAGTGTCGGCAAAACAAATCGAGAACCTTTCGCCCGTCATTGTTAAATCAGCATCGACCCAGCTGGCTTCGTCTATCCATGTCAGTCTCTTCACTACAACGAGTTCATATGCGGCAATGTCCGTGAAGATGACATCCGGGACATCTTTCTAAACTCACCAGTGATGCGGCGCGTCCGGGGCACAGACGTGGACAGAGTTGGGGTCTGTTCGCATTGCGACCTTAAATATTTGTGCCACGGGGGTTGCCGCGCAACTGCATATAACATCTATCGAGAGTTTGATAGCCACAATGAAATCTACTGCAAACAGCTGGAAACACTGGCTGTGAACAAGCTGTGGTCGGCGCGCTACGAAACCGCAATAGCGAACTAACGTCGCTGCTGATTTCGCCGTGCCGACGGCACGACCCCGGCATTCCCGGGTAAAATCTTTCGGAAAGGAGGTGAGAGCTCATGTTTGAATCGCAAAGTTTTGATCCTCAGGGCCTCTCGGCGCTGACAGATCTCGGTGATTCCGAGGCGGACTGCGGCTGCGGCTGCAGTTGCTCAGGTGGCGCCGGCGCGGGCGGCGGCGCCGGGAGTTAACAGCAGTTAACAGTGGTGCTAAGTTGCAAAGCAAAGAGTTCTGGGGAACGGCGAGTCCGCGCCGCTCCCCAGAGATGGTCAGAAAGAGAGGAAATAATGACTCGCATCAAGTTTATTAAAGTGCTCTTGACTCTTATGGTTGTGAGCGCCACCGGATCCACTCTGCTCTCTGAGGATAGCACAACCCCCTCGCTTCGAATGATTGGATCTCGGGTTACAATCGACGGGCAAGCGTTACGAGGTCACTTCTCAGTTACGCAGAGGCCCTTCTCATTTGTGTATATTTACTCGCCGGAGTACGGTGCGTTTATCATTTCTGGGAAGGCATTCCCAGGATCAACGGAAGCAGGCCAATTCGATGGCTCGCGCTTGCATTTTCAGATTGCTGGTATCTCTGTGGAAATCGAGTCACGAACACCATTGCTGGATGTAGATACCACCCAGCCGGTATGGGTCACGTTCGATCCAAGTTATCGCCATACAGCGCGCAGTGTGGCCGTAGGATACGGGAGCACCGAAGAGGCTGTCAATGAGTCCCTACATAAGCTTCAAAGAGCTGCCCAGTGATGCTAACCATCTTTACATTCAAGCCGGACCACTTCTTAACTTTCTTTACCGGTTTGCAGCAGCAGACACGAAGGAATATGTTAGGAACGGAGGGTATACTTTGGCGCGCCGCATACTCACGAGCTCAGGCGCGGAGACCGAAGCATGCATTCAAAAGCTTGAGCAATCGGGATTGCGTGGTCGAGCTGGAGGTGGCTTTCCAGCCGGGCAAAAATGGCGGATAGTGGCCAATCGACCCGAGGACGAGAAGTATGTGATCTGTAATGCCAACTCTGCGCAGCCAGGGGGAATTAAAGAACGATTACTGCTTGGCATTAATCCACATCTCGTAGTCGAGATTTCCGCCATTGCCACCTTTACAGTAGGAGCGCGGAAAGGATTCTTGGCGATGCCGGAGCGGTTGCAAGAACGGAAAAGGATTGAGTGCGCAATCGACGAGGCGCGTCAAATGGGCATGCTTGGGCCCAACGCATTCGGAACCAACAGAGAGTGTGACCTCTTTATCTATCCGACACCCGACGCGTACGTTCTTGGGGAAGAGACTGCCTTGATGGAAGTGATGGAGGGAAGGGCTCCTCAGCCGCGAGCAAAACCACCCTTGCCTACGGCCAAGGGCCTTTTCGGAGCTCCAACGTTGGTTAACAATATAGAAACATTGCTGCATGCAGCTTTTGTGCTAGCGGAAGGACCGGAGCAATTCCGCCGGGCGGGTCTTCCAAATGCTCCAGGAACTATGGTTTTTAGTGTAGTGGGACACGTGCAACAACCAGGGATTTATGAAATGCCACTTGGCACAACGATCCGTGAACTAATCTTCGGAGCTGCTGGCGGTACGCTAACTGGACGCCCGGTGAAGGCCGTATTCCCGGGTGGTATTTGTTCAGCCGTTCTCGTCGAGAGCGAACTTGATACACCGCTTGATTTCGATTCGATGGCTGAGGTTGAGAGTGATCTTGGATCAGGAGTAGTAATTGTCATCGAGGACGGAACAGACATGGTCGACGTGACAATTGAGTGTGCAAAGTTTCTGCACCAAGTCTCGTGTGGTAAATGCCAGGCATGTAAAGACGGCACCTACCGAACAGTGGTAATGTTGACCTCCCTTGAAAGGCTCGACGAAAGCTACGTTGACCGCCGCCATCGACCATTGCCGATGTCTCAACGCTCGGGCAACTTCACAATTATCAATCAGCCGACTCCCCCGGTCAGTTATACGGACAGTTATACGGGCCTGGACCGGATCGAACAGCTCTGTGAATTCTTCAAGTACCGTGGAGATTGTCATCACTCTTACGAGTCGGCTCGATCCATACAGCGCCTTCTCAACCGGTTCAAATCCGAATTCACCATGCATATGAAGCAATCTAAAGTTGATCAGATAGCCTCTCATGCTTGACGTCCACAAACTACTGGAATCTGTTTCGAAATATCTGCGGCCTCAGATTGCGTTCATTATCATAACGATCATTGCGTTGCTTGGGGCCGGCATTGCGGCTTCAAATGAGATTGTTATCCTGCTCCAGGGGAGCACCTTTCCAGGTCAGACCGTGGACGTTCGTCTGGACTCAATACGTGCAGCGAGTTAAAGTGCATGGAAGCCGCAACTGCAAATCCACTGCTTGCAAAAGATTCGGATATTGAGCAGAGTTCCCGTATCTATCGGGCTGCAGATGGACTCCAAATTCCATTTGGCCGAGGCCATACTCTCGTCTATTCTTGGCATGACTCGCTTCCACGATTGCTTCCGAATAGTCAGCTCGCGGTTTTAACACAATGTCGTAGACCTGCAACTTTAGCCGACCACCTGGCGGAATGTATTAAGAGCCCGGAAGGCCGCACAGAGAGGCGAGAGAATATTGTCTCTATTCTTGAAAATTTACGCGATCAAGGCTTACTAGTCGAGCTATCGGGGGTGAGCTTGCCAGCGGTGCGAAGTACTTCCCCCCACAACTCTGCTGTCATCGATACTATCGCGATTGCGACGCGAAATCGGCTTACATCGCTCCAATCATGCGTAACAAGCTACATAAGAAACTGCCGCGCATTTGACCGCACTCCTCGGTTCGTTGTGGCGGATGATTCCGAAACACCCGAGGATCGCAGACGCTGCAGAGAACTTCTTGCTGACGTGGCCCGCTCTCAAGGCGCCCGAATCTCGTATGCCGGATTTGAGGAGAAGGAGAGCTTCATACGACGATTGATCAACACTTGTGATGTTCCGCCTGATATAGCGCGCTTCGGCCTTCTCGGCATTGCTGGAGTACCGCGACGCGTAGGAGCTAACCGCAACACGATTTTGCTTGAAACTACCGGCAAACTCTTCTTCAGTGCTGATGACGACACTTCCGCGAGCACTGCCCCTAGTCCTTCGGCTGCTCCCGGCTTGAAATTCACCAGTTCACATGACCCTGCTGAAATATGGTTTCACCCGAATCGCGATATGGCTCTTGCATCGACAGCCGAGACTTCGATAGATATCCTACGGGCCAATGAGGATCTCCTCGGCAAATCGCTTGCGGAATGCTGTGCGGAAACGGTGCCGATCAACACAGACGAACTGCCTCCCCGAATGCTCCGCCATATACGATCTGGAAATGGCAGGATAGCCCTGACGCTACCGGGCATTGCCGGGGACTCAGGAATGGGATCGCCGAGGTGGCTAGGGGTAAAAGGAGCAACTCGCGAGCGTTTGCTGGCTTCGCACGAGATGTATGAGACTGCGTTTTCAAGCCGCAACATCGTCAGAGCAACTGGAAGTTGTACAGTATCGAGCGGCAGTTTCTTTATGAGCTACGCTGCCGGGTTCGACAATCGGGAACTGCTCCCGCCGTTTATTCCAATACAGCGGAACAGCGATGGAGTTTTTGGCCTCACACTTCGTAAATGTGTCGAAAATGGTTATATAGCTCATCTCCCTTGGTCTGTTCAGCACTGCCCCTCTGAAGGAAGGAGTTGGTCGAAACAGGAACTGTGGGACAGCTTTTCGACCTGTAGAGTGGCAGATATCCTGATTCTTTGTATAAATTCCTATGATTTTTGGCCCGGTATGAGCGATGCGACGAATCGACTCCGGATGCTTGGCAACTATCTGGAAGATTTAGCCGGACTTTCAAAAAACGAGTTCGAGGAATTCCTGAGAATACGCATGTGCCAGCAGCTTTCTCGTATGGTCAGCGAGATTGAGGAACAACTCCGCGCTAATCAATCCAAGCCTGAGTATTGGCTCGCCGACGTCGAAAAATACATAGAGTGCTTGCGATTCGCGGCTGTCAAGAGCGATATCTTTGCCCCAGCAGATCTCAAGCCGTTATATGGTCCAGAGAAGGCTAGGGAATTTATGCATGAGCTCGTGGGTCAAGTGGGTCGGCTGTTCCGCCTGTGGCCACACCTGATAGCTGCTGCCCGCGAACTGCAAACAAAGGAAGTGAATCTCGCTTTTCAGCCATCGCCATAGCGTCAGTCTGCATCGTGCAATCAGGTAAATCCATGGATCTGATAAGGATGGCCCACCGAAGAGTCAACAGCAGGAATAACAACGGTCGCTACAAAAGGATTGTCATTATAGCAATAGTTGCGACAGTTATCGCGATTCCGGGATTTACTGCCACTACCGCTGTACCTAATGAGAACCCATTGGATCATATTACAGCTTCCACAACAGCCTTTGCGCTGGAGAATGGAATGACTTTTATTCTGATCTCCCACTCGCACCTGCCCGCTGTATATTGCGTAATATACGCCAATGTTGGATCGGTAGATGACCCCAAGGGTAAGACAGGCTTGGCTCACCTGATCGAGCATATGGCTTTCAAGGGTACGGATACTATTGGGACAAAGGATTATATGTCCGAACGGCGAGCCATGGATACGGTCGATCAAAGCCTCACCATGCTAGAGCAGGAGCGGCGAAAGGGATATGATGCGGATCCAGCGCGGTTGCGCGAGCTTGAAAAAACGTTCCATCGTGCTCAACAACGAGCGGATACTTTCGTAATGCCTGATGAGTTTATAAATGCCTATCGCGATGCTGGTGGCACAAATATTAAAGCGACGACGAATAGCGATGCCACCATTTATACCGCAACAGTGCCATTCGAATCCATAGAGTTGTGGTTTCTACTCGAATCTGAGCGATTCATGAAACCAGTATTTCGCCAATTCTACAAGGAGCGGTCCGTCGTTCTCGAAGAGCGACGTTTTCGCATTGAAAATCAGCCTATTAATCTTCTCCTCGAAGAGCTCCTCGGCGCAACCTATCATGCGCACCCCTATCGAACGCCGCCCGGAGGATATTCAGACGACATCCAGCATCTGACCCGGTCAGACGCTGAGGAGTTTTACCGATTGCATTATACCGCCCAGAATCTAGTTGCGGCCGTAGTAGGAGATATATCTCTGCCAACGTTCAGAACTTTGGCTACAAAATATTTCGGACGACTTCCAGGTGGTAGGAGCTCTCCGAGTCCTATGTCGGCCGAACCACCTCAGCATGCCGTGCGCCGAGCCGTGTTGGATTCCAACGGAAGCCCTATCCTGCTCATGGCATATCATAAACCCGCGCTGGTGGATAGAGATTGGGCCGCTTTTGAAATACTTCGCACACTTCTATCTGATGGAGAGTCATCTCGCTTGCAACACTCGCTCGTAACAGAGCAGAAACTGGCCACAGGTATCGCAGTACATCTCGATATCCCAGGTTATAAGTATCCAGGACTCTTCATCGTGCTCGCCTATCCTGCACCCGGAATCGAAAACCGGCGGCTGGAAGAGGCGGTAAGAAACCAGCTTAATGAATTATGCGAGCGAGATGTAAGTGCTTCCGAGTTGGAAAGTGCCAAGCGCAGAACACTTACACACTGGCTAGAAGCGATAGAAGAACCAAATGAAATTGCTTTGACCTTCGCTCGGTTCCAGGCTCTTACAGGTGACTACCGAAACTTTTCGGCCCTTATGTCACGCTTGAGCACAGTGACTCCCGGTGACTTGAGACGTGTAGCCGGAATGATTTTCACGCGTGCCAATATGACTGTTGCGGAGATCGCAAGGCATTCCGACAATGATAATAAATCACAGATAGATAGGAATAGATATTGACTGTGACGCGAGGTGCTAAGTTAATAGTAGCTGTTGCCATTCTGAGCGTGGGCGCTTGCGGCTCCGCTGTCTACAAAGTGGCCTCCCTGCAGCAGGTGCCATCACGCCCCGAGCAGCTTCAGCTTGCTGCACCTCATCTGTTCAAAGCGGCCCGCCCAATTGAGACACACATTCGAAATGTTCTTGTGGCAGAATTGTTGCCTAGCGAGGATGCACCCCTCATGCATCTTTCCATGCTGATTCGCATGGGATCGAGGTGGGATCCACCTTCCAAAGCAGGACTGGCATATATTACGGCAGACACACTTCTTAAGGGCGGCACGATGGAGTTACCTGGCGTCAGATTTCAGGAAGAACTGGAACGATATGGGGCGATCCTCCGCATCGAACCGAGTGATGACGCAGTCTCCTTCAATCTGTCGGCTTTGAAGGTTACGTTTCGAGATAGCTGTAAGCTGCTGGTTCAGCTCTTGACTGATCCCGCATACCCAGAGAACAACATCGAAGTAGCAAAGACTGCACAATTGGATCATCTCGCACGCCGAAACGACAACATTCAAGCAGTGCTCGTCCGAAACTTTTGGCAATTACTCTTCGGACGGGAAAGCCCGTATGCAAGACAACCGTCCTCAAAGAGTATCGGTGCGATCACACGTGAGGATGTCATCAAGTTTCACAGCCGGTACGTGGTTCCCGAGAATGCCGTGATCGGTATTACTGGAGATTTCGATGTACCTAAAATGGAAGCGGAGCTCACAGATGTCTTTCGGCCGTGGAAAGCTGGAGGAAAGCCAAAGCCAACGCCTCCCTCATGGGCGGGCTTGAAAAAGGAGCACGCAGGAATTTACCTGATCAATAGGCCCGCCGCTGAGGCCTGGTTCCTGATTGGGCGAGTCGGGGACACCAAAGAAGATAACAAATACCCTGCTCTGATGGTGATGAATGCGGTATTCGGGTCCGGCCTCAATTCTCGCCTAGTGCGCACTGTTCGATCTGAGCACGGACTCTCCTATGCAATTGGCTCTCAATGGAACGCGGGCTGGGATCGACCCGGCGTTTTCACCATAATGGGAGGCACGAAGCCTCAGTCGGTGGTCGAGAGTCTCCGATTAATCAAAACGGAAATCGATAAAATGCGTTCCGAACCGATCACCGATGACGAATTTAATAGAGCACGGAGAGCGATAGGCCAGTCAATTCTAGCGGACTTTGATTCTCCCACAAAAACATTACAGTTCTATACACGAATTTCCTTTTTTGATTATCCTCTCAACTACATCGAGTGGTATCAGCAGAAATTGTTTGGGCTTACAAAGAAAGAAGTTCAGGGACTAGTCAACTATTATTTTAATTTTTCGCAATTTATCGTAATAGTCATCGGTGATGAACAGAGCTTCGGCACGCCTCTCTCGTCCTTTGGCCCAGTGGTGCATCTTGCCGGAGAGTGAATGGATGATAGACAGGCACCGACCATGATTGTGGGAAGGCTTGCAGCGATGCATATTTGCTATAGGTTGCCGTGCGAATGCGCAATTATACCCAGACCACCCAGTTGTTAACCTCGAGCATGCCTTAACAAGTATATGAAGTTGCAAGCAACTCACAGAAAAGACGAAGGTATTCGAATTTTTATACAAACGAACAGCATAGACACTACGGCTTCGTATGAATTTATTGCAAGCCACCAAGAATTGCAATACATCATAGATTCGTACTTGGCCTTGAAGTCCCTGCATTGCATTAGCACTCGAATATATATTACTGGATCCCGCAGCGGGTGCCTGTTATATAGTGCGTCGGCGTGCGGAAACTTTCCAGTGACGTGACCATGCAACTTGACTGAGTGCTCAAGCGGCCCAAGCAATAAAGCTTCATCGCATCACGCCAGCAAGAGCTTTGTTGGCTCGTTTATAGCTTAAGTAACGCCGCAAGGCCGACTGTGAGAACCATTTCCTCAAGCGTCTCCCAAAACGAACACGACCGCAACTGCAAGCCTGGTCCATCGTTGGCGCTCACGCTCTAAATGTTTGCGACCTTTCATTGTGATATAATAATAACGAGCGCGTCGGTTGTTCTCCGAAAGTCCCGACTTTACTGTAACCAAACCCCGTCGCGCCAGGCGGTGTAGAGCCGGGTAGAGCGCCCCTTCATCCACTTTCAACCTATTCTGTGAACGTTCGTGAATCCAATCAGCCACGCTATACCCATGCATCGGGCCAGTACTGATCGCGCTCAGAATCAACGCCTCCAATGTGCCCGGAATCAATTCGCCTGGCTGGATTCTACTCTCGTCGGCGTTTCCATGAGACATGTGGGTGTACAAAAGTATTGAAGGTAAGTGCCGTCATGGCTATACGATCAAGTAATGGGATGCGATATCGCTGGTCGCCCGTATGAACGCTTCATAGACGGGCTATCAATTCTCACATGTACGGGTAGAGCACCGAGAACGCCTAGCCGTTGAAAGGTCAACACCGGTTGAACTCGTTGCCGCATCGATCTTTGATTCTCCTCTCTCGCAGCACTGAAAATTTGCTGTCCCAAGGGAATCACCCGGAGCAGGAACAAGGAAGTCGCCGGGAATCGTTATCAAAACAGGAATTCGAATTTGCGCACACTCGTACAGGAACTGGAAACCCTTTGCTCGGTGGCATTCCCGAACCTGGTCCATCAACAATCCCTGTTTTCCAAGTTCGTCAAGTGAATCTCACCTGAACGTGCTTGGAAGCAGAGCCTCCATGTTATCCGTTCATCCAGGCCTCCTGTTCCGAATTTCAGGCACCCCGGCCGCGGTCGGCGATCTCGGAATGCCGCGCCGGTTGGGCAGCTTCCGGCGGCATTTGATCGGTGCCGCATATTGTGCAATGACGTGCGGGCCATGGCGAATGGACATGCGGCCCGTCCAGGCAGTGATGCACGACGACGGTTTGGCTGTCGGAGGCGGAATGAAACCGAGCCATTTTGGCGGGACCACAGATATTGGCGATTTGCCCGCCCGCTTGCTCTCCGGCGCGATCATTTCGGAACGGCCCTCGCTACCAAGGCTTCGCCGCGCCCAAAAAAGACGCGGGCCCTTGACAGCTCCGGCCATTCCAGAAAAGACATCCTGACCGACACAAAGCATTTTTTCAGCTACCCGCTCTCATCTGGCAACGATACCCTCGGTGGCGAGATCGGCCGCCGTTCGACCCCAGCGTCGGACCAGCAGCGACATCGCAGCAACGCATCGCGGCACGAAGCTTGCGATGTAGTCGCGTACTGGCTCGGTAGCCGGATGTGCATACAACCTATCCTGTTGCTCCCGCGAGGGGAGCTTCAGTGCAAGCGCCTCTATTAGGGCATCCTGATAACGCGCAAGGTCCTTGCGGTCAGGAAATAGCTTCTCTGCTCGGCAAGTTGCCGCAGGTGCAGGATGGTCGCCATTGGCTGTTGTGGGTGCCTCAAGATTAGGTGTGGAATGGACGACCTGAACGAGACGACGATAGTCGGCGCGCAAACCTTCCGTATCTACGTCACTTTGGAGTGAGTTGGCTCGCCGTTCGAAAATGACAACCTCGACATTAGGGCACAGTGACAGAGCTTCCGCAGCGAGCGCAAACACCTGTTCTGGAACCGGTCCATTGTGTCCGTCGAAACGGTAAGGCAGCCCCTCTATGTCGACCCAACGCCCTCCCGATACGTGAAGCTCACGAACTCGTTTCGATACCAAACGTGCCAACAGTTCAGAAGGGTTCATCTTGAGATTTACTGCCTGGGTATAAACGTTGTGTATATCAAGAAGAATGATTCCTTCGGTGGGTGCGAGCATACTCTCAAGGAACGCAGGTTGAAGCGTCGCATCCAGAGGGGAAAGCGCCGATGCTAAATTCTCAAGGCCAATTGCCACACCAGTTACCTCGGCGAGCTTGGATAGGCGTTCACGGCCAACTTCGACGGCGGAGGCGACG
>Ga0070740_10002551_pt1 | contig 21057 bp, 22 predicted proteins | sample Coa_R2_FD_67286 | JGI IMG/M metagenome (GOLD analysis project Ga0070740, IMG submission 67286) | Surface soil microbial communities from Centralia Pennsylvania, which are recovering from an underground coalmine fire - Coalmine... | ecosystem: Environmental > Terrestrial > Soil > Unclassified ...
TCGGTGCCGGACGGCGCGGCGACCTTGTCGGCGCTGACGGTGCAGGCGGTCGGCCGCATCCTGCCGTTCCTGCCGGCGAGGCCGAAAGCCTGGGTGGTGGCGGGCGGCGGCGCGCGCAACCGCACCTTGATGAAGATGCTCGGCGAGTGCATGGCGCCGGCGACGGTGCAAACCGCCGACGAGGTCGGCTGGTCGGCCGACGCGCTGGAAGCGCAGGCCTTTGCCTTCCTCGCGGTGCGCACGCTCAACAAGCTGCCGTACACTTATCCCACCACGACCGGGGTCAAGACGCCGATGACGGGCGGCGTCATCGCGCGGCCATGACGCCGTCATGACCCGTGCAGCCGAGCCATCCGACGCCGGCGGACCATCCAGCCGGCAACCCGGGTGAGCGAGGCTAACGATTGATCGGGCCTCTACATTGAATCGTGCGATTTGATATACTGCCGCCATGGTCAAGACGCTCGAACAAGCCATTGCCGAAGTGGAACGCCTGCCCGCCGAAGATCAGGAACAGATCGGGCGGACACTGCTTTCCCATGTCGAAAAACTGCGCGCCTTACGGGCCGAAATCGACAAGGGCATCCGCTCGCTCGATGCGGGACAGGGACGAGAGTCCGGCATCGAGGATTTCATCCGACAAAAGACCCGGTAGATGGCCGAAGCCAAGCGCGCGGCCCTCTGGTCGCCGGAGGCGCTCGACGATCGCGAGAGGATCTGGGATTACTACGTCCGGGTCGCCGGCCGGCATACCGCGGAGAAGGTCCTGCGCGAAATCGCTGGAGTGATCGCGCTGATCGAAGATCATCCGTTTGCGGGGCGCGAGCGAAACGAGGTGCGTCCGGGGCTGCGCTCGTTTGCCGCCGCGCCTCACGTCGTTTTCTATCGCGTCGTCAATGACACGTCGGAAATTGTGCGTGTGCTCGATGGGCGGCAGGATATCGAGGAGCAATTTGCGGTGCGGGAGGGGACGTGAAGGTTGCCTCCGTAGCTCGCATCGGGCAAAGCGGATTGTAGCGATCAAGGGACCACGAGCGTGAAACCCAGTTTCGACTTGACGGGGCGCGTCGCGCTCGTCACCGGCGGCAATGGCGGCATCGGGCTCGGCATGGCCAAGGGCCTGGCCGGGGCGGGGGCTGCGATCGCGATCGCCGGCCGCAACCAGGCCAAGGCGCAAAAAGCGCTCACCGAACTGCGCGCGCTCGGCGCCAAGGCGGACTTCATCGCCATCGACGTGCTCGACGAGGAGTCGTGCCGCCGCGCGGTGGGGCAGGCCGCCGAACGCTTCGGCCGCCTCGACATCCTCGTCAACAATGCCGGCACCACCGTGCGCAAGCAGCCGCAGGATCTGAGCGCCGAGGAATGGCGCCAGGTGATGGACACCAACCTGACCGGCGCCTTCATCTGCGCGCAGGCGGCCTATCCGCACATGGTGCGCGGCGGCGGCGGCAAGATCATCAATGTCGGCTCGATGATGTCGATTTTCGCCGCGCCCTACGCCGCGCCCTATTCGGCGAGCAAAGGCGGCATCGTGCAGATGGGCCGGGCGCTGGCGATCGCCTGGGCCAAGGACAATATCCAGGTCAACGCCATCCTGCCGGGCTGGATCGACACCGACCTGACCCGCCGCGCGCGCGAACAGGTGGCCGGCCTGAACGAGCGGGTGCTGACGCGCACGCCGGCGGCGCGCTGGGGCGCGCCGGACGACTTCGCCGGCATCGCGGTGTTCCTGGCCTCGCCCGCTTCCGATTTCGTCACCGGCGCGGCGATCCCCATCGACGGCGGCTATTCGATTCAGGCTTGAGCCGTATAGTCGTGTAGCCCGGGTGGAGCGAAGCGTAACCCGGGGAACGATTGGCAGGCTGCCCCGGGTTTCGCTGCGCTTCACCCGGGCTACTTACTTGGGCGGGAACGAACGTAGTTTGATTTGGCGCGCTTACGTTTCGGCTCCTTGAGGAACGCCGCGCAAAAGCCTTCGCCGAACTCGCGGTAGTCGTAGGTGATCTCCTCGCCCTTGCGGATATTGCGCCGGGCGATGGCGTAGCCGTTCTTCAGATAGGTGTTGGGATTGTCGGAATGGTTGGTGTGGGCGTCGTGGTCGACCGACAAGAGCACTTCGTTTTCCCAGCGGTAGCCGTAGCGCTTGAGATACTCCCGCGCCGGCCTCGGGAGCCGCCTGAATTTCTTAAGCGAGTAGTATTGGTCGAAGCCGATGACGAAGCGCCAGATCTTGGTGTCCTTGCGGATGAATTGATCCGCGAAGACGCCGAGGCCGTGGATCCTGCTTTTGCCGAGATAGGTCTTGACCAGCAGCATCGCCGTCGCGCGCTGATCGCCTACGCCGCGGTCGGCTTGCGGTCGGTCTTGAGGCGCTTGTCGAGATAGGCGCCGATCGAGGTCAAGAGCGGCTCGACCTTGCCGTCGAAGAAGTGGTTGGCGCCTTGCACCACCTTCTGCTCGATGACGATGCCCTTCTGCGTCTTGAGCTTCTCGACCAGCGTGTTGACGTCCTTGGCCGGCACCACGGCGTCCTTGTCGCCGTGGATGATGAGACCCGAGGACGGGCAGGGGGCGAGGAACGAGAAGTCGTAGAGGTTGGCCGGCGGGCAGATCGAGATGAAGCCCTCGATCTCCGGGCGGCGCATCAGAAGCTGCATGCCGATCCAGGCGCCGAAGGAGAAGCCGGCGATCCAGCAGCTCTTGGCCTCCGGGTTGATGGTCTGCGCCCAGTCGAGCGCGGCCGCGGCATCCGACAATTCGCCCTGGCCGTGGTCGAAGGCGCCCTGGCTTCGGCCGACGCCGCGGAAATTGAAGCGCAGCGCCGAAAAGCCCCGATGCACGAAGGCATAGTAGAGCTGGTAGATGATCGGGTGGTTCATGGTGCCGCCGAACTGCGGATGCGGGTGCAGGACGATGGCAATCGGCGCGTTTTTCTGCCGCGCCGGGTGATAGCGGCCCTCGATGCGGCCGGCCGGACCGGTGAAAATGACCTCTGGCATGGGGCTGATCGTCTAGTTTAGAACTATTCTAATTATAGTGATTTTGCTGTGCAGCGCCGCGCGGCGCGTTTATAAGCGTGGCGCGCGCCGGGCTTCTAACACGACCCGCGGGGCAAAAAGCAAGGATTTTGCGCGGCCTGGGCCCTGAAAGTACCGAAATACCATGAGTGCACGGCTCTATTTCGACTGGAACGCCAGCGCCCCCTTACGGGATGAGGCGCGGCAGGCGATGTTGCGGGCGCTCGAGCTGACCGGCAATGCCTCCTCGGTCCATGCCGAGGGGCGCGCGGCCCGCGCCCTGATCGAGGCTGCGCGCACCGAAGTGGCCCGGCTGGTCGGCGCCGAGGCGCGCAACGTCACCTTCACCAGCGGGGCGACAGAGGCCAACACGCTCGCTTTGACGCCGGCGCTGGAAACCGCCGGCGACAAGCGCCGGCGCGACAGGCTGCTGGTGTCGGCCATCGAACACCCTTCGGTGCTTTGCGGCGGCCGCTTTGACGCCGCGGCGGTCGAGCACATTCCGGTCAATGGCGAGGGCGTCGTCGATCTCGCTGCGCTTAGGCGCGCGCTTGCCCGCTGCGAGCGGCCGCTGGTGTCGCTGATGCTCGCCAATAACGAGACCGGGGTCGTCCAGCCGGTCCGCGAGGCCGCCGAAATCGTCCATGCCGCCAATGGCTTGCTGCATGTCGACGCGGCCCAGGCGCCGGGCCGCATCGGTTGCGACATGGTCGCGCTCGGCGCCGACCTGATGACCCTGTCGGCGCACAAGCTCGGCGGCCCGCAGGGCGCCGGCGCGCTGATCCGCCGAAGTAGCGTATTTGGCGACATCCACATCGCCGAGCCGCTGATCAAGGGCGGCGGCCAGGAGCGCGCAACCCGTGCCGGTACGGAATCTGTGGCCGCTATTGCCGGCCTCGGCGCCGCCGCCCTCGCCGCACAGCAGGCTGACGCTGCGCACATGGCCAAGCTGCGCGATGCGCTGGAAGCCGGCCTGAAGGCCACGACGCCCGAGATCGTGATCTTCGGCGAAGGCGCGCTACGTCTGCCCAATACGACGCTGTTCGCGGTTCCCGGCATCAAGGCGGAAACCGCGCTCATCGCCTTTGATCTCGACGGCATTGCGGTTTCCTCGGGTTCCGCCTGCTCGTCCGGCAAGGTGCAGGCCTCGCATGTGCTTGCGGCGATGGGCGTTTCGCCGGCGCTGGCGCGCGGCGCGGTGCGGGTCAGCCTCGGCCGCACGAGCACCGCCGCCGATGTGGAGCGGTTCCTCGGAACTTGGATAAAGCTTTCAGGATCACTACTTAAGGAGCGAGCCGGCATCGCTGCCTAAGGCGGCGGCCGCCAAGCCATCAACCATCGCATCAGGGACGAGCTCAGCGACAGCACCGCTAGCCACCATAACCGACAAATCCAACCCGCGGTCCTTGCAACCGTGAGCGGAGGGAAGAATGCCGGCCGTACAAGAGACCGTCGAGCAGGTCCGACGCATCGACGTTGATCAATACAAATATGGGTTCGAGACCAAGATCGAATCCGAAAGGGCCCCGAAGGGCCTGTCCGAAGACACCGTCCGTTTCATTTCGGCCAAAAAGAGCGAGCCGCAATGGATGCTCGACTGGCGGCTCGAGGCCTATCGCCGCTGGCTCACCATGCGCGAGCCGACCTGGGCGCGCGTGCAGTATCCCAAGATCGACTATCAGAACATCTACTACTACGCGGCGCCGAAGGCGTTCAAAGCGCCGAAGTCGCTCGCCGACGTCGACCCGGAAATCCTGCGCACCTACGAGAAGCTCGGCATTCCGCTCAAGGAGCAGGAGATCCTCGCCGGCGTGCGCCAGCAGGGTGAACCCTCGCAGCTCGACGATGACGAGATGACGGGCGGCGAGGCGCGCGGCCGCGTCGCCGTCGATGCGGTGTTCGACTCGGTGTCGGTCGCCACCACCTTCAAGGCGGAATTGGCCAAGGCCGGCGTCATCTTCATGCCGATCTCGGAGGCGATCCGCGAGCACCCCGAACTGGTGAAGAAATATCTCGGCTCGGTGGTGCCGACCTCGGACAATTTCTTCGCCACGCTCAATTCGGCGGTGTTTTCCGACGGCTCGTTCGTCTACGTGCCGGAGGGCGTGCGCTGCCCGATGGAGCTGTCGACCTATTTCCGCATCAATGAGCGCAACACCGGCCAGTTCGAGCGCACGCTGATCATCGCCGACAAGGGCGCCTACGTCTCCTATCTCGAAGGCTGCACCGCGCCGATGCGCGACGAGAACCAGCTGCACGCCGCGGTGGTCGAGCTCGTCGCGCTCGACGACGCCGAGATCAAGTATTCGACGGTGCAGAACTGGTATCCGGGCGACGCCGAGGGCAAAGGCGGCATCTTCAATTTCGTCACCAAGCGCGGCGACTGCCGTGGGCCGCGCTCGAAGATCTCCTGGACCCAGGTCGAGACCGGCTCGGCCATCACCTGGAAATATCCGAGCTGCATCCTGCGCGGCGACAATTCGCGCGGCGAGTTCTACTCGATCGCCATCTCCAACGGCCGCCAGCAGGTCGATTCGGGCACCAAGATGCTGCACCTCGGCAAGAACACGACCAGCCGCATCATCTCCAAGGGCATCGCCGCCGGCAAATCCAACAACACCTATCGCGGGCTCGTCACCGCGCACCGCAAGGCGGTGAACGCGCGCAACTTCACCAATTGCGACTCGCTGCTGATCGGTCACGACTGCGGCGCCCACACCGTGCCCTATATCGAGGCGAAGAACTCCTCCGCCGTGTTCGAGCACGAGGCGACGACGTCGAAAATTTCCGAGGACATGCTGTTCTATTGCCGGCAGCGCGGCATGTCGGCGGAGGAGGCAACCGCGCTCGTCGTCAACGGCTTCGTCAAGGACGTGCTGCAGCAATTGCCGATGGAATTCGCGGTCGAGGCGCAGAAACTCATTTCAATCAGTCTGGAGGGGAGCGTGGGATGAGCGACGACATCAAGAAGCTCAAGGCGGGGGCGCTGGCGCGCATCGGCCAGGACAAGCCGGCGAGCGCCCTGGCCGACTTCATCAATGAAAGTTTCGAGGATGTCCGCGCCTACGCGGAGGAGGACGACCTCGTCGTGCGCGGCGGCGAACGCTACATCGTGGTCAAGCGCATCGGGCCGGACAAGTTTCACGTCGCCGAGAACGTGCAGATCCCCTCGACCAGCCTGGTCGACCACGGCGGCGGCGCCGAGCGCAATCTCGAGCACCTGCTGCATGAAATCTCGGTGCTGGCGAACTGATCGGAGCTGGAATGCTGCTTGAAGTCAAAAATCTGCACGTCGAGGTCGAGGGCAAGAAAATCCTCAACGGCCTGACGCTCGCTGTCGAGAAGGGGCAGGTCGCGGCGATCATGGGGCCGAACGGCTCCGGCAAGTCGACGCTCGCCTATGTGCTGGCCGGCAAGGACAATTACCGCGTCACCGAGGGCGACGTTCTGCTTGACGGTGAAAGCATCCTGTCGATGAGCCCCGACGAGCGCGCGGCCAAGGGGCTGTTCCTCGCCTTCCAGTATCCGGTCGAGGTGCCGGGCGTCGCCACCATGACGTTCCTGCGCACCGCGCTCAACGCGCAGCGCAAGAGCCGCGGCGAGCCGGAAGCGTCGACGCCGGAGTTCATGAAGATCGTGCGCGACACCGCCGCCCAACTCGGCATCAGCCAGGACATGCTGCGGCGCGCGGTCAATGTCGGCTTTTCCGGCGGCGAGAAGAAGCGCAACGAAATCCTGCAGATGGCGGTGCTCGCGCCGCGGCTCGCGGTGCTCGACGAGACCGATTCCGGCCTCGATATCGACGCGCTCAAGGTCGTCGCCGACGGCGTCAACCGGCTGCGCTCGAAAGAGCGCGCCATGATCGTCATCACGCATTACCAGCGGCTGCTCGACTACATCGTGCCCGACGTGGTGCACGTGCTGGCCAGGGGCCGCGTGGTGAAGAGCGGCGGCAAGGAGCTTGCGCTCGAACTCGAGGCCAAGGGCTACGCGCAATTCCAGGAGGAGGCGGCTTAGGTGAACGCCGAGGTCCGCACCATGAAGACGGAGGCGGAGAAGGCCTTGAGCGCGGCCTTCACGGCGGCGCGCGGCACGCTGCCCGGCGCCGGCGCGCTCGAGCGGCTGCGCGCGGACGCCTTCCGGCAGTTCGAAAGCCAGGGCCTGCCGCACCGCCGCGTCGAGGAATGGAAATACACCGACCTGCGGGCGCTGATGCGCGAAGCCTATCCGCGGGCCGCGCCGCCCGGGCAGGCGGCGAAAGCGCGCGCCAAGGCCGCCGGCGATCTGTTGTCGGGCCTGGCGTGCCGCCGTCTGGTCTTTGTCGACGGCGCCTTCGCCCCGGAGCTCTCGGATGTGACGCCGGAGCCGGGCTTGACGATCGGGTCGATGGCCGCGGCGCTGGGCAAAGGCGATCCGATGGTCGCCAACCATGTCGGCAAGACCTTCGCCACTGACGACGCTGCGGTTGCGCTCAACACCGCGCTGATGGGCGACGGCGCCGTGATCCGCATCGCCGCGGGCGCCGACATCAAGCGGCCGATCCACCTGGTCTTTGCCGCCGGCAGCGACAAGCCGAGCTCGGTTTTCATCCGCTCGCTGGTCGTGGTGGAAAGCGGCGCCAGGGCGACGATCGTCGACGACCACGACAGCGGCTTGGCGCAGGTCAATGCCGCACTCGATCTGGCGGTCGGCGACGGGGCGCAGGTCGATTACGTCAAGATCACGCGCGGCCGCGGCCTGCATGTCGGAAGCCTTCTCGCCTCGGTCGGCGCGGACGCGGCATTCAATGCCTTCGCCTTCGTCAGCGACGTCGATGTGCTGCGCAACCAGAGCTTCATCCGCTTTGCCGGCGCAGGCACCAAGGCCGGCATCCGCGGCGTGTCGCTGCTGCGCGGCAAGCAGCACGCCGACACGACACTGCTGATCGAGCATGCCGCCGGCGGCTGCGAAAGCCGGGAGGTCTTCAAGTCGGTGCTCGACGAACAGGCGCATGGCGTGTTCCAGGGCAAGATCGTGGTCAAGCCGCACGCGCAGAAGACCGACGCCAAGATGATGACGCGGGCCTTGCTGCTGTCGGACGAGGCGGAAGCCGACAACAAGCCGGAACTCGAGATCTTTGCCGATGACGTGGTCTGCGGCCACGGCGCGACGGCGTCGGCGCCCGACGAGGGGCTCAAGTTCTATCTGATGTCGCGCGGCATCCCGGAGCAGGAGGCCGAGGCGCTGCTGATCCAGGCCTTCATCGGCGAGGCGATCGAGGAGATCGCGCATGAGGGCATTCGCGATGCCCTGATGTTTGCCGCGCGGAAATGGATGGGGGCGGCGGCATGACCCACCCGGCCGTGACCAATGGTTCCTATGACGTCGCCCGCATTCGCGCCGATTTTCCGGCGCTCGCCATGCAGGTCTACGGCAAGCCGCTGGTCTACCTCGACAACGCCGCCTCGGCGCAGAAGCCGACGGCCGTGCTCGAGCGCCTGCACAAGGCCTACACCGAGCAATACGCCAACGTGCACCGCGGCCTGCATTACCTCGCCAACGAGGCGACCGAGGCCTACGAGGCGGCGCGCGAAACCGTGCAGCGCTTTCTCGGCGCCGCGCGCAAGGAAGAGATCATCTTCACGCGCAACGCCACCGAGGCGGTCAACCTCGTCGCCTATACCTTCGGCCGCGAGCGCATCAAGGCGGGCGACGAGATCGTGCTGTCGATCATGGAGCACCATTCCAACATCGTGCCCTGGCATTTCCTGCGCGAGCGGCAGGGCGCGGTGATCAAATGGGCGCCGGTCGACGACGACGGCAATTTTCTGCTCGACGAATTCGAGAAGCTGCTGACCCCGCGCACCAAGATGGTGGCGATCACGCACATGTCGAACGCGCTCGGCACCGTGGTGCCGGTCAAGGAGGTGACGCGTATCGCCCACGCCCGGGGCATCCCGGTGCTGGTCGACGGCGCGCAAGGCGCGGTGCATCTCGACGTCGACGTGCGCGATATCGGCTGCGACTTCTACGTCTTGACCGGCCACAAGCTCTACGGGCCGACCGGGATCGGCGCGCTTTACGGCAAATACGAACACCTCGCGGCGATGCCGCCGTTCAACGGCGGCGGCGAGATGATCCAGGACGTGGCGCAGGACCGCATCACCTACGGCGAGCCGCCGTACCGCTTCGAGGCCGGCACGCCGGCGATCGTGCAGGCCATCGGGCTTGCCGCGGCGATCGACTACGTCAACGCGATCGGCAAGAGCCGCATCCGCGCCCATGAGAGCGCGCTGCTGAAATACGCCCACGACAGGCTCGGCTCGATCAACTCGCTGCGCATCATCGGCAACGCCAGGACCAAGGGGCCGGTGGTGTCGTTCGAGATGAAGGGCGCGCATCCGCACGATGTCGCCACCGTCATCGACCGCCAGGGCGTCGCCGTGCGCGCGGGAACGCATTGCGTGATGCCGCTGCTCGCGCGTTACGGACTGACGGCGACCTGCCGGGCGTCGTTTGCCCTCTACAACACCAAGGACGAAGTGGACGTGCTGGCCGCGTCCCTCAGCAAGGCGCAGGACATGTTCGCATGACCGAAGACTCCCAGACGCCGACCCCCGTCGCCGAGAGGCCCGCGGAGAACGCCGCCATCAACCGGCCGTCGGGCTTGCCGCAGGATGAACTCGACCGGCTCACCGACGACATCATCGGCGCGCTCAAGACCGTCTATGACCCGGAAATCCCGGCCGACATCTACGAACTCGGCCTGATCTACAAGATCGACATCGCCGACGACCGCGCCGTCAAGGTGGATATGTCGCTGACCTCGCCCAACTGCCCGGCGGCGCAGGACCTGCCGACGCAGGTGGAAAACGCGGTGTCGAGCGTGGCCGGCGTCAAGGACGCCAAGGTCAACGTGGTCTGGGACCCGCCCTGGGACCCGAGCCGCATGTCGGACGAAGCCCGGCTCGTGCTCAACATGTGGTAATCTTTGCAGGCGACACTAGATAGGATTCGACGATGGCTACTCCACGACCCCGAGCCCAGGTGATGCGGCTCACCGAAGCCGCGGCGATGCGCATCAAAGACGTGATGGCGCGGGCCGAGAAACCCGTGGCCGGCGTCCGCGTCGGCGTCAAGAACGGCGGCTGCGCCGGCATGGAATACACCATGGAATACGCCGAGGCGGTGAAGCCGAACGACGAGGTGGTCGAGGACAAGGGCGTCAAGATCCTGATCGACCCCAAGGCGGTCCTGTTCCTGCTCGGCACCGAGATGGACTACAAGGCCGAGAAGCTGTCGGCGCAGTTCGTCTTCAACAATCCGAACCAGACTTCGGCCTGCGGTTGCGGCGAGAGCGTGCAGCTGACGCCGGCCAAGGACGCCGCCGGATAATCAGGCGACCTGCGTCACCGGCGTGCCGCTGGCGGTGACTTCCGGATCGGTCTCCGACATCACCCGGTTGCGGCCGTGCCGCTTGGCGGCATAGAGGCAGACGTCGGTGCGCTCGATGAAGCTCTGGACGGTGTCGCCTTTCTTCAAGGTGGCGACGCCGATCGACACCGTGACGCGGCCGAGATGCTCGCCGGTCGAGCGCTTCATCAGTTCCTTGGTCATCACCGCCCGGCGGATATGGTCGGCGACCACGATCGCCGAGCGCAGCACGGTGTTGGGCAGGATGATGGCGAATTCCTCGCCGCCGTAACGCGCGGCCGTGTCCTGGCCCTTGACGTTCTGCTTCACCGAGGTCGCGACCAGCCGCAGCACCTGGTCGCCGGTCAGATGGCCGAAATTGTCGTTGAATGTCTTGAAGTGGTCGATGTCCGTCATCATCAAGGACAGCGGCTCGTTCTTGGCGTGGGCGTCGGCAATTGCGGCGGCGAGCGCGGTGTCGAAGAACTTGCGGTTGGCGAGCTGGGTGAGGGGATCGGTCAGGCTCTCGTTGCGCACCGCTTCGAGATTTTCCTGCAGCTGGTTGATTTCCTGCTTCGAGGCGTTGAGCCTCGCCTCGAGCTTCTGATTGGACGCCTCCATCTCCTTGGCGGTGTGCACCAGGCCCTCGACGATGGCGCGCAAGCCTTCGCGATCCTTCGACTGGCCGAGCTTCTCGGTCATGCCGGCGAGGCTTTCGCTGTAGTTCGAGGCGGAACCGGCGGCGGCGTCGATCATCGCCATGACCTGCTCGATCTCGCCCATCACCTGGCTGCCGACATTGTCGATCCGCTCGGACAGCCGCGTCGGCGACAGGAAGGTCTCGTAGATCTGCTCGAGATCGGCTTCGGTCAGCGCGCCGTTCTGCTTGAGCGTCTCGTTGATGCGCTGATTGAGCGAGGGGTGGTAGCCGGTGGCGTAGGCGTACCAGATTTCATAATTGCGCGGGGTTGCCGGCTGGCGCAGCGCTTTGAGCTGGCCAAGCGCGATTTCGGCGAACGCCATGGTGCGTTCGTGTTCGTCGGCCTGCCCGGACATGGCTATCCCCCTCGCTTGGCCATCCTGGCCGCGCGTGCGAAGGCGACGGTATGCGAGGGTTATGAATCGCCGGTAAATCCGCGCTAAATTAACTGCCGCAAGGCCGATTTACCGCGCCAAAGGCGGTTGCGGAGGCCCCGGCGTTAAGCTTTGGCGGGAACCGGGCGCAGCAGGAAGGCCGGCAAATGGCTGCCGTCGGCCTCCTCGGGCGCGGCCGCTTGCGCGGCGGGACGGGGCGCTTCGCCACGCGCCGGACGCGGCGGCGCTTCGGCGCGGGCGGGCCTGCCGGGATGATGGCCGTCCTGGCGGCGCTGCGGCTGGCGGCCGCCGCGATGGCGCTCGCCGCGTCCGCGATGGTCGCCACCGGAGCGGCCCTCGCGCGGTTCGGCAGGGGCCGGCAGTTCGCCCAGCCACGGAATGGTCTGACCGATCAGCCGCTCGATGGCCCCCACGGCTTTCTGGTCGATCGGGGCGACGATGGTGATGGCGGTGCCGCTTCTGCCGGCGCGGCCGGTGCGGCCGATGCGGTGGACGTAGTCGTCGGGGTGATGCGGGACGTCGAAATTGAAGACGTGGCTGACTTCGGGGATGTCGAGGCCGCGGGCGGCGACGTCGGAAGCAACCAGGAGCTTGGCCTCGCCGCGGCGGAAGGCGTCGAGCGCGGCCATGCGCGCCGGCTGGTCCATGTCGCCGTGCAGGGCAACGGCGTTGAATTTATGGCGCAGCAGCGAGCGGTGCAGATGAGCGACCTCGCGCTTGCGGTTGCAGAAGATGATGGCGTTCTTGAAGTCCTCCGCCGAGTTGATCAGGCGGCGCAGCGTCTCGCGCTTGTCGTGCGGATCGCGGCCGGTGGCGACGAGCTGCTGGGTGATGGTCGCGGCGGTAGTGGCGGGCTTCGACACTTCGACGCGCACCGGATTGTGCAAAAACGTATCGGCGATGCGCTGGATTTCCGGCGGCATAGTCGCCGTGAAGAACAAGGTCTGCCGGGTGAAGGGCACCAGTTTGCCGATGCGCTCGATGTCGGGAATGAAGCCCATGTCGAGCATGCGGTCGGCCTCGTCGATCACCAAGAGCTCGACGCCGGACAGCAACAGCCGCCCGCGCTCGAAATGGTCGAGCAGGCGGCCCGGCGTTGCGATCAGCACGTCGACGCCGCGGATCAGCTTGGCGTCCTGATCGTCGAACGAGACGCCGCCGATGATCAGCGCGACGTTGAGCTTGTGGTTTTTGCCGTACTTCTCGAAGTGGTCGGCGACCTGGGCCGCGAGCTCGCGCGTCGGCTCAAGAATGAGCGTGCGCGGCATGCGCGCGCGGGCGCGGCCCTGCTCCAGCATGGTGAGCATCGGCAGCACGAAGGCGGCGGTCTTGCCGGTGCCGGTCTGCGCGATGCCGAGCACGTCGCGCCGTTGCAGGACGTGCGGGATGGCCTGGTCTTGGATCGGGGTGGGGGTCTTGTAGCCGGCGGCCTGGATGGCGCCGAGAACTTTTTCGGATAAACCGAGATGGGAAAAGGGCATAGAGCCTCAGTCAGGACCATCCGACAGCCGCGCCGGACATGAAAACCAGTTGCGATGCGCGGGGAGGGTCCGAATCTTCGTTCGAACCGGTTGGCCGGAACATGGGGATTAACCGCCGCAAAGTCAATGCTTCGCCGGTGCGATAAGCCATATAATTAATTAGGGTTTTCGACGTTTTGGGGGTCACATGACCGAGCCTTTGCCGCTTGTTTTGGTTCCCGGTTTGACGTGCACCGCGCGGCTTTGGCAGCCGCAGATCGAGGCGCTGTGGTCGTGCGGCCCGGTCCTGGTTGCCGACCACCGCCGCGACGACGACATCAAGGCGGTGGCGGCGCGCATTCTCAAGGTGGCGCCGCCGCAATTCGCGCTCGCCGGCCTGTCCTATGGCGGCTACATCGCCTTCGAAATCGTCCGGCAAGCGGCCCCGCGCGTCGCCAGGCTGGCGCTGCTCGATACCTCGGCCCGGCCCGACACGCCCGAGCAGACCGCGACGCGCAACACCCAGATCGAGATGGCAAAGACCGGCCGCTACGGCGAGCTCGTCGACTTCGCGATCCAGCGCTACCTGCATCGCGACAATCAAACCGACCCGGCGCTCACCGGGATCGTGCGCCAGATGATCGCCACCACCGGACCGGAGGCTTTCGTGCGCCAGGTGAAGGCGATCATGTCGCGGCCCGATTCGCGGCCGCTGCTGCCGTCGATTCGGTGCCCGACGCTGGTGCTGGTCGGCGACAGCGACCTGGCGACGCCGCCCGATCTCAACAAGGAAATCGCCGACGGCATTCCCGGTTCTCGATTTGTCGTGGTGCCGCATTGCGGCCATCTTTCGACTGTCGAACAGCCCGAGGCGGTGAATGCCGCTCTCACGCGCTGGCTCGCCGGCGGATAATCGAAAGTGAAAGTCATGACCGGGACGACTGACAATGCGGGCGTCATCGCGCCGCCACCGCTGCTGGCGGCGGCCGCCGTAATTTTTGGCCTGCTGCTCGAGTGGCTGTTTCCCGCCTACGTGCTTGTCGTGCTGCTCAACCGCCCCTTCCGCATCGCGCTTGGCGTCCTCTTGATGGCGGCGGGCCTGGCGCTGGTGATCGCGGCGACGCGCGCCTTTGCCCGCGCCGGCACCAACCCGGAGCCGTGGAAGCCGACCACCGCCATCGTCGGCAACGGCGTCTACGGCTGGATGCGCAACCCGATGTATGTCGGCGGCACGGCCGCGCTCGTTGGCCTTGCCTTCGTGCTGGCCTCCGACTGGGTGCTGGTGATGACCGTCATCTCTACGCTGGTGCTGCATTTCGGCGTGGTCAAGCGCGAGGAGCGCTATCTCGACGCCAAGTTCGGCGACGCCTACCGCAGTTACCGGCAGCGCGTGACGCGTTACGGCTGGCCTTCGGACTGAGAATTGTTCCAGCAAATCCGGGCTTCGTCCCTTTGCCGGCGCCCGCGCGGCCTCCTATAGAGGCCGCTCGCTGATCGGAGCTGCAAGCCATGCGTACCCAAGTCGGCATAATCGGCGCCGGGCCCGCCGGCCTGATGCTGTCGCATCTGCTGCATCTTGCCGGCATCGCCTCGATCGTCATCGAGAACCGCAGCCGCGAATACTGCGAGGCGCGCGTGCGCGCCGGCCTGATGGAAAACTGGGTTGCCGAGATGCTGAAGCAGACCGGCGTCGGCACCCGGCTTGCCCGCGAGGCCATGGTGCACGACGGCATCTATCTCGGCTTCAACGGCGCCGCGCACAAGATCGATTTCGTCAAGCTGATCGGCAAGCACGTCTACATCTACGACCAGAAGGAAGTGGTCACCGACCTCATCGCGCAGCGCCTTGCCGACGGCGGCCAGATCCTGTTCGAGGTCGGGGACGTGAGCGTTCACGACTTCGCAGGCGATCGGCCCAAGATCCGCTTCACCCACCAGGGCCGCGCCGAGACCATCGATTGCGACTTCATCGCCGGCTGCGACGGCTTTCACGGCATTTGCCGGCCGAGCCTGCCGGAAGGTTCCTGGCGCGGCTATGACCGCGTCTACCCCTACGGCTGGCTCGGCATTTTGTCGGAATCGCCGCCGCCGGAGCAGGAGCTGATCTACTCCTATCACGAGCGCGGCTTCGCGCTCTATTCGATGCGCGGCCCGGATTTGTCGCGGCTCTATTTCCAATGCGCCCCGGACGAGGAGATCGACCACTGGTCCGATGCGCGCATCTGGGACGAGCTGACCATCCGGCTTGGCGGCGTGCGGCCGCTCAAGCAGGGCAAGATCCTGCAGAAGGGCGTCACCGCGATGCGCAGCTACGTCGCCGAGCCGATGCGGGTCGGACGGCTGTTTCTTGCCGGCGACAGCGCCCATATCGTGCCGCCGACCGGCGCCAAGGGCATGAACCTTGCCATCGCCGACGTCGTCTATCTGTCGCGGGCGCTGGAGCGCTTCAACCGCGGCAAGCAAAGCGACGGCCTCGAGAGCTATTCGGCCACCTGCCTGCGCCGCGTCTGGAAGGGGCAGCGCTTCTCCTATTGGATGACGCAGATGTTCCATCGCCAGCGCGGCGGCGACTACGCCGATTTCGACATGAAGCGGCAACTGGCGGAGCTCGACTACGTCGCCAGCTCCCATGCCGCCGCGGTGTCGCTGGCGGAGAACTACGCCGGGCTGCCGATCGACTAGTCCTGCAGCACGCCGCGCAGCGGCCGGTGCAGCAGCGCAACGATTGCGCCGGCGCCGGCCGAAATCAGCGCCACCATCAAAAAGAAGTCGCCCTTGGCCATGCTCGACCAGAAAGTGCCGATGTAGCCGGCGAGAAAGCCGCCGACGAAGCTGGTCGACAGCCACAGCCCCATCATCATCGACAGCAGCGAGACCGGTGCGACCTTGGTCACCAGCGAGAGGCTGGTCGGCGACAGGTAGAGCTCGCCGACGGTGAGAACCACGAAATAGCCGAACAGCCACAGCCAGCTCGCCCGTCCGCCGGCGAAGTGCGCGGCGGCGACCAGAACCAAGTAGGCCGCGGCGTTGAGAAAAAGCCCGATCGCCATTTTCATCACGGTCGACGGCTCACGCGCGCCTTGCCGCCGCCACAGCGCCACAATGAAGGGCGTGAAGGCGAAGATCATGAACGGGTTGAAGGCCTGGAACCAGGTCACCGGAATTTCCGCGCCGAGCACGTGGCGGTCGGTGAAATCGCTCGCCCACAGCGCGATGGTGTTGCCCTGCTGTTCGTAGGTGGCCCAGAACAGGCTGACCGGCATGAACACCAACAACAGCGCGCCGATGGCGCGCCAGTCATGGCGGGAGAGGGGCCCCGGCGCCGCCCGCCGGGCGAAGGCGTCTTTCGGCAGATGCGGCGTGGCCACGAGATAGATCGCAAGGCCGATGGTCATGCCGACGCCGGCGGCGCCGAAACCGTAATGCCAGCCGTAGGTCTCGCCGAGCGTGCCGCAGACGAGCGGCGCAAGAAACGCGCCGAGATTGATGCCGACGTAGAAGATCGAAAAGGCGCGGTCGCGGCGCCGGTCGCCGGGTGGATAAAGCGAGCCGACCTGGGTCGAAATGTTCGACTTGAAGCAGCCGTTGCCGAGAATGAGGACCAGGAGCGCCAGCAGAAACAGCCGCTCGAAGGCCATCATGAAATGGCCGGCCGCCATCAGCGCGGCGCCGAGAATGACGGTGCGGCGCTGGCCGAGCACGCGGTCGGCGAGCAGCCCGCCGAAAATCGGCGTGAGATAAACGAGCCCGGTATAGAAGCCGTAGATCTGCGAGGCCAAAGGCTGCAAGGCGAGCGGCCCGAATACCAGTTCCAGCACGTGCTTGAACGCAGCCAGTCCGGCGACATTGCCGGCCTGCGCCGGCAGCAGCAGGTATTTGACCATGTAGAGCACGAGCAGCGCGCGCATCCCGTAATAGGAGAAGCGCTCCCACATCTCGGTCGCGAACAAGAAGGCCAAAGCGCGCGGATGACCGAACAGGTCGGCTGGGGATTTTCCGGGGGCGCTCATATTGGCCATTGCAATGGGGCGGTGTAGCCTTTGCCTCACAAGCCGGCAATCAACCGTGCACAGTCTGGGAGGACAACAATGACGAGAATTCGCACCTTGTGTGCCTGTGCGGCGATGGCGGCTGTCGCCGCCGCGGGCCCGGCGCAGGCGCAGAGCGATTTTCCCAACAAGCCGATCCATTTCATCGTCGGCTTCGCCGCCGGCGGCGGCAACGACCTGTTCGCCCGGCTGGTGACGCAGAAACTGCAGCAGGACACCGGCTGGACGGTGGTGGTCGAGAACAAGCCCGGCGCGGGCGGCCGCATTTCCAGCCAGCTCGTCGCCAACTCGCCGCCCGACGGCTACACCGTCCTGGTCGGCGCCACCGGGCAGATGGCGGTCGCCACCGCGATCTATCCCAAGCTCGCCTATCACGCGACCAAGAGCTTCATCCCGCTCAACATGATCGCATCGTTCCCGCTGGTGCTGGTGGTCGCGGCGGACGGACCCAAGACGGTCAAGGAACTGGTGGCCTGGGGCAAGGCGCATGCCGACAAGTCGAACTACGCAACCTCCTCGCCCGCCTTCACCATCCCCACCGAGCTGTTCAAGCTCAAGACCGGCATGCCGGCGGTGCAGATTCCCTACAAAAGCAGCAACGAGTCGAACCTGAGCGTGGTGGCGGGGCAGACGACCTTCACCATTTCCGACGGCCCGCCGGCGATCCCGCTGGTGAAGGGCGGCAAGACCCGGGCGCTGGCGGTGACCGGCGCGGAGCGCTCGCCCGAACTGCCCGACGTGCCGAGCATGGCCGAGGCCGGCTTTCCCGAGGTCAATACCCATCTGTGGAGCGGGTTCTTCGTGCCGGCCGGAACGCCGGAGCCGATCGTGAAGAAGCTGATTGCGGAACTGGGCAAGGCGCTCGCCGATCCGGGCGTGCAGGACGGCCTGAAGAAGATGGCGGTGACGCCGGGCGGGCCGACCGGGGATGCGTTCAAGAAGATCATCGACGACGACATCAAGACCTTCGCCGAGGTGGTGGCGGCGGCGCATCTGCAGTTTCCGCAATAAGGCAACACATATCCGGCGCATGGCAGCCTGCCGCGCGCCGGCGTTGCCGTGGCGCGGCGCTCTGCTATGGTTTGGCGGTCCGGGCGTTGCGTTGAAGTCGGTGTGACCATGCGGCTGGTGGCGGCTTTTTTTCTGGCGGCGACGATGTCGGCCGCGGATGCCGCGCCGACCTCGGCCGAGGACCTGTTCACGCAGTTCGGCCTGTTCGGCACCTGGGCGGTCGACTGCAAGGCGCAGGCCTCGCCCGACAATGTCCACGTCACCATTTCGACGCCGAGCCCCGGCCTCATCCTGGAGGACCACGACCTCGGCAATGAGAATGCGGTCAACCGCTACAGCATCACGGCGGCGGAAAAGCTGTCCGACACGCGGCTGTCGGTGCAGGTGATCTTCCAGCCGGGCAAGGACACCGAGGAGCGCCAGCAGCTGGTCTGGGCGGTGCACGACGGCACGCTGCGCACCCTGTTCAATCAGCCGCAGGGCGGACCGGTGCGGGTGAAGGATGGCGTTGCGGTGGCCTATGGCGTGAAAACGCCGCTGCTGCACAAGTGCCAGTAGCCGTCCGTTCAATTGTCAAACAGCCATGCGGCGTGCTCGGCACCGGGCCGCGCTTTGCCCACGAGCCGCGCTTCCTGCGGGCCGCCGTCCGCCGGCTTCCGGCCGGCCCCCCGTCCTAGGGCCGCCGCCGTCCGGCGGCGCTGCCATTTTTTTTGCCATCGTCGTGCCATCGACGGCCGATAGGCAGAGGCCATCCGCCATGGGAACCGGAGTGCGGCCGGCTCGCGTCCTTACGACAGGGGCGGCGGTCGCAACGCTTTGACCCGGGGGGTCGGAGGTGGCTGCGCTCGCTTCGCCTCAGCACTTGCCCTTTGTCGCCGACGCGGTGTTCGCGCTCGACCGCTGGCTGCGCCGCCACCAGGGCATTTTCGAATACGCCGACAGCCCGGACTGCATCTTCCGGCTCGCCCGCGGCCGGGCGGAGCGAAGCCTGGTGCTGGCCGACGGCACACGGATCGCGCTCGGCGCGCCGACGCTCGATCTGCATTTGTGGAACGAGCATATCCCGGCGATCCCGGCGCAGGGCGTCACCCTGCAATGGGCGCGGCGGACAAGCCGGGCGATGGACTACTCGCTGCGGCAGCTCGCGTCCTACCTTGCCGGCAACGACGAGTTCCGCGACATCGCCGCCATCCGCGCCGACATGCGCATTGCCACGCCCGAGCGGCGCGACAAACTGGCGCTGCTGGTCGAGCATTACGGCTTCGAAGCGGTGGCCGCGGGGCCGGTCGGCCGGCTGCGCTCGCTCGGCGAAAACATCCTGATGATGTTCATCGTCTGGGCGGTCAACCCGGCGGCGTTGCGCGGCGACGTCCTGCGCCGCGGCCGCGCCTTGTTCTATTGCTCGCGCCGGGCGCTGGAGCGGCGCTATCGCATCGGCGCCGCCTCCGATGCGCGTGATGCCGCCTGAGGCTAGACGTCGAGCAGCTCTTCCTTGGCGAACTGCGCGTTTTCCTGGATGAACTCGAAGCGCGCCTCGGGCCTGTTGCCCATCAGGCGTTCGACCGATTTCTCCGCCGGCTTGCGCTCCTTGTCGACCAGCACCACCCGCAGCAGCGTGCGCTTGGCCGGGTCCATGGTGGTTTCCTTGAGCTGCTGCGCCATCATCTCGCCGAGCCCCTTGAAGCGCGACACTTCCGGCTTGGCGTTGGCATGGAACTCCTTCTTCAGCAGCTCGTCTTTGTGCTTGTCGTTGCGGGCATAGACGATCTTGCCGCCGTGGCTGAGGCGGTAGAGCGGCGGCACCGCAAGATAGAGCCTGCCGGCGTCGATCAGCCCGCGCATCTGGCGGAAGAAGAACGTGATCAGAAGGGACGCGATATGGGCGCCGTCGACGTCGGCGTCGGTCATGATGATGACCTTCTCGTAGCGCAGATCCTTCTCGTGGAAATGGGCGCCGGTGCCGACGCCGAGCGCCTGGATGAGATCGGCGAGCTGGGCGTTCTGCGCCAGCTTGTCCTTGCCGGCGGAAGCGACGTTGAGGATCTTGCCGCGCAGCGGCAGCACCGCTTGGGTGCGGCGGTCGCGCGCCTGCTTGGCCGAGCCGCCGGCTGAATCGCCTTCGACGATGAAGATCTCCGAGCCTTCCGAGGCCGAACTGGTGCAGTCGGCGAGCTTGCCGGGAAGCCTCAGCTTTCGCACCGCGGTCTTGCGCGCGATGTCCTTTTCGGCGCGGCGGCGCAGGCGTTCCTCAGCGCGGTCGATGACGAAGTCGAGGAGCTTGTTGGCTTGCAGCGGATTGGCGGCGAGCCAATGGTCGAACGGGTCCTTCACCGCCTGCTCGACGATGCGCTGGGCTTCGGCGGTGGCGAGGCGGTCCTTGGTCTGGCCCTGGAATTCCGGCTCGCGGATGAACACCGACAGCATGCAGCCGGCGCCGGTCATCAGGTCCTCGCTGGTGACGGGCGCGGCGCGCTTTTCCTGATTGACGCGCGCGGCGTGATCTTTGAGCCCGCGCAACAGCGCCGAGCGCAGGCCGGATTCATGGGTGCCGCCGTCCGGCGTCGGAATGGTGTTGCAGTAGGAGTTGAGGAAGCCGTCGGCGTCGGCGGTCCAGGCCACCGCCCATTGCACCGAGCCGTGCGCGCCGGTCTTTCCGGACGACCCGGTGAAGATGTCGGGATGCACGAGGGTGGCGTCTTTGAGCTGGTCGGACAGGTAGTCACGCAAGCCCTGCTCGAAGTGGAACGTCGCTTTCTCCGGCACATCCTCGACGCCCTTGATCAGCGCCTTGTCGCAGTGCCAGCGGATCTCGACGCCGCCGAACAGATAGGCCTTGGAGCGCGTCATCTTGAAGACGCGCTCGGGCTTGAAGGCGGCCTTGGGCCCGAAGATCTGCGGATCGGGCTTGAAGCGCACCTTGGTGCCGCGCTTGTTCGGCGCGCGGCCGACCTTCTCGAGCTTGCCCTTCGGCTTGCCGCGTTCGAAGGCCATGCGGTAATGCGTCTGCTCGCGCCAGACTTCGACTTCCATGCG
>Ga0070740_10002552_pt1 | contig 21047 bp, 15 predicted proteins | sample Coa_R2_FD_67286 | JGI IMG/M metagenome (GOLD analysis project Ga0070740, IMG submission 67286) | Surface soil microbial communities from Centralia Pennsylvania, which are recovering from an underground coalmine fire - Coalmine... | ecosystem: Environmental > Terrestrial > Soil > Unclassified ...
ATTGCTGTCGTAATGTAGTAGCGCGTATGGCCCGGCGCGCCCTCGGACGCACCACTTTTGCCATCTTCAATCGTCATATCTCATCCTCGTCTCTTTTCGCCTATAGTTGATAAATGATGTCTACCAGCCATCATTATGTCATCCTTCGCTGCACTCAGGATGATATGCCCGGGCGGTGTTCAGCCCGCTCACGTGAGGCAATAAAAGAGGGACGCAGGTATGTCGCCCGCGTCCCTCTCGTTACTGCTTATCCAGCGCTCACCCTTTCAGGTAAGCCTGCCATCTATGCGCTCAAAGGACAGCGACACCCTGCCATATGCCATCATAACGGGCATAAAGCTGGCGCGAGTAAGCATGGTGGACATGATAAAGCGATGCTTACGCCGCAAAGTTGTCACGATCCTTTCGTCAGTATTTGTCATGAACGAGACAAGTATAACTGCACCGGCGAAATCTTGTCAAGATCAATCAGTCCTGCGTACCCAGGAATTGGGACGCCGGTTTGGCCGGCTGCTTGCTGAGTATGCTATAATGAAAGATAACTTAATGTAGAGCTTTGGGCAATGAAGCAGAGCATCAAAAAATATAGTAACTTATCGGGAGGTCGCGAAATCTATGGCCCTGTGGGAACGCTGCTTGTGCCCGGATTGTAGCCTTGTATGGGAACGAAACCTGGATGGTGCGTGGCGCTATACGTCTATGATTGCTGTTCCGGTACCCGAAGAACGATCCTGTCCAATCTGTGCCAGCAAATTAGTGATGATGTGGCAGGAGCCGCTGCCGGTATTGCCAGAGAAGAGCGGCGAAGCTTGATATTCGTGCCTGCGGCGCTCGCTTTATGTATGTTGTGCTGCGGAAATGCGCGAAGCGCATTTCCGCAGCACAACATATACCTTTGCGCGGCGCGGCCGCACGAACGCCTGCTCTCAGGTATCAGGGCTTCAAGATGACCTTCGTGTAGCCTTCGATGCGCTTGTCGAACTTATCGTAGGCCATCGGAGCGTCATCGAGCGGCACTATGTTCGAAACGACGAAACTGGGCTTCGCCTTGCCGGCAATGATCAGGTCGCGCAGATAGCGGTTGTAGCGCTTCACGTTGCACTGGCCCGTTCCCAGGCGCAGGCCCTTTTCAAAGAGCTTCCCGAAGGAGATGAGCAGTTGTCCCTGTTTGGCATGGGGATCAACGCCGCCCGGATCGGATGGGACATACAGGCCGGGGATGCCGAGCATGCCTGTGGGGTTGACGATCTGTATGAGCGCTTCAAGGACGGCTGAGGGGGCTTCGTTTGTCTTGCCGGGTTCAATAGCCTGGTAGCCTACGGCGTCAATGCCCTTATCCACGCCATCGCCGTGCCGCATCTGGCGAATCTGCTCAACGGGATCACCTTTGCTGAAGTCAATCGGTATGGCCCCGATTTCTTTCGCTTTCTGGAGGCGTTCCGGCACGCGGTCAACGGAATAGACTTCGGCGGCGCCCCGAATAAGCGCGCTATAGGCGGCCATGAGGCCAACGGGACCGGCTCCGAAGACCGCAACGGATTCGCCCGGAGAGACCTGCGCCAGTTCCGTGCCGTGGTATCCGGTGGGGAAGATGTCTGCCAGCAAAGCAAAATCCTCCTCATGCTCGGTCCCCTGTGGGAGCTTGAGGGCATTAAAGTCTGCATACGGAACGCGTAAATACTCGGCCTGGCCGCCGGGATAGGGTCCCATCGCTACATAACCGTAGGCACCACCGGCGAAGCCGGGGTTGACCGTGAGGCAGAATCCGGTAAAGCCACGTTCACAATTTTTGCAGAAGCCGCAGGCAACATTGAACGGCATCACTACACGATCACCTTTGCGCAGCGTGGTAACGCCTGATCCAACGTCCTCGACGATACCCATATTTTCGTGTCCGAAGATGATCCCCGGCTGCGCGGCAGTGCGCCCCTCATACATATGCAGATCCGAGCCACAGATACAGGAGGAGGTGATACGCACAATCACATCATTGGGATGCTGGATCTTGGGATCGGCTACCTGTTCGACGGCAACCTTAAACGCTCCTTTGTAGACAACAGCTCGCATGGTATCCTCCTTCATATATTGAGGTCAAATCACTCACTATCTCTACAGAAACGTTCTCCGCAAGCATGAACCCGACGGGGGAAATAGTCGAGTTTCCATGCACTATACTCTTACAGACACAGGAGTGCGTAGTTTTATTGTGGAGCTACGGGACGTGTGATAACCTCTTCTATCACACGCAAGCTTCTATTTCTTAGACACAGGATACTATATATCATAGTTTGTCAGCGCAATCAATGGATTAATGAATGATATATTTACTTTTTTCGCTTTCACATAAATATCCTGTTATCTGGCTCTGGCATGACTTTATACTCTTGTGTTGTATGTTGGCGCGGCTTTGCCGCGCCTGGAAGGAGTGTGTTGTGTGGGAAAATACGCGGAGCGCATTTTCCCACACAACACACGATGCCATACCCGGTTTTGTGTGTGTAAAAGGAGCGGGTGCCGGATGGCTCATCCGCTCTTGCCCTCTTATCAGAGGGATTCGGGAGTGAGCGATTGCACAAAATTTCGGGATGGTGTCCAACGCACGCCTGCGGCGCTCGCCGCAGGCGTGAGAAAGCAAGGAGATCAGCCAGCACTTTTGCCAGTGCCGGTTGTGGTCTCCTCGGGGGGATGGCGGGGCGGGTTCCAGAGCGGGTAAGGGATGCCGGCAGCCCGGTTAATCGCCAGCGCCTGGAGCGTTAACAGCACGACGGCGCCCATGAGCAGAACGAGCTGCCAGGGCTTGATTAGAATGCCAAGAGAGACGATCAGGGTAGTCGCACCGGCCGGCGGGTGTGGCGATTTGAGCAGGACCATCAGCCCGGCGGTGAGTCCCAGCGAGAGAGCCGCCGCGATGACGCGCGGCCAGGTCACACCCACGCTGAGCGCGGGTCCCGCCGTCGTCAGGCCGGTCACGACGAGGCTGAAGTAGCCGGCGAGTACGCCAATGGCGTGACCAACGATGGTGTTGCGCGGCGAGGCAGCGGGCGCGGTTGGTGTGTAGAAGAAAAGGAAGGCTGTGGGGCCGAGCGAGGGAAAGATGAAGGGCGATTGCGTGATGACGGCCAGAATGGACATCAGTCCGATACTGATGCAGCCGTTGATGAAGCTGAAGACCGCGAGCACGACGATGCGCGAGTGTCGCTGCAAGAGCCAGGGCAGTTGCACGCGTTCGACAAGTCCGCGCACGATGTCGGACATCTGGCCGCCGATGGGATGCTCAAGGTCGATGTGACCATAAGCGAGCGGCGTGGGCAATGGTCTGGTATCCTTATTCTTATTGCGCTCGTCGCGCTGCGCCGGCGCGGCCGGATCGCGTGTTTCCTGGTTCATACAATCCCCTTTATAACCGAGGGACGATCAGACGACCGCCAGGGTCGTCTCTACATGTAGTATAATCATGGTTCATCGATACGGCGGCGCGGCCAGAGTGTCACAATCAATGCTATGACGAATCCGGCGGCGCTGGCAAGCGTCAGCCAGCCCAATATTCCTGCTCGCCCCGAGAGTAACTCGTAGAGCGCGAGGGTACAGAGCCAGAGCTGAACGATGAGGATGATCGCCACAATAAAGACCTGGCCCTGCACGATGGCTGCGCGCCCCGGAATGCCCAGGTAATTCGGTCCCGGCATGGGACCGCGTGGACCGCGCGGTGGCCGCCGCACCGGCGGATCATCGGGATTGGCGACGGGGCCGCGTCTCCGCTGGCTATCTGCGTGCTCGTTCATCGCAGCACCTCCTTCACCGCGTAGATGGTATCGCCATGAATGGCGATCTGGATGAGCGGCAGCGGGCGTGTCGGCGGCCCGGCCAGCACGTTGCCAGTTGTCGCGTCAAAAAGTCCTTCGTGACAGGGGCAATGCAGCTTGCCGTTGCCTTCATAGACCACGGCGCACGAGAGATGCGTGCACACATCGCTGTAGGCGACCAGCCCTTTCCCCGGCAGATTGATGAGGATGCCCTGGGCATACTGATCGGGGAAATCAAACACTTTCCACTGGTTTTCCGCCAGTTCGCCCACCTTTGCTATCGGAACCGCCTTGACTCCCGGACCGGATGGCAGGTTGCCGATGATCGCCAGGACGCCCGTCGCCAGGAAGAGGGCGCCCGATCCTCCCAGGAGGAAACGCAGCGTGTCGCGCCGCGTCACGACCTCATCTTCGTCCCAGGGATAGGGGAACTCCGTCCGCCAGTCCTCTATCTCCTGCGGCCTTTGCGGCATGACTTCGCCCCCCGACTCGCGCACGATCTCCGGGTTGAGGGCGGGCACGGCTGCCTGTTTATCTTTGGGATCGACTTCTTTAACCATGCTTTTCCCTCCGCGCTTCGTTATGAAGCACGCTGATTGGTGTTAACTGCATATTCCTACCCTGTCTATCATCCTGAGCGCAGCGGAGGATCTGCATGCTGGTGATTGAGATCCTGAGCGGCGGCGCAGGATGACATGCGACGGCCACCCGCGCGGGGCGGCACGTTCCTGAGTCTCCTGCCTATGGTGTTGTAGGAACGGGCGTCGCGGGCGGTGCGGTACGCCCCGGCTCAGGCGCTGGCGGCCCCGACGGCTCGCGCGGCGTCCAGGGATGCGGCGGCACCTCGCGCTGTGGGATGCCGGCTGACTCTGCGTCAACCCACGGCTCGAAGTTGCGCGCCGCCGTCGCCTCCGGCAAATTCTCGGATTTGCCCAGGTCCGCTTCCTCTACCAGCGACAGGATATCCAGGTATTCGTCCTCGCTGGTCATCACGACGTAGTTGCGCGTGCGCACACGCTGGCGCCCGAAATAGAAGGTATTCACCGGCCTGGCTCCCTGCCTGGCCCTGCCCGCGATCACCCACTCTTCGTAGGTGCCGTAGAAGATGGCCTGCGTCGGGCAGACTGTCGCGCACATCGGCCCCTTCCCCTGGCTGGTACGATCATAGCAGAGGTTGCACTTTTTCATATAGTGTCCTGCAATATCGAATTTGGGCACACCGAAGGGGCAGGCGTAGCCGCAGTTCTCGCAGTAGATGCAGCGCGTCTCGTCCGCCGACTGCACAACGCCATCGGGGCTGACGAGGATGGCCTGCGCGGGGCAGACCTGGGCGCAGGGGGCCAGGGGATCTTCGCAGTGCATGCACAGCGTGGGCGAGCTGGCTACCGTGTTCTCCCGCTCGATGTAATCGATGTAGATCATGCTGTCGCCCTTGTGCGTGTCGCACTCGCGGCAGGCCGCGACGCAGGAGCGGCAGCCGATGCAGCGCGAAGGATCGAGGAATATTCTTTTTACCAGATCTGGCATGTGTTTTCCCCTTGATACCCTTCAAAGGAGATTTTCGGGGGACACCCCCGCGCCCCCGCCAGGAGGGCTACCGCCCTCCTGGACCTCCCAATTATCTAAATGTTGGCGTTGGTCGGGCCTGGGCGATGGGCAGCTCATGGCGGCGCCTCCGGGCCTGAGCGAGCGCCCCTATGTCTTCGTGCCGCGCCCACTCCGGCGCTTGCCCGGCGCGCTGGGCGGAGGCGGCGCACACCTTGTACTCCGGGATCTTCATCATCGGCTCCAGCACCGGGTTCGTCAACTGGTTCGCTGCCTGAGTGTGCCCGTAATGATACGGGATGAAGAGCGTATCCGGGCGGATCGAGCGCACCACCAGCGCGGGCGCCGTCATCTCGCCGCGCCTCGTGCGCACCGTCACCCAGTCCCCCTCTTTGATACCCAGTTTCTGCGCCGTCTGCTCGTGCATCTCCACCCAGGGATAAGGCGCCATCTCCTTGAGAAAGGGCGTGCGCCGCGTCTGGTTGCCCGACAGATAGTGATAGATGACGCGCCCCGTCGTCAACACCAGCGGATACTCCTCGTCCGGTTCTTCCGCCGGCGGAATATAGGGAACGGGATGGAAGCGCGCCTTGCCGTCGGGGAAGCCGAAGCGCTCTTCATAGAGGCGCGGCGTGCCGGGGTGGTCCGGCGAGGGACAGGGCCAGAAGACGCCGTTCTGCGCCTCGATCTTCTCGTAGGTGATGCCCCAGTAGTCCGACTTCGCGCCACGCGTGCAGCGCCGCAGTTCATCGAAGATCTCGCGCGGCGAGTGAAAATCGAAGTACTGCCCCCGGCCCAGCCGCCGCGCCAGTTCGCAGACGATCTGCCAGTCGCGGCGCGCCTCCCCGGGTGGGTCCGCTGCCCGGTTGTACTTGATGACGCGGCCCTCCAGGCTGGTTGTCGTTCCCTCTTCCTCCGCCCAGACATTGCCCGGCAGCACGATATCGGCCAGTTCCGCCGTCTCCGAGAGGAAGAAGTCCGTCACGACGAACAGATCCAGCCCGCGTAGAGCGCGCTCGACGGTGTGCTGGTCGGGCAGCGAGACCATCGGGTTTGAGCAGATCATGAAGCAGGCGCGGATCTCCTGGCGCAGCATAGCGGGGATCATCAGCGTTGCCGGGTAGCCCGCGTGCGGCAGTTCTTTTTCGTCGATGCCCCACACCGAGCAGATGTATTTGCGGTCTTCCGGGTCCTCGATCTCGCGGCAGCCTGGCAGTTGCGAGGCTTTCTGTCCTACCTCGCGGCCTCCCTGCCCGTTGCCCTGGCCCGTCAGCGTGCCATAACCGGCGCCCGGCCTGCCGAAGTTGCCCGTTGCAAGCGCCAGATTGATCGCCGTGACGCCGTTATCAACGCCCTTGCTCTGGTGCTCCAGCCCGCGCGCTGTGTAGATCAGGGCGGCGTTGGCGTGGCCGTACAGGCGCGCCGCCTCAATAATCGCTTCCGGGCGCAGGCCGCAGACGCGGGCCACACGTTCGGGCGGATACTGCTCGACCAGCGCACGCGTCTCCTCCCAGCCCAGTGTGCGCTCGGCAATGAATTTCTCGTCGATCAGACCTTCTTTGACGATGACGTGCAGCATGCCGTTCAAGAGCGCCGAATCGGTGCCGGAGCGCAGCGGGAGAAAAATATCTGCCGTGCGCGCAATCGGTGTCTGGCGCGGGTCGGCAACGATCAGTTTGCAGCCGCGATCCCTGGCCTGCCATAGATAGCTGGTCACGATGGGGAAGCACTCGCCCACGTTGGCGCCGATGACGAAGATGCAATCGGCGTGCAGCATATCGCTGATGGGGTTGGCGGCCCGGTCAATGCCCAGCGAGCGTTCGTTGGCGCCGGTGGCCGAAGACATGCACAGGCGCCCGTTGTAATCGCAGTGGCGCGTGCCGACGGCCACGCGAGCGAACTTGCCCATCAGATAGCATTTCTCATTGGTCATCGAGGAGCCGCTGTAGATCGCGACGGTATCGTTGCCATACTGCGCCTGCAACTCGCGGAAGCGGCGCGCGATGGTGTCCAGCACCTCGTCCCAGCTCGCGCGCTCCAGAGGACTATCTTTGCCGCCGCGCCGCATCAGCGGATAGAGCAGGCGGTCAGGATGGTTGACCGTCTGGTAGGCGGTAGCGCCTTTGGGGCAGAGCATGCCATGATTGAGCGGGAAGTCTTCGCGCGGCTCGACGCCGACCACCTTGCCGTCGCTGACCTTGAGGTACATGCCACACTGCACACCGCAGTAGCAGCAGTGGGTGGGCACGTAGCGATCAACCTGCTCGGTGGTCTTCCAGCGCGCCGGCGCCGCCCATGTTCCACTGTGGAAGTCGAACGTCTCGCCCTGGTCCTGCCCTCGATGAAATATGCCTTTATCTACGCTCATAGATGTTTCCTGCTTACTCTGAAAGGGTGTTTGCTTCTCAGCACCTTGCCCTTGCTGGCTGTTCGCACGGTTTCGCCGCGCCAGGGTTGGAGTATGTGGTGTGGATGGAGCGCTAAGCGCTCCATCCACACCACATACTCCAGGCGGCGAGCGCCGCAGGCGCGAGCACGCGAGAGTGTCGGAAATCAGCCACACCCTGAAAACTATTTTATAAAAAGCGGTTGCCGTTGCGACCAAGCGCGGCGAGGTTGGCCTGGCCGCGCGCGACGCGTTTGCACCTGGGGCAGAGATCCTGCCACCAGAGCGCCCCGGTCTCCTTCAACTCGGTGGTGGCCTTCTTCGGCCGGTCAATCGGCTGTTCCGCCGCTGAACGCTCCAGGGGAGCCTCGCGCAGCGTATAATCCTCACCGACTTCGAAAAGCGTCTTCTTGAGATCCTGAATGAAGCGCGCGGGAGCAAATTCTTCTCCGCAGCGTGCGCAGCGCTGCATCGCCGTGCCCTCGCCGGTGCGCCAGTACAGTTCTATGCCCACGGTTGCTGGCCGCTCGATGAGATGGAAGAACTTGCCGAAAGGCAGCGAGATCAGCCAGAGCACCACCACCGCCTGGTGAACCAGCGAAATATACCAGTAGTAGTTGCCAGCCAGCCAGACGCTATCAGCCGTGAGCGCCAGCCCGGTAATGACGATGGACATCAGCAGAGCCAGCGGAACAATGTCGAAACGGAAGCGCTGCACCGCGATCAGCGCCAGGTCGTGGAAGCGGCGGTGGAAGGCCAGCACCAGCCCGATAAAGAGCAGCAGTGCCGTCCAGTCGAGGGCGTGATAGAGCACGAAGCCCAGCACTGAATTGACGGGAAAGGTAAAGAGCGGGAAGCCAAAGAACCACATCTGATATGCCCCATCCGGCGTCTGAGTGAAGCGTTCCCAGCCGAAGGTCAGCGGGAAGGTGATGAGGCAGGACAGGATCACGCCCCAGAAGATGCACTGGTGCGTCACCCAGCGATAGAGGCCGCGCCGGCGAATAAACTGCTGCGCGAAGAGGTCGGCGATGGCACCGGGGATCAGCGTCGTATAGCGGCGAAAGTTCTCATAGGAGAAAAAAAGCTGCCAGCTCCGACGCCAGTAGCGGCCGGTGGGTGGGCGCGCCAGCCAGAATGTATACTTGTAGGTCACAGCCGCTACCGCGAAGACCGTGGCGACGGCATAGCCGATCAGCGCCGCATCGAACCAGCGGAATCCACGCGATCCGGCGGCGATGAGTAAAACAAGGATAATAGCGGCCAGAATACCGTAGCAGATTGAACGTACACGCAAGCTCAGCGCGAAAAAGCCGCGCGGATGTGGCTTGCTGGCGCCTGCCGTGCTGGCCGGAACTGGATCTGAAGGTATAGCGGATTGTGCCATATTCTCTGTTCCTCCTGCTCTCTTCCTGGCCTGGGAGCTATACAGTATCGTAGCTTATAGTCAAATACTAGTGCAAACACAAGTATTTTACTGTGATGAAAGTTACATCAAATCCGATTGAAAAGTGTACAAAGCGGGAGGTTCACCTCCCGCTTTGTACACTTTTCAATCGGATTTGATATTAATGCCTATGGCGCGCTTCCACTCACCAGCTTTCCTTTGTCATAGATTCCGATGCGCGTGGTTGGGCTATAATTGCTTGCGGCGGGCGCAAACGAATAATCGTTGCTCTGATTGTAGTTCGACCAGTCGCTTTTATGCACGCGTACCTTGATTTCTGTGCTGGCGCCCGCCGCCAGTTGACCGCCGGCGAAGCTTATCTCAAGGTAGGTATCCGCCCCGGGGCGCGCCGGGACCATCTGTATGATTCTGGCGCGAACGTTCTGGCAGCCGATGGTAACGTAGTCGCAGGCGAATACCTGCTGCTGCGGCGAATCGGCGGTATACCAGTAGCGCAATGCGACATCCGTCAGGGAGATCGGGCTGCCTCCCGTGTTGGTCAGTTTCAATGATGGCTGGATCTGATTGGAGGAGGGATTCGGATTTCCGTTCTGGTAGTCCAGCCGCAGCGCTCCCTGCTGTACGGCAACGGCGGTTGTCGCTGTCGGGACGGGTGTCCGGCGCGGCGTTTGCGTCGTCTGTACGTTCTTGCCCAGTGGGAAGAGGATGCTGTGCAACTGGTTCTGTTTGGCGGTATTGACCGTCTGCCAGTCATCTTGCAGGATGCCGCCGGTATCCCCAGAATCCGGGTTCCAGCTCCAGTACGTCCAGCTAAAGCCGCTCACACCGGTCCCCAGGTAGCTTATCAGGCTGCTGAACCACTCTTTATCCTGCTCGGTCTGCAACCTGGTCCCGAATTCGCCAACCCAGACGGGGGCGATGCCGTCCTTCTGCACGTAGCCCCAGTACTGATCCCAGATCCCCGGCAGGTTGCGAGGATAGTCCGGCGCTGAGAAGTAGGCATGGTAGGAGACGGAAGCCGGGTAGTCGTGTACCGAGTAGACGAGGTGGTGCGGCACCTTCAACTGGACGGGGCTATCTTTAACGCCTTCAAGGTTGCCTCCCCACCAGTAGCAGTTGCCGCCCTGCGTCGTGCCGCCTGGCCCGTAGCAGTCCACGCCTTCGACAAAGATGAGCCAGTTGGGATTGACTGCCAGAATGGCGTTGCCGGCTCTTTCCGCCGCTAATCTCCAATCGAGGGCGGGATTGCCGCAGCCCCAGCAGGCCGGGGCGTGCGGCTCGTTGTGCAGGTCCGCTCCGATGACCAGCGGATTGTCCTTGTAGTGCCGCGCGAGCATTTGCCAGTCGGCTATCCAGCGCGACTCGGGATAGGCGCTGGTGTACCAGAGCGCCGACTGCCCGCCGGCGTCGGGCCGATGCTGATCCAGGATGATGTGCAGCCCGATGCCGGTAGCATAGTCGATAACCTTATCCATGAGTTGCAAGCCCTGAAGCCCCTGCAAGTCAGGATTCTTATTGTAATCGATGCCGGTGGGCTGGCTGGTCTTATCAAAAAGCTGGTTGGAGTAGGGCAGGCGAATGGTGTTGTAGCCCAGGCTCTTGATCTGGTCCAGCATGCTCTTATAACTGCGCTGCTGTAGACCGTGCACCACAAACGTGTTCGTCTCGAACCCGAACCAGTTCACGCCCGCTATGCGCACGGGCTGGTTGTCCGCGTCCACAATCTGCGCGCCATCGGTGTGCCACGGACCTTTCCCCAGGCCCGCATTGACCGGAGTCGGCGGCTGCAATAGAAAGTAGGCGGCGATTCCCAGTGAGGTACCCAGCAGCGCCAGGGCCAGTATGATGCTGCCCAGCAGCCGGCGCGATAGCCTGGCCGGCCTCTGCTGCGGAGGAGGCGGCTGCGAAGGATGCAGCGGCTCGGTTGGCTGATTATATGGAGTCATCATCATCTCTCTCCCGGAGGTTCCAAAAAAAGCCCGCATATTACGTACTGATTACCTGATAGATTTGTATTTGCGTTCCGTCTTTGCTGGAGCCAAAGGATGCTCGCCTGATAGCGTGGTGCAGCGCCTGGTTCAGCAGTTCGTACTGCCGCTCGCCTTTGATTTGCTGCATCATCGTAGCGTCGACGACGAGGAAGTTGATCTGCTGCCAGTTTCCCTTCAATTCTTTATAGAATACCGTTGGATCGAGCACGGTCTCCGAGTAGATCTGGGCATGGGCGAAGGGTTGCCCGCTGCCAGCAGCTATGCTCCCCGGCTGGCGGAGATCGGCGAACATATAGCTGCTGGTGATAATCACAGCGTTGCGCGGCACGTTGTTGCGTACCCAGAGCATCGCCTGCTGCTGTGGCTGTGCTGCGTTCGGTGACACCAGGGGGAGCGCGCGTTGTATGCCCGCCGGGATCAGGAGACCGATGAGCGCGAAGAGCAGCAGCGCTCGCACGAGGTCGAAGCCGGCTTTGCGCGTGAGCCAGCGCAGGGGCGTATTGAGCGCCAGGGCGATATTGATTGCCAGGAAGGGCAGCATGGAGATGATGGCGGTGGGATAGACCGTGCTGCTGACCAGCAGGAAGGCCCACATGCTGCCCAGGAAGAAGGCCGCCAGCAACTGGAAGCGATTGACCGTGCCGCCCAGGACATTGATGAACATGGCGATAGTGCCGGCCACGAAGATGACCGGATCGGTCTGCATCCATGTATTCCACGTCGTGCGGAACTGGCCGCTGACTGGAGGAGCCTGCAATTCTTGCAGCAGCGTGCCGATCAGGCTGGGATGTGATCCCTTATTCGCCGAGAGCACGCCCGGCGGCAGTAGTTCTCCTTTGAGCACGGCGAGCAGGATATAGGCCGAGGTGATCGCCAGGGCGATATAGATGAAGGTGAGCAGCGAGAACTTGCGCTGGAATGGTGTGGCGTAGAGCCAGACCGCGTAGAGCATTGCCGGAACGAAAAGTACAAAGGTCTCCAGGCTCAGCAGAGCAAGGCCCAGAGCTATCGCGGCCAGAGCAAAGGTGCGCATTTTGCTCTTGCCTGTAGTTATCAGGCAGAGCGAGACCAGCAGCCAGAACGTGGCGATGTTGTCAATCAGCACTTCGCGCCGGTAGATCAGGCTGAGGGGCGAGAGGGTATAGATGACCATCGCCAGCAGCGCCGCGCTGCGACTTCCGCTCAGGCGGCTTGTAATCAGGTAGAGCAGCGCCGAACTTCCCGCCGCGAGCGCCAGCATAAACACGCGCCCGCTGTTGATCGCGCTGCCGAAGCTGGCGAGTCCGCCGGTCAACTGCGCCCAGGCCGCAAGTTGCAGCCAGCCGATGGGCGGATGGCTGTAGGTATAGGTGTACGGCGTGAGCATGCCATGCAGCATCGCCCAGGCATTCGCCATATAGGTGCCTTCATCCGGCGAATAGGCCGGATAATTGAAGATGTTGAGACCCTGGAGGATAAGCGTGACCGCCAGGACAAGCGCAACCGCCAGCGACTCCAGCCAGCCCGGAATAGCGATCTCGTGCCGGAGCGACGATGTGGCGGTGTCGACCTGAGGCAGCAGGCGCGTCTGTGCTGCCATGAGTCTCTGCTTCTCGATGGAAACCCAGCGCACGCGCTCCAGAATGGTCGCATTGCCGCCCGCCCTCTGGAGCGATCCTGTTTTCAAAAGCGGCGTAACAACATGCACGAAGAAGTTGGTCGTGCGAAACATGGTGACGTTGCCGGGATCCTTCTCCGGCTGCTGCGGCCCCGGCGCATTCGCTGGATACGGCGGCACGGGTGGATATTGTGGCGGCCCTCCTGGATATGCCTGCCCTCCCGGCGGCTGCACCGGTTGCTGGCCCTGTTGATTTGATTTCTTCATAACGTTCAACCCTTTCTCACAGGCGCGTGCTTGCTCGCTCCGCGAGTCACGCCCTGCATATCCCATCGATTAATTGCCACGGTGTTGTCCAATATGGGCCGTTTTCTCCCAGTTCGAGGCTCCCTGTATCTGCCGCAGTACGGCGCGTATTGCCCCGATGCCCAGCAAGATCTGGTAAGGGAGGAAGGCGACAATCAGGGTGAGCGCCTCGCTCCACTTCCATTTGCGGTGGTGGACCTTGACAAATTCGTGCAGTCCCGCCACGCTGAGGAAGAGGGTGAAGACGAAACAGTAGAACGGCATGAAAGTGAGGATCGCCATCCACACCGGCAGCTTGACGAAGAAAAACATCAACACCGAGACCGGCAGCATCAACGCGAAGAATGCCTGTACTTCGGGTAGAATGAGCACGTACAGGGCGAGCATACGCTGTGAAAACTTCTCCAACTGCCGCCAGCGCCCGGCGAAGAGGATCTGGATAAAGCCCTGGTTCCAGCGCGTGCGCTGCTTGATAAATTGCTCGATGGTATGCGGCGTCTCTTCCTTCGTCACAAACTCGTCATCGTAGAGGATGCGGACCCTGGCCTTCGCGATACACAGGCGGATGCCCAGGTCGGCATCTTCGGTCAGCGTCGTGTGGTCCCAGCCGCCGAGGTATTGCATGAGGTCGCGCTTCACAAAGACCGTGTTTCCGCCGAGCGGCGTCATGCCGCAGTGCGCGAAGAAGTGCAGCGCCGACTTGAACCAGAAGAAGTACTCCAGAACGTTGAGGAAGCAGAACCATTTGGTATTGTGATTCATCAGTTGCACGCCGCTCTGTACGACATCAACCGGCTCGTTGAGGAAGGTGGTGTTAATCACTTGCAGGATGTCGGGATGGGGTTCGTCCTCGGCATCAAAAATGGTGACGATATCCCCTTTCGCGACCCTCAGCCCTAAATTGAGCTGGTGCGGCTTGCCGCCGTGCTTGTCGCTGGTAATCAACAACTGGACGTTGGGCGCGCGCAACTCGTTCAATTTTTCCTGCGCTACTTTGATGGTCCCGGTATCATGCTCACGTAAAAGGGCGATGATCTGCACGAGTTTCCTGGGATAATTCAGGTCGTAGACCTTTTGAATGGTGTACGCGTAGACATCCTCTTCATGATAGGCCGGCAGCAGGATGGTGAAGGAGAGACGCGGCTCCCGGTATATTGTGGGAGCGCTGTTGAGCCATGCCTGCTTCGGCTCCTCCCAGATGTAGAGCAGCAGCCGGATATTGAAGATGGCCTGAATCGTCATGAGGACGATGATGGCGAGGTAAAGGTATTCCAGAATAGTAGTGATGCCTGGCATGCTCATATCCCTCCTTTAACATGTGAATGCGTCTGCTACATTTGTGCTACAGATGAGATGCTGCACAGCGGGCGCGCTTTGCTGTGTGTTCTCTATATTGTTGAAGCTAAAAGCCTCGTCGCTCCCATTGCGATGCAGTATGACTACGCTCATGCCATGTCCGCCCAGGGTCAGCGTTGCACCCTTCCATGGGCCGAGCGGGAGCAGGCCGGAGTTACCTGCGCTGACCTGCTGGCTTACGTCGGATTTATTGATGAAAAGGATGCTGACGGTATTGTGCTGCTGGTCCTCTGCTGCGTAGACGCTGACTGGCCCCTGAGTGGCAGGCAGCGGAACAACGTAGCGCTGGAGCCGGGCGAACAATTGCATAGTGCGCAGCATGGCGGTCTCCCTGAGATCCTGCTGAATGAAGAGCGGAAAGGGTGTATCGACGCCCTCGGTTGAGAAGAAGGCAACGTACTCGACATGGTTATTCATCAGGGTTCCGAGCGTTTCGGCCCACCAGAGCGCGGCCAGGTCGGGCGCGGGCACGACCTTCCCCGGGCTGGTATTGATTTCGGTAATGGCGATGGGCAGATCCTCGCCAAACTGCTGCCGGATGGTCTGGCGCAGCGCTGGCAGGAGGCTGTTCAAGGCCGTCGGCTCGTTGAGCAGGTCTACAAAGTTTTTCTGGGCGTTATCGAACGGATACCAGTGGAACGAAACGCCGTCGAGCAGGTGGAACGGGAGAGCGTGGGTGCGCTCGTACTGCGCGATCTGTGTCAGGAAACTGCCCATCCACAGCTTACCGGCGGCGTCTCGCGGCCCCTGCTGCCCCTGGTAGCGGCTGATCTCAGGCCCGAAGATCTTGATGCCCGGATCTTTCTCGTGCATAGCCAGGGAGTAGGCAATAAATGCCTGGGTATATGCATCGACGGTATATCTCTGCCCTGTATCGGGATTGATGAGCAGGTCCGGTTCGTTGCCGATGGTCCAGTATTTGATGCGGTGAAATGGCGCTTTCGTGCCCTGGCGCTGAATGCTCTCTGGATTGTTCATATAGTCTACGAGCAGGGCGGCACGACTGGCGCGGGTGCGCAGGGGTACCGGCGTCACATCGAGCGGGTCCGAAAGCTGGGCCTGCATAATACCCTCGGCGCCGACCTGGTTCAAGAGGGTGCTGAAGTCGTTGAGCTGCGCCGTCGAAAGCGTGTGCTCCTCGCCCCAGTTGCCGCCGGGGAAGCGTAGCAGCTTGATATTGGCCGAACGCAGTCCGTTAATGACGCGCTGGTCATAGCTCATGAAGCCTCTGCCGCCCTGGTCCTGGGCGCTGGTTCCTGCTCTGGGGAAGACATTGCTGCCCAGAAGGTAAGGACTGGCGGCGAAACCCTGGTTGAGATCGAGTTGTAGCGCCTGCTGTCCCGGAACCTGAATGGCGAGCGTCGTCTGATCTCTGTACAGGTCGGCGGCTGCGGAAGCGGCGGCGATAATCAGCGCGCAGAGCAGCAGGAGCAGGGGCAGCAGCCTGCGGGATCCTCGCCTGACAGGTGGTCGACCAGCAGGAGCGGGCGTCCAGGCGGGCCTGGCCTGTGGCGGGAGCGGGGGCGTGGGGTTCATATTGCTCATGTTAGAGCGCATAGCATGGCTATAGTTCTGCATAGTCTGTACCTTCTTTCTCGCCTGCTACCTGGGCTGCCACACATGTACAGTACTATCCGCGCTCGCCGAAGCAATGCGCTTTCCATCGGGCGACCAGGCCAGAGCATTGATAGCCCCCTTATGGCCCCGATAGGTGAAGATGACCTTTCTCCCCACGACCTGCCACACGAGAACGATGCCATCGGTATCACCGGAGGCAATGAAGTTCCCATCGGGCGACCAGGCTACGGCACGCACGGGATTGACATGGGTATTGCTCTTGTGGCCGGTAAAGAATGGCGGGATGCCGGTTCCGTTAACGCCGTTGGAGATCTGCACGGTCTGGTCGGCTCCAGCTGAGGCGACGAAGCTCCCCTTTGGCGACCAGGAGAGAGCGTAGACCTCGTTCTTGCCATGCCCGCCGTAGTTAAAGATCTGATCTCCAGCATTGAAGTGATCCCCATGCTGCACCGTCGCCCAGTCGCGCAGCGTGCCATCCCACGAGCCGGAGGCCACGCTGCTATCATCGGGCTGCCAGCCTATGCAGAGCACGCCGGCGGTGTGGCCGCGAAAGTCGAAAGCCAGCGCTCCATTGCCGGCCTGCCATACCTGCACGGTCCGATCTTCGCTGACCGAGGCGAGCATGGCGCTATCGCTCGACCAGGACACGCCATTGACGCGATCACGATGGCCCTTGTAGGTGAAAACCTTTGTGCCGTTCGCCGCGTTCCATACCTGTGCCGTTGTGTCCTGGCTCCCCGAGGCGATCAGCCTGCCATTGGGCGACCAGGCTACCGCCGCGACCTCCTCCGTATGCCCGGAGTAGATGAGCTTACGCTGCCCGCTCTGCGCGTCGAAGATCTGGACGAATCGATCGTCGCTGGCCGAGGCGATCAGCCTGCCATCAGGCGACCAGTCCACGGCATTCACGCTTGCCAGGTGGCCGGTGAAGATCAGAGCGCCTTTGTTATTGACAACCGTTGGCGTGGCCGGCGGAACATCGTCCGGCTTGACAGTCGGCGGCGCTGGCTGCGCCAGTCTCTTCGAGAGGATATACCAGCCGCCCGCACCTCCCAGCGCTGCCAGCCCGACGAGGCCGGCGGCGAAGGCGCGCCGCGTCATTGTGCTGCCTTCCCCGCGTCGCGGCGCCAGTGTGCTATCCTTGAAGACCGGCACGGGCGTGGCGGGAGGAGGATTTTGCGCTGCCAGGATGAGGGGCGCCTGCGCGGGGACAGCCGGAGGGACCTGCGTGGCGGCTACTTGAGGCGGAGGCGCGACCTGCGCCGGGGCCGGCGGCACGATTTGTCGGGGCATAACCGGTGGCGGAGGCGGCACCCGTTGTCCTCCTGATGCGGGACGCCTGGCATCCAGCGCCTGTTGCAGCGTGTTGATGAACGTCCAGACATCGGGAAAGCGCTGCCGGGGATCCTTCTCCAGCGCCTTCATCACTGTCTCCTCGATCTTCGTAGAGATGCCCTGCGCCTTCTGTCGCAGCGCGGGCGGCGGCGTATGCACCTGCTTGTCGGCAATCTCAAGGTAGGAGCCGGTAAATGGCAGTTCCCCGCTGAGAAATTCGTAGACGATGATGGCAAGTGAATATTGATCGCTGGCCGCTGTTGCCCTTTTCTGTATTTGCTCCGGCGCGCTATAGGCGATGGCCTCTTTCATTGTCTCGCCTTCAGCGAATCTAACGCGCTTTCGATTCTGCTTGATGGCTTCGATGGTAAAGCCCCACAGCAGGATGTGGTTGTCCCTGTCCAGCAGGATATTTTCTGGCCTTACATCTCCGTGTACAATCTTCTGGTCATGCGCGTATTGCAGAGCGGCGGCGACACGCTTGAGATATGGCAGGAATTTCGCAAGCGGCACTATGGTTCCTGATGGGTAAACCTGTCTTAGCGAAACGGATGATATGTAATCGGTGATAAGAAAGGCATAGTGATTCTCTACGTCTGCGTCCCGCAATTTCAGTATGTGCGGATGTTCTAACTTGCGGAGGGTTTGCGCTTGCGCAAGAAAGTCTTCGCGCAGCTCGGCTATCAGCGGGGGGCGCAGTACTTCGATCTGCACCAGTGCGTTGTGTGAGGTATGGCGTCCAATATAGGTTTCCGCCAGCTTGCCTCGATTCAGTGTCCCGATAACCTGATATTGCCCGATGTTCTGCCCTTTTTGAAAGGCCCCGGCGACTTGCTTCCCATCCATGAACTATACTCCGGTGACATCCATGAAGCGTGTGCTCGTGAGAGGCGTACCCCTATCGACCAGAGGGTTAATACGCCCTGAGCCTGGCCGTCTTGTAGCTGAGGAGTCCAGCTAATCGCAAGCGGTCAGTCTGCTTCTGGCAGGGAGTATACACGAGTTTCTCATGGATGGGAACGGTATAAATCACTAATTTGCCGTGATAGTCATCACATATGACTTGATTCACATCTGTGTTAATAATGCGCGCAGCACGGCGGCGTTGGAGTGCTCGCTATCGTGCGCAGCGAAGACCAGTGTGAGCGGCCCTCGCTGCGCCATCTCGTGCAGTTGCGCCAGCGCATCTTTCGCCGGAGCTGCGGCCAGCTCGGCCTCGTAGCGCTTGCGAAACTCCGCGAATTTTTCGGGATCGTGGCCGTACCATTTGCGCAGTTCATTGCTCGGCGCGACCTCCTTGAGCCAGAGATCGATATGCGCGCGTTCCTTCGAGAGGCCGCGCGGCCAGAGGCGCTCCACCAGCACGCGCGTCCCGTCGCTCTCCTCCGGCTCATCATACACCCTCTTGAGAGCAATCGTCGATTTCTTCGTCATTGAATACCTCCTTAGATTGTGCTTGATGCCCGGCACCTCCTCATCGGACGTTCGCGCGGCTCGCCATGCAAGGTGGATACTCGCCATGCAAGGTGGATACTCGCCATGCAAGGTGGATACTCGCCATACAAGGTGAATACTCGCCATGCAAGGTGGATACTCGCCATACAAGGTGAATGCTCGCCATGCAAGGTGGATACTCGCCATACAAGGTGAATGCTCGCCATGCAAGGTGGATACTCGCCATGCAAGGTGGATACTCGCCATGCAAGGTGGATAGGAGATTGTGGAAAAATGCGCGCAGCGCATTTTTCCACAATCTCCTATCCACCTTGCGAGCGCCGCAGGCGCGAGCACGCAAGAGGGCCAGGAATTCTTCCACACTGTAAAGTAAATTTGTGCGGCGATCCCCGTGAGAAAACTGTAACCTCCCAATGATATAGTATATAGTAAATAAAAGTGCGCGCATTAATCCATAAGAGGCCCAACTATGGGAACAACAACCTTCTCAAAACGACAGCGCTTCGGCAGTGGATTCCTGGCCGGTCTGGTGGCCGGAATCATCGCCAGCGCTCTCATGCTCCTCCTGAGCGTCACCGTGGGCGGCATCTCATTACCGGAAGTCTTTGGCTCGGCGCTGATCGGCTGGATGCCGCCATCCCTCTTTGAGTATCTCCACCAGTTGATCGGGGCCGACGCCAAATTTTACCTCTTCGACGGCATTTTTGTAGGGCAGTGTCTTGTATTCGCCCTTTGCGGCGGCGCGTACAACCTGATAATCCCTGCGCTCAGCAGGGGCCGCGAACAACTATCCTGGAGCGATGGCCTGCTGCTCGCCCTGATTCTCTGGCTGCTCACCGGCCTGCTCTTCCTTCCCGCGACGGGCGCGGGCGCCTTCGGCGCATCCCTTGTCAGCGGCGCGTTCAATACGATGCTGAGCCTGGCCGCCGTGGGGCTGGCTTTCGGCCTTCTGTTCGTGCTCACGCAGAACTGGCTCGTGCTGCGGCGGCTGCGCGCGCAGGGGAAACCGGTGGAAGACATCATCGAGGAGCAGGGTCTGTCGAGACGCGTCGTCCTGCGGCGTGGTATCGTGATCGTCGGCGTCGGCGCCCTGGGCGTGCTCGCCTGGCGCTTCATCAGCGGCGCAGCGGCGGCAACCGCGCCCGTCGCGCGGCTGGCGCAGAGCTTCAAGAGCAAGATCACACCGCCGCCGGTGCCCAACTACGACACCAACTTTCGCCTCGTAGAGCAGTTATCTCAGGAAGTGACGCCGAACGAGCAGTTCTACCTGGTCTCCAAGAACCTCTTCGCCGATCCTACTGTCAGTGCGTCAGAGTGGCAGTTAAAGGTCTACGGACTGGTCGAGCATCCCTACACCCTGAATTACAGCCAGTTGCAGGCGCTGCCAATGCAGCAGCAGTACGAGACGCTGATGTGTATCAGCAACGATGTTGGCGGGCCATACATGAGCAACGCGCTCTGGAAGGGCATTCCTCTCAAAGATCTCCTGGCGCGCGCCGGGGGAGTGAAGCGGGGAGCAACGAAGGTCGTACTGCACGCCTACGACAACTACACTGATAGCATCCATCTCTCAAAAGCGCTGGAGCCGACGACACTGGTGGCACTGGAGATGAACGGCGCGACGCTGCCGCACGAGCATGGCTTTCCCGCGCGCCTGCTGGTGCCCGGTATCTATGGCATGAAGCATGTCAAATGGATGACGGGCGTCGAGGTCGTGAACTACGATTTCCAGGGCTACTGGCAGCAGCGCGGTTGGAGCGATCCCGCGCCTGTGCGCATGACCTCGCGCATCGATACGCCTATCGCCGGCGTGACCGTGCCCGCCAACAAGCCGGGCTATATCGCCGGCGTGGCCTTCTCCGGCAACAGGGGCATCAGCGAGGTGGATGTCAGCCTCGATGGCGGTCAGACGTGGCGCCGCGCGGCCTTGAAGCGGCCTCTGTCGGATCTTACGTGGGTACTGTGGGAACTGCCCTGGAAGCCTGCGCCAGGCAGTTACACGATTGTTGTGCGCGCCGTCGATCTGGAGGGCAACGTGCAGGACCCGGATGTTGCGCCTCCACTGCCGAACGGCTCCTCCGGCTACCATAGTATCATCGTAAACGTTGCACAGAAATAAGATGGTATGATGGCGTGGGAAGATGCCCGGGGGAAGATGCGCGCAAGGGGCAGGTGCAAGAGGGTATGATGGTGTGGGAAGATGCCCGGGGGAAGATGCGCGCAAGGGGCAGGTGCAAGAGGGTATGATGGTGTGGGAAGATGCCCGGGGGAAGATGCGCGCAAGGGG